>VOFJ01001414.1_pt1 | contig 12483 bp, 22 predicted proteins | sample 5384081 | NCBI WGS metagenome assembly VOFJ01 (sample SAMN12384729, study PRJNA508395) | human gut metagenome | isolation source: healthy gut I | host: Homo sapiens | reverse complement strand
GTTCAGGCTGTAGATGATGGTCTTGGGGCACTCGTCGGTGTCGTTCAGAGCGCTCAGGAGGCTTGCGATCTCGCCGCCGCAGGTAGCGGTGTTGATCATGTCAAAGCCGGTGTCGGGTCCCAGCAGGGTGTTCATCTTGCGGTTGACGCCGCGCAGGCAGTTGTAGTGGATCTGCATGGCGATGCCGAGGCGGTGATACTGCTTGCCCAGGTGGATGAGGATGTAGGTCTGATACTTCTCAGCCTCTTCCACGGTGACAGCCTCACCAGCCATGGCCTTCTGGTAGATGGCGTTGACCTCTTCCTTGGTGGCCTCGCGGTAGGGCACATAGTCCAGACCGTGATCGGAAGCGCGGCAGCCCATCTCGACGAAGAACTCGATCCGCTTGGTCAGTGCATCGCAGACGCAGTTGATGCAAGCCAGCTTCTCCTTGCCGACGACCTTGGCCAGCTTGCCCATGTACTCTGCGAAGCCGGGGCTTCTGGATGTTGATGGCCTTATCGGGGCGGAAGGAAGGAGCCACGGTGAACTTGATGGTGGGGTCTTCCTTGATCTTCTTGTGCCACTCGAGGCTGTCGATGGGGTCATCGGTGGTGCCGATGAAAGCCACGTTGCTCTGCTCGATCAGGCCGCGGACGGTCAGCTTGGGGTCGTGCTGGAGCTTGTCGTTGCACAGGTTCCAGACTTCCTCGGCGGTGTCGCCGTTCAGGACGCCCTCGTAGCCGAAGAAGTGGTGCAGCTCCAGATTGGTCCAGTGGTACATCGGGTTGCCGATGGCCATGGGCAGAGCCTCAGCGAACTTCTGGAAGCGCTCGCGGTCAGGCTTGTCGCCGGTGATGTACTCCTCAGGCACGCCGTTGGAGCGCATGACGCGCCACTTGTAGTGGTCGCCGAAGTAGCTGCCGTCCGGGTTGCGGCCGCCCAGCCAGACCTGAGCGATGTTGTCGAAGCGGCGGTTCTCGTAGATCTCACGGGGAGGGATGTGGCAGTGGTAGTCGCAGATGGGCATATCCGCAGCGTAGTCGTGATACAGATGCTGAGCCGTAGCAGACTGGAGCATGAACTCCTTATCCATAAATGCTTTCATGGGTCGAACTCCTTTTCTGATTCATTCATCGAGTGGTAAACAGTCGGGGCTGCCCGTCCGCGCGGGCGGGCCGTACCTAACCATAGTATACCGAAAAAGCCGATGTATACAACTGAAAAACTGACAAATTTTCAGACGTTTCCTTGTGAAAACCGCTGGAATTTATAAAAAATGGCCTGTTCTGGCCTAAAAAATCTAGCAAAAAACACTTGACTTATTTGTATACAACAGCATACAATAGGAGCAAGAGGGGAGAGTACACGAGGCTCTCCCAAGCGAAGCAAAGCAAACTTAAAAGGAGAACACCAAAATGGAAACTTTGAATTACAAGGTTCTGGAACAGACTGGCTACAACGGCTACATCCTGAAGGATGCTCCCGTCAAGGTCATGCAGTTCGGCGAGGGAAACTTCCTGCGCGCTTTCGTGGACTACTTCTATGATATCGCCAACGAAAAAGCTGGCTACAACGGCAAAGTCAAGCTGGTGCAGCCCATCGGCAACTTCCCCCAGATGGCCGACTGGATCAACGAGCAGGAGGGCCTGTACACCCTGTATCTGCGCGGCAGCGAGAAGGGCCAGAAGGTCGATGCAAAGCGGGTGATCTCCTGCGTGTCCGACTGCGTCTGCCCCTATGGGACAACAAGTGGGACGAAGTGCTGGCGCTGGCCCGCTCTGAGGAGCTGGAAACCGTTGTATCCAACACCACCGAGGCTGGCATCGCTTACAACAAGGGCGACAGCGAGTTCGATCAGGTGCCCCCAACAGCTTCCCCGCAAAGCTGACCCGCGTGCTCTACGAGCGCTACACCGCCTTCAAGGGCGCTGCTGACAAGGGTCTGGTCATCCTCTCCTGCGAGCTCATCGACAACAACGGCAAGGAGCTGCAGAAAGTGCTGCAACAACTACGCCAAGGACTGGAACCTGGACGCTGCTTTCATCGACTGGATGAACAACGCCAACACGTTCTGCTCCACTCTGGTGGACCGCATCGTCCCGGGCCGCATTCGTGACCCGAAGGAGATGGCTGCTCTGGAAGAGGCCAACGGCTACACCGATAAGGCTCTGGATGTCGGCGAAGTCTTCGGCGTCTGGGTCATCGAGGGCCCTGCCGGTCTGGAGGACAAGCTCCCGTTCAAGAAGGCTGGCGTCAACGTCATGGTCGTGCCGGACGTTACCCCCCACAAGAAGCGCAAGGTCCGCATCCTGAACGGTGCTCACACCGGTTTCGTTCTGGGCGCATATCTGGCCGGCTTCGACATCGTGCGTGACTGCATGCACAACGACACCATCCGCGGCTTCATGAACAAGATGCTGCACGAGGAAGTCATCCCCACCCTGCCTCTGGACAAGAAGGATCTGGAGGACTTCGCATCCGCTGTGGAGGAGGGATCGTTTCAACAACCCCTTCGTCAACCACGAGCTGATGAGCATCTCCCTGAACTCCACCTCCAAGTGGAAGGCCCGCAATATGCCTTCCTTCCTCGCTTACATCGAGGAGCAGAAGAAGCTGCCCCAGTGCCTGACCATGTCTCTGGCCGCTTACATCGCCTTCTATTCGAGCGACATTCAGGAGCGCACCGCCGACGGCCTGATCTGCAAGCGCCCCGCCGGCAACACCTACAAGATTCAGGATGACGCATGGGCACTGGACTTCTACTATGCCCACAAGGACGACACCGCCGCTGAGCTGGTGCACGCCGTGCTGAGCAACACCCAGATGTGGGATCAGGACCTGACCCAGATCGCCGGTCTGGAAGCCGCTGTTCTGGCCGATCTGGAGAAGATCCGCACCGAGGGCGCCGAGGCTGCTTACAAGAGCTGCCTGTAAGCCGAACACCGTTCCATGGGAACCGAGGGGCTGCTGCTTTGGGGCAGCAGCCCCTTTTTTGCAAAGAGAGTTTTTGAGGAGATACACTATGCCGCAGGCAATTCACATCAGCCCCATCGACAACGTCGTTGTCGCGCTGCATCCCATCGCCAAGGGCACTCTGGTGGAGGTAGACGGCCTTTCCGTCACCGCGCTGGAAGACATCCCGCAGGGTCATAAGATGGCAGTTGCCCCCATCAAGCAGGGCGAGAATGTCATCAAGTACGGCTTCCCCATCGGCCACGCCACCGCTGACGCCGTGCCGGGCACTTGGATGCACACCCACAACGTCCACACCAACCTTTCCGGTGAGGTGGAGTACAGCTACAACCCCGCCCCCGATCTGGCCCCGCTGCCCAAGGTGGAACCGGAGACCTTCATGGGCTTCCGCCGCAAGGATGGCCGCGCCGCCATCCGCAACGAGATCTGGATCATCCCCACCGTCGGCTGTGTCAACGACATCGCCAAGAAGATGGTGGCCGGACAATCAGGACCTCGTCACCGGTACCATTGAGGGCGGTCTCTACACCTTCACCCACCCCTTCGGCTGCAGCCAGACCGGTCATGACCATGCGCAGACCCGCAAGCTGCTGGCCGCTCTGGTCCGCCACCCCAATGCCGCTGCCGTCCTCGTGCTGCATCTGGGCTGCGAGAACCTGCAGCATGACCAGTTCGTGGAAGAGCTGGGCGAGTATGACCACGACCGCGTGAAGTTCCTGACTTGCCAGGACGTGGACGACGAGTTCACCGCCGCCCGCGACATCCTGAAGGAGCTGGCTGCTTACGCGGCCAGTTCAAGCGTGAGCCTATCCCCGTGAGTGAGCTGGTGGTCGGCATGAAGTGCGGCGGCTCTGACGGCCTGTCCGGCATCACTGCCAACCCCACCATCGGCCGCTTCTCCGATATGATGGGCCAGCGTGGCGGCTCCACCGTCCTGACCGAGGTGCCCGAGATGTTCGGCGCCGAGGGCTTCCTGATGGACCGCTGCATCGACCGCGATGTCTTCGTCAAGGCCACTGGAGCACATGATCAACGGCTTCAAGGAGTACTTCATCAGCCACAATGAGGTCGTCTACGACAATCCCTCTCCGGGCAACAAGCAGGGCGGCATCACCACGCTGGAGGACAAGTGCTGCGGCTGCGTCCAGAAGGGCGGCACCGCCCCCATCATGGACGTTATCGGCTATGGCGATGCTGTGACCACCAAGGGCCTGAACATGCTGTACGGCCCCGGCAACGATCTTGTTTCCGCTACCGCCATGACCGCCGCCGGTGCACACCTCATCCTCTTCTCCACCGGCCGCGGCACCCCGTTCTCGGCTCCGGCTCCCACCCCTGAAGATCGCCACCAACACCCCGCTGGCCACCAAGAAGTCCGGCTGGATCGATTACAACACCGGCGTCATCGCCGACGGCGAGAAAGACCATCGACGAGTCCGCACAGGGGGTCTTCTGGAACTGGTGATTCGCGTGGCCAGCGGCGAGCAGACCAAGGCCGAGAAGCACGGCTTCCGTGGGATCTCCATCTTCAAGGACGGCGTTGTTTTGTAAATCACTCCCTTCGTCATCCCTTCGGGATGCCACCTCCCTCATGGAGGGAGGCTTTGGCCTACCCGAACGCAGAAAAAGGCTCCCCTTTTCGAGGGAGCTGTCCAGCGGAAGCGAGACAGAGGGAGTACCATCAAGGAGGTAGAACTTTATGAATCAGATCACCACCCAGTACGTTACCGAAGGCGGCGCCTGCTACGAGCAGTACGTCATCACCGACCCGGCTGCCAAGACGGCCCTGACCATCACCCCCGAGCGCGGCGGTATGATCACCGGATTCACCCTCGACGGCGACGAGTACATCTGGACCCGCCGCCCCAACTTCTCCGAGTGCAACCGCCCCCGCTTCGGTGTGCCGGTGCTCTTTCCCAGCTGCGGCAACCCCGACGGCGGCGTCCACCTGTTTGACGGCAAGGCCTACCCCATGGAGTGCCACGGCTTCGCAGACCTCTGCGCATGGGAAGTGTGGAGAGTGTCGGCCCCGACGGCGTGACCCTTATTCTGGAGTCCACCCCGCTGACCAAGTTCCTCTACCCCTTCGATTTCACCCTGCTGGTGAACTACAACCTGAACGGGCACCACCGCTTCCATTAGTATGACCGTCATCAACGAGGGCGACAAGCCGATGCCCTTCAGCTTCGGCTACCACCCCTACTTCACGGCTTCTGCTCTGGAGAATGTGGACTTTGACATCAAGTGCGCCACCTGCTCCGAGAACGCCAAGGGCGAGCAGCCCGCCGCACCGGAGACCATCACCTTGACCCGCAAGGAAGGCTCCGCAGATTCCATCCGCCTGCTGACCGGCGTGGAGTTCCCCCCATGAGCTTCACCGACAAGGGCAACGGCCACAAGGTGACCGTGGACGCCGACGAGAGCTTCACCAACGGCGTGCTCTGGCAGCAGGACGCCGAGACGTTCGTCTGCATGGAGCCTTGGAACGGCTGGGCCAACAGCGTGAACGAGGAAGGCAAGCACACGAGGTGCTGGAGCCCGATGAGGCCCCTCACGAGCGAGTGGACCATTACCATCGAGAAGGTCTGAGTGATTGTTCTCTTTTGCGCGCCAAAAGAGAACCAGAAAAGCGCCGCTTTTTCGAGGCGCGGGCACGAATCAAGGGCTGCTCGCCCTTGATAAACCCAAAGTAGAACAAAATCCCCCGAAATCGGGCGGTGTGCCATTCGGCACAAACGCTTTTCCGATTTCGGGGGATTTTAATTTGCGGCTCTGCCGCAGAAATTACTTCTCCGGTGCAGCGAAAGCAATGGGGTAGCACCTGCAGCAGCGTCAACGCTCAGCAGGGAGATGGGGGTGACCTCGTAGCTCAGAGTCTCAAAGCTCTGGGTGGCGCCGCCATCGGTGGTGAACTCCAGAACGTACTTAGCGGAGGTGTCTGCGTCCTCCGGCAGGGTCAGAACGACGCTCTCCGTCTGCCAGACCCTCACCGGCCAGATTCTCGCCCTTGTCCTCAGAACCGGACAGCGTACAGGTACAGCTCGGCGACGTTGGTGCCGGTGGTGTTGTACACGGTGTACTCAGCGGGCTCCACAGCAGCCTCAGAGCTTGCAGCCTCGGAAGAAGCGGCAGCAGAAGAAGCCACAGAAGAGGCGGCCACAGAAGAGGCAGCAGAAGAAGCGGTAGAGGAAGAAGAACCGCAGGCGGTCATGCCGATGGCCAGTGCCAGAGCAGCAGCCACGACAGCAGCATTTTTCAGTTTCATGGTAATGTATTCTCCTTGTTTGTGAAAAGTTCTTTCGTGGGCAGACCTTCGTGTGAAAAGTTGCCCACGAGTAACTATTATACACATTTCGACCGGAAAAGCAAGAAGTAATACTTTACAAAAGTATGAAAAAGTAAAATAATTTTTGTTTCTGATGCAACAATAGACTATAATAAAATGTGAAATGTTGAAATAATATATTGACAATATACAAATCCTCTGTATACTCAAGCTAGAGTGGAAAAAAATTGGAGGGGGTATACTATGAAAAAAGCTACTCGGAACGTTGTTGGCTGTGTTCATGGGTTTATTGCTTCTCTGCTCCTGTACAACGAAAACAAGTAATTCGGCATCGTCTCTGCCGGACAGCCGGGACGAAATGGCCTTAGCTGGTGTCGATGCAAGATACAGTGCAATCTCTTCACAGACCGTCGAGCATGGCGAAGATTATGTCATCCAGTGGGAAGACCCTGCTATGGAAGCCCACGTCCGCTTTGTTCTGGATAAACCGGAAGGTGATATCCTGCACAGCGATGTGTGGAACATTCAAGTGATTGTTTTGCGGGCAAGCAGCGCAGATGGCTTTGATGTAGCATTGGAACAGCCTACCAGCGGGGATACATTCACCTTTGAGATGGTGGAGACGAACCCGGAAGTACGGCATTTGTACAATGGGACCGCCTTTCAGAACCTGTCCGCACTGAACGACCTGAAGCATTTCGACAGCTTACAGTATTTTTCGTACAGCGCTTCGCAGCCGTATGATGAGCTGACCGACCTTTCCGGTCTGAGCGCCTGTAAGGGTTTGAAGATGTTGTCGATTGGCAATGCAAGACCGGAGACGCTTGCGCCGCTGGAAGAGTTACAGGCATTGCAGACGCTGACTCTGAGCAACTGCGGCACATTGGATCTCACGCCGCTGGGAAAGCTTCCGGCCTTGACTTCGGTGAGTCTGTCCGTGGATACGCTTGATTCGCTGGAACCGCTGGCGCAGATGGATCAGCTGTCTTATCTGGGACTGACAGGCGGAACGACTTACCCCAGTTTGGAGCCGTTGGTGCAGACGAACGTCCGCTATCTGAATCTGGGAGTCGGTCTGGATGATAGCAAGAGGTATGAGGAGTTGGACTATACCCCGCTGACCGAGATGAAAAGTTTGGTCTGGCTGGATTTGACACATCATACACGGGTGGATGAGGCGCTCTGCGGTGCCATTCTGGACAGCAACAAGGAGCTGAAGTATCTGGACATCTCGTACACAGAAGCCGCGAAGTCCGGCGCAAAACCTAAAGTTGAATATCTGATGGATAAAACCTAAACCACAAAAACAGCCCGTACAGTGCAAGACTGTACGGGCTGTTTTTCACGTTATCAGCGTTTTCAGTGGAAAACTTACTTGGGCTGCTTGCCGATATAGGCGAGGATGCCGCCGTCGGCGTAGAAAATCTGACCGTTTACGAAGTCGGAAGCGTGGCTTGCGAGGAACACGCAGGGGCCGACCATGTCGTCCGGCTCGCCCCAGCGGCCGGCAGGGGTCTTGGCGGTGATGAACTGATCGAAGGGGTGACGGCTGCCGTCGGGCTGGATCTCGCGCAGCGGGGCGGTCTGGGCGGTGGCGATATAGCCCGGACCCATGCCGTTGCACTGGATGTTGTACTCGCCGTACTCGGAGGCGATGTTCTTGGTCAGCATCTTGAGGGCGCCCTTTGGCAGCGGCGTAAGCGGAGACGGTCTCGCGGCCCAGCTCGCTCATCATGGAGCAGATGTTGATGATCTTGCCCTCGTGCTTTTCCATCATATCAGGCAGGACAGCCTTGGAGCAGTTGAACGCACCGCCTACATGCACGTCGATGACCCGCATGAAAGTCGGTGTGGCTCATCTCGACCATCGGTACGCGCTTCATCAGGCCGGCATTGTTGACCAGGATGTCCACCGGGCCGACCTCTTCCTTGATCTTGGCCACCATGGTGTTGACAGCGGCCTCATCGGTGACATCGGCAACATAGCCGTGGGCGTCAATGCCGGCAGCTTTGTAAGCAGCCATACCTTTCTCCAGACTTGCCTCGGAGGAGCAGTTGAAGCAGATGGTCGCACCGCACTGGGCCATGCCCTCGGCGATGGAGAAGCCGATGCCGTGCGCACCGCCGGTGATGAGGGCAACCTTTGCCCTGCAGGTTGAAAGCGGAAAGATCCATGATTTTCTCCTTCTCAAGTTAAATAACCCTCTTCTGCTTCGCAAGCTCCCCGAAGGGGGAGCTTTTAGGATACGTTGAGGAAAGATGGATAAAAACCTCGCCCTTCAGGAGAGGTGGCATCGCTGACGGAGGGTTCAAGTTAAATTTTTAGCAAAAGCCCCGTACCGGTGACCCGGTACGGGGCTTTTGAGCGCGCAGGTCGGTGGTGGCGATGTTGTCCATATCATCGAACTCCATGTTCTCGCCGCCCATTGCCCAGATAAAGGTGTAGTTCGAGGTGCCTACGCCGCTGTGGATGCTCCAAGACGGGCTGATGACAGCGTCCTCGTTGTGCATCACGATGTGGCGGGTCTGCGTGGGCTCGCCGCACATGTGGAACACCACCTGCCCCTCCGGCAGTTCAAAGTAGGTATAGATCTCCATCCGCCGCTCGTGGGTGTGGCTGGGCATGGTGTTCCAGTTGGAACCCGGCTCCAGTTCGGTCATCCCCATGCTGAGCTGGCAGGTCTTCAGCACATCCGGGTGGATGAACTGATTGATGGTGCGCTTATTGCAGGTCTCGACACTGCCCAGAGGACGATGGTTCGCATCGGCCATCTTGATGAGGCGGGTCTCGTACGAGCAGTGTGCGGGAGCGGATACCATGTAGAACTTGGCGGGATGCTCCGGATCGGCGGAAGCGAAGGTCACTTCCTTGGTGCCCTTGGTGATGTACAGGCAGTCCTTATAGCCCAGCTCGTACTTCACGCCGTCGGCCACCACGATGCCCGTGGAGTCCTTGCCGATGTTGAACATACCGATCTCGCGGCGTTCGAGGAAGTAGTGGGTGCCAAAATTGGCCCACACATCGATGCCCTTGTCGATGGAGACGGTCTCGTGCACCGGCATACAACCCAGGGTGACCATACGGTCCACATGGCTGTACACGGCCACGACCTCATCTGCCTTGTACAGGCCGGTGATCAGTATCTCGTTCCGCATTTCCTCAGTGGTATAGCGCTTGAAGTCCTTCTGGTTGCAGGAGTAACGGATATCCATTTCGGATCCCCTCCCCCAGCTCTTAGCGCTGGATACGGCGGCCGGAACCGTCGCCGCCAGCCAGCTTCTCGACCTCAGCACACGGTCATCATGTTGTAGTCGCCCTCGATGGAGTGCTTCAGAGCAGAAGCAGCAACAGCGAACTCAACAGCCTCCTGCGTGGTCTTGCCGGTCAGCAGGCGTAGATCAGGCCACCGCCGAAGGAGTCGCCGCCGCCAACGCGGTCGATGATCTTCAGCTCGTATTTCTTGGAGAAGCAGTACTCATCGGAAGCGACATCGTACAGCATTGCGCTCCAGCCGTTCTCGGAAGCGTTGTGGGACTCGCGCAGGGTGATGGCGACCTTCTCGAAGTGGAACTTGTCAGCCAGCTGCTTTGCAACGCTCTTGTAGCCCTCAGCATTCAGCTTGCCGCCGTAGATGTCGGTAGCCTCAGCCTCGATGCCGAACACGTCCTTAGCATCCTCCTCGTTGGAGATGCAGACGTCAACGTACTCGCACAGCTTGGTCATAGCGGCACGAGCCTGGTCACGAGTCCACAGCTTGCCGCGGTAGTTCAGGTCGCAGCTGATCTTCACGCCGTGAGCCTTAGCAGCCTTGCAGGCCTCCAGGCAGATCTCGACAACATTCGGACCCAGAGCCGGGGTGATGCCGGTGAAGTGGAACCAATCGACACCCTCGAAGATCTTGTCCCAATCGAAGTCGGAGGGCTGAGCCAGCTGGATGGCACTGTTGGCACGGTCGTAGATGCAGACGGAACCGCGCTGAGAAGCGCCCTTCTCGTTGTAGTAGATGCCAACGCGATCGCCGCCGCGGGTGATCATGCTGGTGTCAACGCCGTAACGGCGCAGGCTGTTGACAGCGGCCTGACCGATTGCGTGTGCGGGGGGAGCTTGGTGACGAAAGCTGCGTCCAGACCGTAGTTGGCCAGAGAAACAGCAACGTTTGCCTCGCCGCCGCCGAAGCTGAACTCCAGGCTGTTAGCCTGAACGAAACGCTCGTAGTTGAACGGCTGCAGACGGACCATCAGTTCGCCAAAAAGTAACAACTTTCATTGGGTATTCTCCTTTTTATTTACAGGTGTTTATGTACCTTCTGCTGCGGGGCATCCTCGGCGCAGCAGGGCTTTTAGGATAGGGGAGCCGGGCTCAGGCCTGAACCAGGTGGAATGCGAAGCCGCCGATCTCGTCTGCAAGTAGCAGGCGATGGTCTTGCCGTTCTTCACGACCTTGCTGTCCAGATCGAACTTGGCACCGCGCTGAGACAGGTGATAGATGGCGCGGTCCACATTGTTGCAGCCGATGGCGATGTGGCCATTGGTGCCGCGGCCCGGCTTCTTCATGATCTCAAATTCCTTGTTGCCGACGAAAGATGCTGGAGTTGCCGGGAGCGACCTTCATATTCAGCAGGCTGCCGATGAGGTTTGCCATCTTCATGGCCTCTTCCTCGTTCTCGGTGTTGATGCCGACATGGTGCATCAGGTGCAGACCCAGCATGGTGTCAACCGCTTCCTTGCTCTGAGCGGTGATCTTAGCCCAGTCGTGAGCCTTGATCACGTCGCTCTTGCACATCCAGGTGCCGCCCACAGCGAAGATCTGGTCGTAGCCCAGATAGTCGTTGACGTTCTTTGCATTGACACCGCCGGTGCACATCCAGCGTGCGCTCTTCAGGGCTGCGCCGATGTTCTTCAGCATACCAACACCGCCGTTTGCCTCAGCGGGGAAGAACTTCAGAGCCTCGCAGCCCATGTTCATAGCCTGCTGCATCTCGCCAGCAGAGCAGGTGCCGGGCATCATGATGCCGCCCTTGTCGATAACGTGCTTGCAGACCTCGGGGTCAAAGCCGGGAGCAACGATGAAGGATGCACCGGCTGCCATTGCACGGTCAGCCTGCTCGGTGGTCAGGACAGTGCCTGCGCCCAGCAGCATTTCGGGCATCTCGTCGTGGATCTTGCGGATGCACTCCTCAGCGCATGCGGTACGGAAGGTGACCTCAGCTGCGGGCAGACCACCGTCTGCCAGAGCCTTGCACAGGGGCAGGGCTTCATCAACGCTGTTGAAAGCGATAACAGGGATAATGCCGATCTGATAGACCTTTTCGACAATGGGATTCATAAAGCATTTCTCCTTTTTAGTTTAAACTCTCATGGGAGTGGGGCTGCCGCCATTTGGGCATGGTACACCCACCATACGCTTCGTACTATTAGTATAAACGACGGAAACATTTTGGTAATGCTCAACAAGCACAATGTTTTGCATAAGAGCTTGTATACATTGCACAAAAATGCCGAAGCACCTCAAAACCAAGCCGCTTTGCCCCAAACAGCTCGGCGACGCCGTCGTGGTCGCAGTCGGCCGTGGTGACAAGGTCCGCCAGCGCCTTGATCTGGGGCATTCCGTTGGCCATAACAGCGGCCACCCCTGCCTTTTCCAGCATGGCACGGTCGTTCTCGCTGTCGCCCAAAGGCAGCGGTGGCCTCGCGGGGGATGCCCAGCTGGTCGGCCAGCGCCAGCAGGGCCGTGCCCTTGTCCACGCCCTTGGCCGTGAGCTCAATGTTGTCCGGTGCGCCCTGCACCACTTCCACGCCTTCCAGCGCATAGAAGCGGGGAGGGCGGCCTGTGCCTCCTCCGGGGTATCGAAGAACATACAGAACTTCTCCACCTCGTGGGCGTGGCGGCTCATCCACTCGCTGAGGTCGTTCACCACGGTGAAGCGGCCGTCGTTGGGCTGGCGGGCCTCGGTGGAGCCGGTGCGCCGGGCATAGCGGACCCCGAACCGCGCCATGCCCACCCGGTCGCGGTAGGTGCGGCCGTCGCAGAAGACGCTCAGGGCGCCGGGGTATCCCATATAAAGTGCAAAGGCCTCCCGCGCCAGCTCCACCGGCATGGGCCGGGCGATGAGGGCTGTGGGTTCGGTGGTGCGGTGCTCGGCGGCGTTCCAGTAGCGGCTGTAGACTGCGCTCATGGGGTCCGCGCCGAGGTCCCAGACTGCGGCTCCGTTGGAGGTGATAGCGTAGCGGATGCCGGGGAGC
>VOFJ01003477.1_pt1 | contig 12493 bp, 17 predicted proteins | sample 5384081 | NCBI WGS metagenome assembly VOFJ01 (sample SAMN12384729, study PRJNA508395) | human gut metagenome | isolation source: healthy gut I | host: Homo sapiens | reverse complement strand
TCAGTAATGCTTCGTTCAGTTACGTATTGTTTTCTTTTCTTGTTGATTGCCATCTTCGCCTGCTTTTTGTTTCCAAGAATAATTATCTACAGTACCGGCTGCCAATGTTACATAAACTTCCTGACCGGCAGCAGTATTCACGTCACCTCAAATGTAACAGCCAACTCGTTTTCACCTGCGAAAATAGCAGCATCATCATCACCGGCAGCTAAACCTTCAATCGTAAAGTCTGCCAATGAATAAACAGGATTGGGATCTCCGTAGAAACGAACAGTATCATGCGGGGTGATAGTCAATTCAGCCCGTGTTACCGGAATAGTACGTTCCAAAGTAGCCGTAGCCTCTTTGCTTAACTTATATACAACAGGAGATCCATAAAGCTCCGTAACCGACCGATAACAATCCAAAAGCATCTTGCAAAGCAGTTTCTACCAATTGTAATTTCACCCCATCCTTAACAGTCGGAGTGGCGGAAAATTTCATAATATCCTTAAAAAGATTTGCCACTCTTAAATTTATTTTGGTAATTCCCCATCAACTGATGACTACCGGTATTCCCAGCCGGTGCCCACATGCACTTCAAAGATGTTTCATTAAATGTGCTTACCGCCATGTAATCCTCGAATGCCGTTCCATAAACCATCGAAGGCAATGCCCCTGAATTCGTAAAAAGCTCACATACACCGTATCCGGAACAACAGTTGCCTCTTGTGCATGTACCACACTACCTCCTGAAACAAGTATCAGGGAAAGCAGTATGAGCTGCTTTCCTGATGTTAATTTTTAATATTCTTTATCATACTAAATTTATTTTACAGGTTACTTACTTCTTAATCAACTTCACGCTCTTGAAAGTGCCATCTTCCAACGTTACGTTCAGCAGATAGAAGCCACTTCCGAAGTTTTGACAAATTGATTACAGACTCAGGTGCATAAAACACCAATTCTACACGTTTGATGGCAGAAGGGCGGTTACCGTTACATTGGTCGTGAATACGGTCGGATAAACTTCGATATGATCGGATACGACTATCGTCTCATTATCCACACTTTCATAAGCATTTCCTATGGCAAATGTTACTTCCACAGGTTCTGCACCCCAATAATTCGTATTCCCGTTCTGAATAGCTTTCACTTTCACCAAACCGTCAGATACCAATGTCAGGATCCAATTATCGCCTATCTGGTTCACATAAGCTACCGCGTCATTGTCGGATACATAAGAAACCGGTAACTTACTTGATGCCACTGCCGTCAACGGAATGTCACGCTGTTCCACCTTGTATGATGTTTCCGGATTCCAACTGATCTTCTGCGATGCCGGTACTACCACATACTTACCTTCCTTATAAGCCACCTCATAATTCGTTGACTTATGATTGTCGGCAAACACGATCGGATAAGTTCCTGCATCAGCACCCTTCGTTACCGTCGAACTGATACGCGGAGCAAAGCCCAGGTTCTTGATGGTTTCACCATTAACAAGACCGTCTAACTGATAAGTCAGTTCTGCCAAGTCCTCTCCATAAACGCTTTCCTTATCATCGGCGATAATTGTCAGCGGAGCCTTGTTGATAACTAATTCGCCTGAAATATAAGATACCTTATAGTTCTTTCCGAAATCCTGTACGGAATACGGAGTCAATTTATAAGTTCCGGCATTTCCCTTATAAGCCTCGGCACGTACTACCGGCATCTTATCGGCATCAAAATCTTCACCGCCCAGGAAGTCACTCTTATCATAATCATATGCTTTCGAGTAGTCTGGTACAGTCTTTCCATACGTTGTTGCGAAACTGCGAGCCTTCACTTCCACTACACGCGGGCGATGATCATCTTATTCTTGGCTTCGTAAACAAACGTTGTTGCACCTACTTCTGCTTTTACAATCACTTTATAAACACCAGCATCCACCGGAGCATTCTGATCGGACGGATAAACGGTAGACGCAGTTTGGTCACCTTCATAGAAAACTTTGTAATCTACCTCTTTACCATCCTTATCAGCAACCTTTTACTGTTACGGCACGCGGAGTACCGTCATAAACAGATGTCACATTCGATACGATGATATTTACATTCGCAGCTTCATTCCGGAGCAACCACTGTGACCGTACCGGTTACAGGCTCGGCATCCATATAAGTTGTTTCATCGCCATCGGCATAAACCGTAATGTTTACAGGACCGTCCAACGTGCGGATCTTTCCTTCAATCACCATCTTACCGTTCTCGTTCTGATACAATACGACGCGTTCGCGATCATTATTGGTCAGTTCGTAACGCAAGCCGGTGATCGACAGTCTATTATCGTCAGCAGACGTTACGGCTGCAGACAATTCAACATGTTCACCTACGGCTATTGTCAGGTTGCGCTGATCTTCCGGCCAAACGATTACCCGTTTAATCTTATCGATCGACAAGTTACCTGTCACATAAGTAACATGATAGTTCTTGGCTGTCGGCTTCTGAGTGAAATAAATATCCCAGGTACCACGAGAATCCACGGTTGCATCTGTTGCCACCGCCGGTAAGAAATCTCCATCGAATACATCATCCAAGCTCTGGTATTCATTATTCTTCAGGCCTTCGTAAGCAATTGTCAGTTCCGGATTAGCCACACCGTATACACGGTTCTTGTCTTCGGCTGTCACCGTCAAATCTGCTTTTACGGATTTCCAAGCTGTCTAATACTATAGTCACACCCCCCATATCGAAGTTAGTAAGCAAACCACCCATAGAAGCTATTGCATCGGAGGTAAAGCGTACTTCATATTTGCCTGCATTTGTCTTCTTGTTGAAGCTTGCCCAGTCAATCCAGTCAACACGGCCTTCGGCTGTGTTCAGGATGGTGCTGATCTCGTCTACCAACATCTGATCCACTGTATCGTCGGCCGGTGTTACTGCCACGGCTACGTCACCATCCACAGGATCTTCGCCATATTCGCGGGAAGCAGAAACGTTCAACTGTACAGCATCTGCCATCGGGACAGGAGAAAACCGTTACAATCGCACTTTCCGTACCGGCCTCGAACACGACACCTGTCACAGGTACAAATGCACCGCTGACAACTCCTGCGGCTGCGCTGGTTTGATTGTATAATCACCCACAGGTGAATAAGCCGCAAACACGTCAGCATCGGCCGGCTCTGTCGTAACAAAGAGATTTTCAAGGTCATAGTCAGCAAACCAAAGTGGCGGCGTTCAACTTCGGTGTCGTTGCAAATGCCAACTTCGGCTTTAAAGATGAAACGCCTGACTGCCCATAGACTTTCTATATGCAGCTTTTGCCGGTAACCGTCACGATTGCCGGGGGTAACCGTCAATGTTGCCAAAGTCGTATTCAAATTGATATCGAAATCTCCGACAGCAGACTTCAGGCGCGGAACCTCTGTTCCTCCTTTTACCACCTGCAGGAGTAAGTCCCTGAAGTCAAATTTGCCTGAACATAAGTATTTAATACAACATTCAATGACTTGTCTTGTACAACAATCTCATTTTTTGTATCCACCAATGCCCAGTTCAGATAATCGTTATTGAAATACATTTTCCAACGTTCCAAAGTCAATGTCTTCTTGACTTCATCGGAAATAGCCAACAAGTCATATCCGTTATTCCCGGATATCCAATTTATAGATAATGAATATTCCGGTTTGCCATCTTTTATTTCCCAAGTACCGGCAATAGACCGGTTCGCTTCAGAGAAACCTACAGTAACCGGATATTCCACAATCTGCAAACCACCTTTAACGATAACACTGCCATCCGTTGTTGTTTCCACCTCACAACCCAACGCATCATATTTAAAGGTATAATTATCCGATTTCAAAATCACCTTATAATCGTATACTCCGGCAATCGGCGTGGCATTCTTTGTTTGTGCTCCATCGTCACCCAGCAAAACAACAGCCTGAATTTCCGCAGCAGCCAACTTTTTATTCAATGCCGGAATATCGGTCAGCTTTATTTGGTTTTCTATTTCAGACAAGGTCTTACCATAAACAAAGACAGCTTTCGCTTGATCCTCCGGTTTTGATTTCGTCAGGTGTATTCAATAAATATGTAGGTAATTTAACTGTTAAAGACTTTTGTGCTACAATTACAGAAGATAGCATAGATTTTCCACCCGCTTCGATGTTATAAGTGAAGTTAGCCGGGGCATCATTCATCTTTATCACATATCCGTACGTACCTGCAGCAATCGGATCATTGGCTTCACCCGTACATGCAGCATCTTTCAATGTCACAGTAAAGATATCTCCAGGATTGGCAAAGTCGGCATATTGATCGAAGATTCTTGCATTCATAGCCAAGAACTCTTCAAGAATCTTGCTTTCCATTACCTTTTTCTTCTGTTCATACTTGAACGTTATATCGGTAGGGAATTCAAACTCCAATTTAACCTTCTTTACAACCAGCCTGCCGGTAACCGATGCGATATCCACATTTTCCGTCACGATCGGTTTAAACGTCAATGTATAATCATATTTGCCGGCAGGTACAGGACTATCGGCAGTCAATTCAACAGAGAAACTACCTCTAGGCTGAATACCTGTTGCAGCAACCAATCTGAACAACTCTGTATTTGCGGCATCACTAAGCACAGCATCCTTGATTTGCGCCTTCACTACAGCTAATGTATTAGCATCGGCATAATCAATTGTAACAACCGGCAATACAGGAGTCACTGCATTTTTGGTAATCGTTCCGGAAAGAAGCACATTCCAAGTCTGACCGGGAACTTCTTCCGTCACTTTCATGTTTGCCTGTGGTTTAAGAGTCAAGGTATAGTAGTTCTTGAAATAAGGATTCGTCAACACCACTTGATATCCATACAAGTCGGAAACCTTCAAATATTCATCCACCGGAATCAATTCGGCTGTACCTCCGGCATCTACTTGTGTCTGGTTACGAATAATATTCACCTTTACTCCCCAAGTTTCCAAGTCCGGTTTTACGAAGTTTGCAAACCGTCGATGTGACATGCTGATTCAAGTAGTCAAGAAATCAATCGGGCATAATGACCGGCTGTATAACCGAACGTTTCGTTCAGGTATGTCAACTCCGTTTCTATATCCATCGGAATTTCAATCAAGGTAATACCTCCGTTTTCCAAAAGCGTTATAGAAGTCGCATAAGGAAGTTGGAATCCTGTTGCAGCCTTTGCCGAATTCACCGTTCTTAAAGTTGTGCCATCTGCACCTTTTACCGTGATTGTACGGTATTTGGTAGTAGGAGCAAAGTACACCCTATATCCATCCCCTTCAATGGTAACACGTAGAATACACTTTGCCTTTCAGATCCGGATTATTCAACAGAATATCTGCCATGATATGTTGCGCCATCAATTCATCCGACGCACCTTCTTTCTTAAATTTATACGTTTTCAAGTTTACGGTAAGATCCGCACGCGGATTGATCGTAACGGGTATTTGAGGAGATTGCAGAGAAGTTTCTGCCACTTCCTCTCCATTCACTGTCACCTTCGAATAATCCACAAACAAATCCGATTTAAACTTGACCAGATATTGCATTGTTCCTCCTTCCGGTACACTCAGGTCAGAAGAGGTAATTTCTTCTTCGATATAAGAGGCCAAAAGAACACTCGGATTGTTATAAACCAAATCACGTTTGATCAGTTCCAATATTTGAGAAACCTCGTCAGTCTCGCCCACTATATAATCAAATTCATATGTCGGGAAGACAAATTCAGCCACCGGACGAGCGTTTAATTGAATACCATTCTTTACTGTTACATAAATATAAGTAGCATCCGAATTATCAATCGTCACGTCTGCATCTACCTTTCCGGCATATAGTTCTTCAAGTACGCCTGATTTCTTTGCAACTCTAACCTTATAACCGTAAACAGCTTCCGACTCGGACACTGTTTTCACAGCTGTGCCGGTTTTATCAAGCAATGTCACCTGGATTTTATCCGTAAGAGCCAAAACCCCGCCATTCAGTTGGTACAGTTTATCACTTTACCAAAGAGGTGATTGCAGCCGGTTTCATGTCTTTCACATAATCAACCGGAATATTCTTCGGAGAAGTAAAGGCATGCTCTACCGCTAAAACAGTCACAAAACGAATTGCCTCACTAAACGTACACATTACGCCATCGGCGACAACATTCAATTTATTGGATGCCGAACTTTGTGTCTGGTGTTATTTTATAATCGGCCAGTTTATGGTTGCACCCTCTTTTAATGTTATAGTATAAGAGAGATAACCTTCACTTGTTAAAGGAGCTTCGGTTGTCACTTGCGGAGTAAAGCTATAAACCGTTTCCAAACTGGAATTAGCATTATTCACTGCATCCAACACTTTTTTTTTTCTCCAATTCCGCTTTCGTTGTGATCGTACCGATCTTTATCGGAGTTGAAATAAAGTCAGCAAAACGACTTTTATTTCCGCTTTGGTCGCAGTTACGGCATTCTTCAGGTCATATCCGTTTATAGACGTATTGGCAGACAGTTTTCCACTTACAGAAGCTTCCGTCTGAGTTCCCGGCTTATAATTTTCATTCAATATGACACGATAACTATATACGTTTTGCCTGATTCTAAAACGCCTTTTTGTCAACTTTTGCGTAAACGTTTCATCCGAATAGAGTTCGATACCGTTCTTAGCCAGTATGGCTGCTGTTCCGTCTGCCGATTGTATGGCTGCTCTTATCGCAGCAATAACCCGGTTGACAGCAGTTCCTTCAGCCAACAAGCCGTCGCCACCTTCTGTAAACACAGGAAGTTTGGTTTTTCCGATTGCTTTTGGCGTAATTGTAAGAACACCTGTCGATGTAAACGATGCGTGCCCGTCGGTCTCTACCTTCTTTGTACCGCCTGTTACATTCACTGAGGAGTAGTCATAAATCTCACTTGCACTTGCCCGGAAATAAACTTTTACATTATATTTACCCACAGGCAACACTGTTTTACCCGTTTCATAAAGAGTCTTTTTCCGTCTTTAACGAAATAGACCGAGCAATCTTCTATTCCGGTTATACCATTTACTTTCGTGAATGTTATTTTGAGACTCAATACCGCTTAATGGAGTACCATAAGTATAGGAAGACCAAGAACCAAAACTTATTGATGCAGCAGACTGATCAACCTTTTTTACCGTAATCTTATCAGAAACAGTAAAAGCAGACTTTTCATTCAATTTTATTTCTTTGATCTCTGCCGTAGAAGATTCAGGGAAAGCAATCTTCAAATCCTTCCGAGCACGTACGTCGAATGTATACGAATAAGTACCGGCTCCCAAAGGATAAGCAGGAGTACCTGTAATTTGTATGTTCTCGAAATAAATATCATCCTTCAAAGCCTGATTCTTCTTTGACAAGCCAGACAGAATAGCCTGTTTCAAAGCATCTTCATTTTTGTATCTGATTACTTACCGTCGTATAATTGGCAGAGAAAACAGAGCCACTCAGCACCGATTTGATTACGATACTGTTGCCGACTTTCACAGATTCTTTTCCTGTTGCTTCTATTCTGAAAGGAGTTATGGTAGCCCCCAAAGATTCAGAATTAGATCTTTCGATATTAACAACATAGCCTTCCGAATTTACAGTTACATCAAAGAGATAACTATAATCTGCTGCAACAAGATCTCCGCTTTGAACCGATCCGGCTTTGAGAATCGAACATTCGATACGGTTATATTTGTCGAATGCGCACTCGGTATTGTCTTCTCAATCTCTGCTGCAATGAAATCACCCAAAGTCGCAACATTGGCATTCGCTTTTTTTCATAAAAGCTTAACGTTTCCTTTGCCGGAACCTTCAGCGTAACAACCGTCTTCTCAGTCACAACGATAGAACCCGACACTTCGACTTCTGCGTTAGTTTGACCAGGTTGTACTGAAGCTGGAGCCGCTACCCCCGTCCGCACGGGCAAAACTTGCTTTAATACCTGCGGGAGTAGATAATTTAAATTTATAGGTATACGTTCCGGCAGTAAGAGCAGTGCTAGTAACATCACCTGTACCACTATGCAATGTAACATCCCCCACTGTTAATCCGTTAATACCTTCAATTGAGGCAGATAATTTCGACAGAATATCATTCTTCAGAGTTGCGACTGTAGCGTTACCATCAGTCACAGAAAATGTATACAGAGGTAAATCTATATTTTTCGTTACAGAAGAGATGGGACCTGCGGTTTGAGTCGTTGTTTGATCAGGTGAATCATAAAAATCTTTAAACGATGTAACTTTTCCATCAACTCCTAAACGGAGAATATAGCGTTTAGTTGTCCCCAATGAAGAAGCCTTTATCTTTACTTCAACCGCTGATACAACATTTCCGGTAGGTTGTACCAAGGTAAAGTCTGTAGATGTCGTATTTGAAAGTTTTAATTTACCCTTTGCATCTTCAAAGGAACTATTTTTAACTGGCTAGAGCCACCATCCACAAAGTCAGCAAAATCGCCTATCCCGGTGGCATTTGATTCATAAACAGTAAAAAAATCACTTTTTATAACTTCCGCACTTGTCCCATACGAAATTTCCGTTGTTCCATAAGGCAAGTCTCTGAACACAATCACATACCGATCAACAGCCATCGCTTGCGTCACGACTCCCAACAACAATAATGTAAACAGAAGTAATCTCCTACTTACATCTCTAAAGTATATTTTTCCCATACTTTATATTTTTTAATTTATAATGTTTGTCATTAATCATCAACCAACATCAATAGTTTCAACCGGGAGGAACTGTTGTTTCACTAAGGAGAAAACATAATTTTCATCACTATAAAACAGCTCACCGAATACCGGGTTTCAACTATCCCATACAGTATCACTGACTTACGAATTGGATTAGGTATCGTGGTCCTTTTGTCTATATATTTTTTGTTTTTTCATATTTCGGACCAAGGCGTATAATCCATCAAAATATTGTTTGTACAAGACGTTCATTATGTTTAATAGAAACGCCTGCCGCCCCTGCCGGAACACTTCCCGGCAACTTCTGTTAAAACATATATAGATCGTTCCGCAAAACACTTATGTTTTTGCCGATAAAGCATATATGCTTTCACACATCATTTTTTTATCTCAATTCATTTACAATTTAGAAAAAAAAAGCCCTGGCCGTAAAACTTTTACCACCAGGGCCCCTTTTTGGTCCATGTTTCCTACTTCACAGCAGTACTAATGGAAGAACTTTATTTCATTACTTTAGTATTCGAGACCACCTCTTCCCCCATCACAGGTTACTTAATGGCTCTCGCAAGAGAGCCATTGCGTAGTCACACTAGTATTAATATTAAATATCTCTTTATTACTTAACTATTGCTTTTACAGTCGATTCGCCATCGATAGCTACTACTACTACACCTGCAGAAGCCGGGAATGTAGCGTTATCAGAAGCAATTACAGTGTTAGCAATCTGCTGTCCAAGTACGTTGGTGATCACAACTTTCTTACCTGCTGCATTCATAATCGTTACCTGAGCGTTGCCTCCAAGAACTTTCACTGCATTAGCATCGATATTTTTTCGTTGCCTACAGAAGTATTCTCATCAGCATTATCGAAGTAGATATCACCCGTAGAAGTTGCAGTCTTAGATGTTGCGAAATCCAAATAGTCTACCGACGGAATCATCTGGTTTGCATCACCTACACACTTGTTGTATGCCTGTACACGTACAGTGTAAGCAGTCTGCGGGATCAGGTTATGAACCTGGATAGATGTTGATGTCGGTGCGATGTCGAATGATTCTTCGCCGTCGAAGTTGATATCATCCTGCCATTCGTAATAAGCAGTAGGCAATGAGCCGACTTCTGTTCTCCAGTCACCTGTATAGAATTCACCATTGTTGATCGGCATCGGGCTAACCGGTTTTCTAACCATCCATGTTTCAGGAGTATCGAACAGATAAATATCGATCTGATGTTTGTCTGTCTGGAATCCTTCCATCAAACGGATAGTGTATTTGATCGGATTAGTTACATCTGTCGTCAGATCCATGTCATTCATCTGGTGAGCGATCGGGAGCATAAGACCACTTTCTGTCGATCGGATCCAAGTTACCCTGGATGCTGAAGTTGTCAACACCACCACGATAGATGTTTCTTTCTTGACAACACCATCTTTTTTGTATTCTTTGGTAACTTCCAACCAGTAGTTAACCTGATTGTCACGGTGGATTACACTACCTGTAGCGTTGAACAACTCAACCCAGATAGTCCTGCTTTCTTTGTCGGCACGAACTTCAGAGATAAATACATCTTCAGAAGTGAACTTCGGAGTGAAGCGACCTACGGCAACTTTGTAATATTCAGCACCCGGAACGGCTTCCCAATTGAATTTAGCATCGCTACCACCAATTTCACCATATGTCGGTTCTTTGATAGTCGGATTAGCCAAACCTGCAGTAAATGCTACACCCAAATCTTTGTTTACATCGCAAACAGCAGCCAAAGAAATAACATTTTTCTACGTCACACAAGTCTTCTACATTCGGAGTAGCACGAAGATCGATCTTAGCAACTACGTCACCACGCATTACGTTTTTTTAACAAGATCGCCCTTACCACCTTTTGAAAACATAGTCCAAAGACCCGTCTTCCATGTTACCATTCATAGCCAAAGCCAAAGATTGTTCACGAACATTCAATTCTTTTGTTTTAGCTGTACCGAATGTGAACATGTCAGAGTTGCTGATCAAATTAATCTTCTGTTCTATCTTGTTTTCAGACTCGATAGTAGACGTTCCGTAATGAGGCAGGTCACGACCCTGAATATAGATTACAGAATCTTTCATATCGCCTGCATTTACTACACCAAACTGGAAGTTTTCGATCTTCTTCTTACCTTCAGCGTCAGAACTGTACCATACTTCCGGTACTTTAACGTCACCCTTGATCTTAGCAGTCAAAGTATCGTTGACATTGATACCGTAAGGAGCAAAGAATCCAAGATTCAACCATTTCTTATCATCTACTTTCAATGTTCTTTCATAATCATTCAAATCATAGAAGCGAACACGGTTTGCGATTTCGTTAGAACGCTGTTGCGGAGCCAACTGAATTGTATCCTTGGCATAATAGCGTGCCCACATGCCCTTTGTAGAACCTGTATTGATCGTATCGATGCTCATAGCAATGCCATCACGGTCAACCGGATCGAATGCAACATTCACGGCGATCAAAACTTCACCGTACTTATTCGGATTGATCTGAACCTTACCGTTTACTGAATCAATTGTACTGTAAACAACACCGTTCAAGTCAGCCAATTCAACAAATGAGTACTTATATGCAGTAGACTTGTTAGAGAAAGTAGTCATGTCAACCGGATCCATCACGTTGATACCGGCAATGATAAACTGACCAGCATATTCCGGATAGCAAAGTATTTACATAACGAGTCTGGTAATCTTTGAGTGAATGCTTCACGATAGATTCCTTTGATAGTAGCACCATGTTCAACCGGGCTGAACTGGTTCAGAATGAACGGATAGAAACTGTTATAAGAACCTTCTCTTACATCTGCGTTCATAGTAGTAACCAAACCGGCATCGGTTGTACCTACAGTGTAGAATTCATTGAATCCCTTCACGTCTGCAGTCTTGATACCGAACTGAGCGATATGGTCGAATACATTAGGCAGACCCGGCACAACAACCTGGATCAGATCCCAAATGATCGCTTTGTCGTTCCTGTCGTTGAACGGCATATAAACAACTTTCATTTCCAGACCTCGTTCTTAATACGGTTAACCAAAGCCACATCGTCCAAATCAACTTCGAAATACAATGTATCTGTTACGGCAGTACCTTTCAGGTTTACCGCCCTGCACCAGTTTATCTTTAGCCATGAGAATCCTTTCAGTTGAACAACCAGTAAACCTTGTCATATTCTTTTTTCACCGGCAGTGAACAGGAATGCATTTGTATGATACAAAGCATCATCAGTGCTTTCGTTCTTAGAGAACTGTTCTTTGGAATACCTTGATTGTGGCAGTTGTACCACCGGCAACGTCAGGCTTCAAACCTGCTAGCCTTGATGTATAGCAGTATGAGGTCTTGACTCGAAACGAAGCAGTGCTTGTTTCATCATACGGAGAGAAGAACAGATCCAATCTGTCTTTATCTTTCACGTTAGCCAAAACCGGAGTTACAGTACCCATAGCATGACTCAACAGATCATCACTTTCGAAGTTATACCATACGAATGTATTAGTACCGCTGATCCAGATCGGACCTTCGTAAACAGCACCTGCCTTACCATCCATCAAATCCTGAGCGGAATAAGTATATTCGGCATTACAATCAATGTTTCTTCTGTATTTTCGTCATATCTTGATGTTGCAGTTTTATATGTCAATGCAGGAGCGATTGTATATTTTTCACGAACATACAATGATTCATCGTCATCTACATTTTACATCACCACGAGAATAACGGAAGATTGCATTGATACTAACGATGTCTTTTTCAATATTACCAGCACAATCAATAACAGGCAAATTTTTCAGTATGTGAT
>VOFJ01000350.1_pt1 | contig 12493 bp, 7 predicted proteins | sample 5384081 | NCBI WGS metagenome assembly VOFJ01 (sample SAMN12384729, study PRJNA508395) | human gut metagenome | isolation source: healthy gut I | host: Homo sapiens | reverse complement strand
TCATTGTACTTCGTTCAGTTACGTATTGCTGTGGCATTCATCCTCAGCGATCTTGAGACCGCTCTTGAATATCTTTCGGCCGGCGACGGATATGTCCGTACAAGCAACAATGACAAGGCGCTTCCCGACCAGGCTGTTATTTACGGTCTGCTCGCACGCACCTATCTCTGGGATGCTTCCTATACTGAGCAGGGTTATCCCAATGCCACCGAAGGCGCCACAGCACAGCAGCTTTATCAGAAGGCCGAGCAATATGCCCGCATGGCAATCACTGCCTCCGGTGCCGTGCCTCTGACAAAAGAGCAGGCCCTGAGCACATCGAGCGGCTTCAACGACCTCGCTTCCGATTCCTGGATGTGGGGCCAGCAGCTGGTGAAAGAGGATCGCGTGGTGCAGAGCTCCATCGTGAACTGGACATCGTTCGTATCGAACGAGGCTGAGTACGGTTACGCAGGCGCGGGTGCATTCGTGATGATCGACGCAAGTCTCTATCACAGCATCAGCGATTACGACTTCCGCAAACTTATGTTCGTGGCTCCCGCAGGCACTCCGCTTTCCGGGCAGGAGTCTTTCATCGATCCCGAATTCGCTGAAAAGTATTTTGACTCGTACTATTCGCTCAAGTTCCGTCCCGGATCTGCCAACACCCAGTCGGCCGACGTAGGTTCTGCCGTAGGTATCCCTCTGATGCGTGTAGAGGAGATGTACTTTATCGAAGCTGAGGCTGCCGCACACCGTTCCGCTCAGGACGGTCTGTCCAAGCTGAATTCGTTCATGAAGACCTACCGTTACCCCAACTACCGTGCATACGCATCCACTCCCGACGAAGTTCTTGAGGAAATCATTCTGCAGAAGCGTATCGAACTTTGGGGCGAAGGACAGACCTACTTCGATATCAAACGTCTTGACCTCTCGGTTATCCGCGCATACGACGGCTCCAACTTCACCTATGGTCTTAACACCTACAACACCGAAGGCCGTCCCGCATGGATGAACATGGTTATACCTCAGTCTGAAATCAACAACAACGAGGGCCTGAGAGCTCGTAACAACCCCACCCCGTATCAGGCCAACAGCCTTATTCAGAAATAAAATAAGAGGATACACATATGAAACTTAAAAATATATTTTCGGCTATCCTTTGCGGAACACTGCTTCTTGGTTCCGCGGCCTGTACCGACGAGGTGGAGTACACTCCCGCCTCGCAGGTTGAGGGCCAGGGTCTCTATCTTTCCGAAACAGGTGAGGAGACCATCAATATCGAGGAGAATGCAACCAACATCACAATCCCCGTGTACCGTACCGTCGACCAGGGCGTTTTCACAGCTCAGCTGTCGGCCTCTGTTGTCGATGAGGATGGTAACGCAGTGACAGGTGTGTTCACCATCCCTTCCGAGGTTACTTTCCAGGATGGTGCCAAGGTGGCAGAACTTAACGTTGCTGTTGACTTCAGCAAGGTTGAAGCTCTTGCAGAGTACACCCTTAATCTGAAGATTCTCGGCGACCAGACCACTCCGTACTCAAATTCCGAGTGCAACTACATCCTGTCGTATGCACCCTGGACCCCGTGGTACTACTACAGCACCACCGATCCCGGTTTCTACCAGCAGAACTCGCTCTGGAGCTATGGATATGACTGCCCGGTTTTCATCCGTTATTCGCTGATCGACAAGCTTACTGTTCAGGTAGGTGTGCCTTCGCCGTTCCAGGACCTTGACTATATTTTCTACTTCACCCTCAATCTTCGTCCCGAGTATCAGTACAATCCTGACGGGAAGGCTAATGAGGATGCAGAATATCTTGACAATCTGCCCGAGGATGAGCCGGTGGATATCACCAAACTCAAAATGACGTATTTGGTATCCTCCAACCTCATTAATTCGACTTTGCAGCCTCAAGACAGCAGCAGTGACATCTGGTTTGGCGATGCTTATACAGCACTCCGTCAGGCATGGGGTTACTCGGAGCAGGATGCGTATGACTTCATGGATGAGATTGGGCTCGGACGTTCTACATTCAATCCTGTTGCCGGACGCTTCACCATTAATGTGCTTCCGTATCTGCCGGAAGTAGGCTATTACATACCTCGTGCTGTAGGTGTCGAATATCTTCAGCTCCCCGGCGTGTTCAAATCGTATGCTATCTCGCTGCAGTATCGCGGTAACTTTGTAACCAGCGGCGGCACTGAGAGCGCAGTTATTGGTGTGACAAGAACAAATGATGTTGCAGCATACTCATATCGTCTGATCGATCACGAAGTTACAGCAGAGGAGGCTGCCACTATCGCTCAGGAAATCATGTCCGATCCCGAGGCTGAGCTTATCACCGAGACCGGAGACATCTCGCTGCAGCTCCCCGCCGAAGGCAGATATGGAATTGTGGCTGTCGGTTATGATTCAAGCAGTCAGGCTGTGTGCAATGCTTATCTCAATTTCACTTACCGTACCGTCCAGGTGACAAGTGAATGGGAAGCACTGGGCACTTGCGAATACACTGATGGTTTCATGAACACGTTCTTCAAAGATCCTGTCGGAGGAAGTACATGGGAAGTTGAGGTGGAACGCCATAAGACTAACAAGGGCATGTACCGCATAGTTAATCCGTATGCAGTTTGGTATCAGAGCATAGTAATACCTAATCAGTTGCAGTCTGCATTCGCGCTGTCTGAAGAGAATGGTTATATCGTAATCGATGCAACCGATCCTGATGGAGTTTATCTCCCGTACAGCGAAATGGGTGTAAGCATACTTGCAGCGCTCCAAACACAGAATGGCCCGATTGTTCCCGGAGCGCTTGCAGCCTATTCTCTCGCTGCAGATGCAATGGAAGGTGAAAATCCCATGACTCTTGAAGAATGCAAACAGGCAGGCATGTGCGGTACACTCGTTGATGGTGTGGTTACTTTCCCGGCTCAGACTCTGCTTGTATTCGGCCTCGATGCTGGTTCTGCATGGTACGCCAATTATGACGCTAAGTTCACTCTTGATATGAGCTTTGTGGAAGCACAGGTGCCTCAGGCCGCTGCTGCCAACCGTCCCGTCCGTCTGACTGGCTCGCTGAATCAGTTTATGAAGTCTAACACGCAGTGCCGTAAGGTATCTCAAAGCAAGCTTTATAACCAACAGATTATATCGCACGATGAGATTCCGATGAAGGCTGTAAGACGCTGATATCCCCTTTGAAGTTCTGACCGCTTTCAGCGGTTGAACAACATAACAGAAAAGCGGCACGCAATCTGATTGCGTGCCGCTTTTTCTGCTCGTATCATTCCGGCCTAAGGATACCTCATATTGTCAATCCGAAGGCCAGGTGCCTTTGATTCTCGTAAACTGAAGTGACATCGGATGGCTTGTAGAGGATGTTGCAAAACTGCGAAACCTCGGTCAACGTTGTAGGGACGCACGGTCTGTGCGTCCGGCAATCGGCTGATAACCAATCCGTATTTTACGGACGCACAGACCGTGCGACCCAATGCTGTTTACTTAAGAAATTTTGTCATTTAAAGTGCTATTGAACATCAAATTTTACAAATGTCGTTTATTAGGCTTAGCATTGCCAAGCAATCACACCCTCAGCCCTGTTGCCATCGCGTTGCGGGGAAGGCTATCGCCTCCGGCGATAGCATCCGCACGTTCTACAGCTCGGTAAGGCCAGCGGATTTTCATTGCTGTTTACCTAAGACTTTTTGCCATTCAAAGCACCTTAAGTAAACAGCATTGCCGTGCGTCCCTACACATTGGGGTTCTGCAACACTCTCTGCAAGTTTATGAAAGCATTGTCGTGAAGAAAAGAGATTTTCATGCATCGGGATTTCGGTTTGCCCCTTTCATGTCTGAAATTCTGTTAAATCAGCATCCCTAACAAGATCCGTTATCCTATTTATCATTTTTTAATAGGAGAGGAATGCAAAATTTTGAGATTATTTTTGTAGCTTTGAGAATTAAAGTGCCTAACAGTAAGTGCAAGTTAAAATTTGATTGAAAATAAACAAAAAGAATAAAAGGAATCCATCACTATGAAGAGACTCAACCTCGTCGTTTTGGCTGCAATCGGGGCGATGCTTACGTCCTATGGCCAATGCAAGCTTGACCCCTCCGCGGCTGTTTTCGTGCAGCACGCGGAAGCCAACGAAGCTGCTGCGAAATCGCGTTCGGGGGAGCGTTTGAAAACGCTCGCTCCTGAAATTACTCCAGACACCAAGGCGTTGGTAGGTGTGATGATAACCGATGACTCAGTGGTAGATTACATGCTCGAAAAGGGGTATGAACTCGTGAATACCACAGGGACAGTGATCATGTGCTATCTTACCCCCGGACAAATCAAGGAGGTGGCGGCGCTCGATGCGGTCAAAGCCTTGTCGATGGGCGATAAGGAATATCTGCACATGTCGGTTGCGCGTGTGGCTCCCGGTGTTGACGACATCCATAAGGGCGTGGCAGAAACCGCCAACCACTCATACACCGGTAAGGGAATCATTGCCGGCATTATGGACACCGGTCTGCAGCCCAATCATGTGAACTTTCTGGATTCTGAAGGTGAGCCCCGTATAAAGAGGCTGTTTGTAATCACGGGTTCAAGCTCAACTCAGGATTACGACACGCCCACCAAGATAAAGAACTACCGTACGGACGATTCGGAAGCCACGCACGCAACGCATGTGCTCGGCATTCTTGCCGGCAGCTATAATGGCAATGCACGCAATGGTGCCACTACTTCGCAGGCTCCGAATGCACAGGTGGCCATAGTCAATGCTTCCGGGGCTGCACAGAATTCGTCAATCCGTCCGGTGCCCTATTATGGCGTGGCAAAGGATGCCGAACTGGCCGTGTGTATCGGTACGCTGGAAACCAACAATGTGATCACGGCCGCCGAAAAGCTGAGGGCCTACGCGCAGGCTCAGAACAAGCCGGTGATCATGAACCTTTCCCTGGGACATAACTACGGTTCACACGACGGCAAAGGTGTGCAGAATGTGCGTCTGTCCGAACTCGGCCGCGACATGCTCATCTGTGTGTCGGCCGGTAACGAGGGTGAATACAACATGTCGCTGAGAAAACAGTTCACCTCATCCGACACACAGCTGAAAAGCATCATTTCCACCTCTCCTACTTGTGGCGGTTATGTAGACCTCTGGGGTGACAACGATTCGCCGTTTACTGTGACCTTCGTCGCTGTAGACAAGACCACCGGCGAGGAGAAATTCTCGTACAAGTTTGAAGGCACCACAGGCGAAAAAGGCAAGTTTATCGGAGGGGATGGCTATCGCGGATATTCAAACGTGACCGTAATCCCGGCGCTTACAAATATCTTCGGCGAAGATGCCCTTGTTGAGGTTGTCTCGAATGTGAGCACCACCAACGACCGCTACAACGTTAGAATGAATGTGACCCTGTTTGGATCTACCCGCAACAATATCCTTCCGGCAATGATTGTGGAAGGGGCTGCCGGTGTCGGTCTGAATGCTTTCGCAGGTCAGGACGGCTATATGTCGTTCAATTCCTACGGACTTCCCGGATTCGTTGACGGTGACCCCACCAACTCAATCAACGACATAGCATGCGGCGAAAACATCCTTGCCGTGGGTGCGTATGTCAACCGCAAGACTTATCCCATACTTGCCGGCCTGATGACATACAGAAATTTGGAACAGGGGCAGATAGCTCCGTTCTCCTCGTGGGGTACGACATTCTCCGGCAAGCAGTTGCCTGATGTTGCAGGCCCCGGTATGGGGGTTATCTCTTCTTACAGCCGTTACTACATGGAGTCGTTCAACCCCGATCAGAGCGGCACGCCCTATTCTGAACGTGCGGGCATGGTTTATGCCGGCACAGAATCGAAGAATGCTGTTTACGATTATTACGGTGAGATGAGCGGCACGTCGATGAGTTCGCCGTTTGTGGCAGGCGTGCTGGCACTCTGGGCCGAGGCTGCTGCAGAGCGTGGCGAGGTGCTCACCATGGACCGCGTAAAGCAGATTATCAAGGAGACTGCCGATAATGACGAATTCACTGCCCAGCAGCCCGAACGATGGGGTATGGGTAAAATCAACGCTCTTGCCGGACTGAAGAAGATTCTCAGCCAGAGCTCGGTGAACAGCATCGGCGCCGACGATCCCGAGAAGGGCCTGATCGTGGAGAACCGCGGAGGCAAGCAGTTCAATGTGTTCATGGGCGGAACCGACGGTTTCACAGCCAACCTGTATAACATGCAGGGTGCGCTGGTGGCTTCGGTTGCAACCGAAGGCGACAACATCGACCTCGATGCGTCGGCCATGGGCGACGGCATCTATCTGCTTGAGGTGCAGGCACGCAACACCCGCGTAGCCCGCAAGCTTATGGTGAAATAAAAACGGTGACTGGTGTTCCGGGAACATCTTTCACTATTATGAAATAACAGTGTGCGGCTGCGCGGCGTGAGGCTTCACGCCGGTGCGGCCGCACTCAATTTTGCCGTTGCCGCACAGAACACTTGCGGCTTCCGGCTTGTTGGAATAGACAGGGGGATAAACTTTGATTCGATTATGGGATTTTTAGACAATATAAAGATGATGCCTGCCGTCACCAAGAACCTCATTGCCATAAATGTGGTGGTGTGGCTGGCCATGGCGCTGGTGCCGTCGCTCGCTGGGACGATAGAACGCTATTGCGCACTCTACTATTTCACGTCCGACCAGTTCGTGCCGTCGCAGCTGATCACCTACATGTTCGTGCACGGGGGCTTTGTGCATCTGTTTTTCAACATGTTCGCGCTCTATATGTTCGGCGTGACGATGGAGAGGGTGCTGGGCGGTCCGCGCTTCCTGTTCTACTACATCTCGTGCGGCCTCGGAGCTGCACTGGTGCAGGAGGGGGTGTTCGCGCTGATGATACATCACTATGCATCGGTATTCCCCAATCCGGGCGAGGTGACCGAGCTGCTGCGCCATTCGGTGGTGCGTCTTACGGAGCTGTGGAGCATCGGGGTGAATCCGAACGAACCGCTTGTGGGGAATCTCTACGGGCTGTATCACACGCCCACGGTGGGTGCCTCGGGCGCGGTGTTCGGCATACTGCTGGCTTTCGGCTATATGTTCCCGAATGTGCGTCTGTATCTTATATTCCCGCCTGTGCCCATCAAGGCCCGAGTGTTCGTGCTTATCTATGCCGGCATCGAGCTGCTGCTGGGCATCTACAACAGTCAGGCCGACACGGTGGCGCATTTCGCCCATCTTGGCGGCATGCTGTTCGGCCTGCTGATCCTGATTTACTGGCGCCGGAAGCGTGTTATCGGCGGCCCGTATTTCTAAGGCAGCCACACCGGCAAAATGCCAACGCTCAACCACGTGACAGCAAAACGTTTTAATCCGTTACAACAACGTATTAAAATATTGTGACAATCAAACGTAGGGTCGCAACCTGTCGCGACTGCAAACGGGTTTCGAGTTGTGAATATGCCTGAATGAGCTTGCGGATTATGCATGTTGGCAGTCGTGACAGGTCGCGACCCTACGTTTGAGGCCGTTGTTATGAGGGGAACAATTTTAGTCCCCGATTGCCGGAATATAAAATCTCCCCGATTCCCGGGGCTAAAATATTAATACTAAACAGACAAACATATGAAATCGGCAATGGCGCTGGTATCGGTCAATGTGGCGGTGTTCGTCCTTCTGAAAGCCGTATGGGCATTTGCGCCCGGTGCGGTGGACGGGCTGATGACGCTGCTTGCCACGCCGTCAGGGCCGGGAGAGGTGCTGTCGCATCCCTGGTGCGTGGTCACTTATGCGTTTGTGCATATCGACTTCTGGCACATGCTGGTCAACTGCCTTTGGCTCATGTGGTTCGGGCTTTGGCTCGGCGGAATAGCCGGAAATGCCGCTGTGGTCAGGAGCTACGTTGCCGGAGCTTTGGCCGGGAGTGTTGCCTATCTTTTGGCCTGTGGACTTACGGGGGAGCACAGCTTGTCGGGGCATCGGCCGCAACGCTGTCGGTGGTGGCGTTCACTCTGGTGATAGCGCCAAAGCGCCGTGTGCAGCTGCCGGGCGGTTTCGGCGTTTCGCTGAAAATGCTGTCGGCCGCGGGGCTGTTGCTCCTTGTGTGCGCCTCGACAGAGATGGCGGCCGCGCAGACAGCCGCACATCTCGGCGGACTGCTGGCCGGGGTGGCTCTCGGCGTGACATACAGGCGCATGGCGCGGAAGCGCAGCCACGCCGACGAGCACTGCAGGCAACTCCGTTCGGAGCACGACGCGCTGGTTGACAAAGTGCGCCGGATGGGCTACGAATCGCTGTCGCACGACGAAAAAGTGCGTCTGTTCAGTCTCTCGGAACGTGACATGTCGCATCCACGAACCGGCCGACAAATTTGATTACTGAATGATGACACCGATATACGGCAGATTGGCACGATGGGCGTTGTGGACGGTCAACATACTGGCCGCCTGCGGCACGGTCGTGGCGGCCTATGGCGGCGCGGTGAATCCTGAAGTGACAGCCATACCCGCCATTCTGGCCATGACGTTCCCGGCATGGCTCGTTCTGACGGTGATTCTGCTGGCTGCCGACCTGTTTCTGCTGCGTCGGGCTGCCATCGTGGCCGGAGCGGCCCTTGTGGCCTGTGTCGGGCCGATAATGAATTTTGCGCCGCTCAACTTCGGTGCAGGCGTCACCGACAAAGGGGAGGAGGGCGACGAGGCGCAGACGTTCCGGCTGGTCACCTACAACACCTACGAGATGCATGACATCTACGAGGCGAAAACTTCCGAGGGGCAGCCTGATTCCTTTTACCGGGAGGCTATGGCGGAAGGGAAGCGGAACCCGCAACTGAGCTATCTGAACCGTGTTGACGCTCAGGTGCTGTGCATGCAGGAGACGATGATGTGGAACATGAACGCCCGCAACTTCTGCACCCCGGAGCAGGTGGACTCATTCCGGCGGGAATATCCACACGCCACGGAGTATAACGGTGTGAACGTGCTGACAGCGCTTCCGATGAAGCCGGTGAAGCTGCCCCAGTTCGAAGGGAGCACATCGGTGTCGTGGGCCGCAGGTGAGATCGATATTCAGGGACACACCACACTGGTGGTGAGCGTACATCTGCAGTCTATCGGCTTGGACGACAGCGATAAGGCGCTGTACTATCAGATTACCGAAGGGGAGGGGCGGCACCGGATGGGGGCTGTGCGCCACCGTCTGCTCAGCAAGCTTAACCAGGCATTCAAACTGCGTGCCCGGCAGGCCCGGATGCTCAGGGAACAGATTGACTCGCTTGGCTACGAAAACGTGATCATAGCCGGTGATTTCAACGACATACCCGACTGCTACGCCATGCGCGTGCTGGCCGGCGACGATTTCAGCAGCGCATTCCGCCGCGCAGGGCGCGGACCCACCATAACCTATCATGTCAACCGCTTCTATTTCAACATCGACCATGTGCTGTATCGCGGCGACATGAAGGCGGTGGGCTACAGGAGGGGCGTATGCCGCAACTCCGACCACTATCCGGTGGAGGTCACCTTCCGGTGGGAGGGCTGACAGCCGGAGGCCGGTTCCGAGGAACCGACACAGGGGACAAAATTCGGCTGATTTTTCAGCTGACCTGACTAAATAGAAAAACATTCACATATTAATTTAATTAAAAACCGATTATGAAAACATTTGCAATGGGAATCTGTCTGGCGGCCGTTGCCACAGCCGCGTCAGTTTCATCGTGCGGCAAGCAGGAGCGGCAGAATCCGTTCATGCAGCCTTACAGCAACGAGTTCCAAATCCCCCCGTTCGAGGAGATTCAGATCGCCGACTACGAGCCTGCATTCGATGCCGGCATCGCCGAGGCCAATGCATCGATCGACTCGATTGTGAACAATCCCGAGGCGCCAACCTTCGCCAACACGATTCTGGCTCTCGACAATGTGTCGCCCACGCTTGAGCGCGTTATGTCGGTGCTCATGTCGCTCACCGAGGCCAATTCCACCGCCGAACTGCAGGAGGTGTCGGAGAAGCTGCTGCCGCGCTACAGCACATTCTCTGACGAGATGATGATGAACGCCGGCCTGTTCGACCGCGTGAAGTATCTTTATGACCGCAAGGATTCGCTCGGGCTGGCTCACGACGAGATGCGCGCCCTTGAGCAAACCTACAAGGACTTTGTGCGCAACGGCGCCCTGCTCGACGACGACAACAAGAAAACCCTCAAGGAGGTGAACAGCCGTCTGTCGAACCTCTACATCAAGTTCAACAAGAATCTTCTTGCCGCCAACAACGCCTTCGAGATTGTTGTTGACAACGAGGCCGACCTCGCCGGAATCCCCGCCAATATCGTTGAAAACGCCGCAGCCGAGGCCAAGGCACGCGGGAAAGAGGGTAAATGGGTGTTCACCCTCCATGCCCCCAGCCGTCTGCCCGTGCTGCAGTATGCCGACAACCGCGACTTGCGCGAAAGATGTGGAAAGGCTACACCGGCAATGCCCAGAGCGGAGACACGGACAACCGTCCCATAATCGCCGACATCGTCAAGGCCCGTGCCGAGAAAGCCCGTATCATGGGTTACAAGGACTTTGCTTCCTATATGACCGACGCCGTGATGGCCAAGACACCCGAGGCTGCCGAGGCTCTGCTAATGAGCATCTGGAATCCGGCCAAGGCCAAGGTGGCTGAGGAAGTGGCCGAAATGCAGGCCGTTTCGGATGCTGCCGGCAACGACTTCAAGATTGCTCCCTGGGATTACTATTATTTCGCCGAAAAGGTGCGTCAGCAGAAATATGCCATGGATGAGAACGCCATCCGCCCCTATTTCGCAGTAGATTCCGTTGCCAAGGGCATTTTCGCAATGGCCGGCAAACTTTACGGCGTGACTTTCGAGGAGCTTCCCGACGCCCCCAAGTATCATCCCGACGTGAAAGTTTACGAGGCTAAGGATGCCGACGGCAAACACCTTGCCGTGTTCATGACCGACTATTTCACACGTCCCGAAAAGCGTCAGGGTGCATGGATGGAGGAGCTGAAAACCTCCTGGGTCAATGCCGACGGTTCGGTTGAGCGCCCCATCGTCTACAACGTGGGCAACTTCACCAAACCCACCGCCGACGCCCCCGCGCTGCTGTCGATCGACGAGGTGCTGACCATGTTCCACGAGTTTGGCCACGGCCTGCACGGCATGCTGTCGCGCGCACGCCTCAAGAGCCAGAGCGGCACAAAGGTTGACCGCGATTTCGTGGAGTTCCCCTCCCAGTTCCACGAACATTTCGCCTTCCAGCCCGAACTGCTCAAGGAGTACGCCCATCACTACAAGACAGGCGAACTTATCCCTGATTCGCTGGTAGCGCAGATCAATGCCGCATCCAAGCACAACATGGGCTTCATGACCGCCGAACTTTCAGGCGCCGCCCTGCTCGACCTTGCATGGGGTCGCTATAATCCTGAAGGCGATTTCGATGCCATTGAATTCGAGAATGCATATGCACAGAAGCTCGGGATGCCTGCCGAACTGACATTCCGTTACCGTTCGCCCTACTTCAAACACATCTTCGGTGACGACGGTTATGCGTCAGGCTATTACACCTATCTGTGGGCCGAGGTGCTTGATGCCGACGCCTTCGAGATGTTCAAGGAGAACGGTGTGTTTGACCCCGCCACAGCCGCCAAGCTGAAAACCGTGCTCGAAAGCGGTGCATCGGAGGATCCGATGGTTCTGTACGAGACCATGCGAGGCCACCGTCCCACCTCCGACGCACTGCTGCGTCAGCGCGGCCTTGCCGAATAAAACCCATCGGCCGGTGTGCGGTAGCTTGCCGGCAGGAAGGATACAATTTTGATTTTCCCATAGGCGCTGTGTGGCTGATGCCGCGCAGCGCCTTCGGTTTAACCATACCGATGGGTATAAATCAGGACAGGGGAAATAAAGTTGTTGCCAATTTGGATACTTTAATTGTTAAAAATACAATTGTTAATTTTGGAATTCATTGCCGGTGGTTCTTAAACATCGTTTTTTTTGAAGCAGTTTCTCTGACAAACTTTTTAATGGCCTCCGGGGCGGTTTAAAAGTTAAATTTTACAGCATGTTTGCAGTATGAGATTTGACTTCGTTTAGTGCTGAGGTGTAGGGAGTTGTGCCGAATTGAAATGAAATCGACGTTGTATAATTCTCAGTTTTTTTCTAATTTTGCGGTAGGAAAAACACGGGCAATCCGGCATGGTTTGTGCTGTTTTGCGCGCTGTTTTCCGGTTTTACTTTTTTACCACTATTCTATTGCTTGTTTCAACTATGGACTCGAAACCGGAATTGACACGAACCGAAGATTGTGGCATTAAGGTTCACATCGGTTCTCTTATCAGCAATGAATTGCGCCGGCAGCGCCGCCCGGCGGCATGGCTCGCGCAGGAAATTTGCTGTGACCGCACCAACGTCTACAAGATTCTGCGTAAAGGCAGCATTGACACAGAGCTGTTGTGCCGTATTTCGGTAGCTCTCGGTCATGATTTTTTCGCAGAACTGCAGCAGGCTTGCGGTTTTTGTCAGCC
>VOFJ01000291.1_pt1 | contig 12508 bp, 14 predicted proteins | sample 5384081 | NCBI WGS metagenome assembly VOFJ01 (sample SAMN12384729, study PRJNA508395) | human gut metagenome | isolation source: healthy gut I | host: Homo sapiens | reverse complement strand
GCGAAAGCGGCGACTGGCGCGAAGTGCCGCTTGGCAGACGTGGACGACTGCGCTGCTGGGTGCGCGCGGCGGATTTGGCGTTCGGCGCGGACACGGAGTTCGTGGTCTGCACCTTCCCACGCATGAGGAAGTTGATGATAGGGCGCAGGAGGCGGTGTCCTTCAGCGGCAAAGCGCTTCCCGCTTGGCGAAAGGCTGCGCATGGTGGATGATTGGCACCATGGCAGATGGCGATTATCTGATGATGTTCGCGGATAACGAGGAGATATTCGTGGGCACAGCCCCGGCATCAGCGTTCAGCGGGATTGGGGAAGCGGAGGATGACGACGATTGGGACGACGAGGATGACGATTGGTGAATAAAATTGGGGTCAGCTGCTTAATAGGCTGCTGACCCTGTTTTGTAGTTATCCTCATTTCGCGAAATACATCTTTTCTTCCATCGTAAACGGTGTATCCTTCTGCACCTTCTCCCAAATCCGAACCCAATCTTCCCCTTCCGCCAGCACCGGTCGGAAGTCATTCACGCCCTCCGCGGCTCGTCCACTGGTCAAAATCGGAATCACATCCACCTCACACCCGACGTACGCCTTCCCCCTGAACCGCAGCCGTACCTGCGCCACCATGGCGTCAAATGTCGTCAAATCATGCGTTCCGCCGAACATCAAGTTCCCGAAGCTATAAAACACAACCGCGCCACCCACGCTGGTCAAGCCCTGCACGACGTGCGGGTGATTGCCAACCACAATATCCGCACCCGCCGCGACTGCCCTATACGCCATTTCCTGCTGGAGGTCGTTGTGCTTATCGTCGTACTCCGTGCCCCAATGGCAGCTGTACACAATCACGTCGCAGCCCTGCTCGCGCAAACGGTTGATGTCACGGGCAATCACAAATTCGTCGTTCTTGTAGGTGGTTTCACGGCAGCCCGCGAAGCCGATTTTGTGCCCGTTTTTCTCCCAGACGTAGGTATACCCATAGCCACTGAAGGGCATCCCCGCGTCGATGAGCGCTTGCCGCGTGGATTCCTCGCCCGCCGTGCCGTAGTCGCCATGGTGGTTGTTGGCAATGTTGACCTGTTCAATCGACCCCTGCCAGAGTGCTTCGGTGTAGCCCGGCAGCCCGCGGAAACGCCACAAGCGACCGGTCTGCTCGCCCTTGCCGTCGTCCTTGAGCGCGCATTCAAGGTTGATGAACGTCATGTCGTCGCTGGCGAACAGGCTTTGCAGGCCGCTGAACGGGTATGCCATGCCATATTGATTGAGGTATGCCGGTAGACTTTCGGGGTCGTTCCACCAGTATTCGCGTGTTCCCAGCACGGCGTCCCCGCCGAGGGTCAGCACGAGTTCGGTTTCATCAGCGGATAAAGCCGGCACATCGGTCGGCGCGGTCACATCCGCCTGCACCTTATCGCTGACGGCGGCAGCTTGCAGCGTGCGATTCTCCGGGTCATCGAGGATGAACAGACGCGTGCCGTAGGGCAGGTGTGTCCATAAGTAGTAGACGTTGACGCCGGTTGCATCCACCGCGCGCGGAATGCGGACGCACCCGTGCGAGCCCTTCTGCCCCAGCACCGGCTCTTGGTCGGAGAAGTCCTTCTTCGTGCGCTGCGCCTTGTAGCCCAGCTGATGAATGAGGTTGCCGCCGTCGTAGCGGATGGCGTACTCGTAGTGATAGCCGCTGTCCTCGAAGTCGCTGACGCGTTCGACGGTGATGAACGCGCCCGCCGCCGTTTCGCGAATCAGCCGATTCTTGCCCGCCAGCCCTGTCGAAATCGTCAGCGTCGTAATGCACTTGCCGCGATAGAACACCTTCATCCGCTGCGTCTGCTTGTCCACCACCAGCCCGAAATCGCTGTTCGGCGTGACAGTTTTGAGCCGTTTCATCGGCACCCAGCCCTCGATATACCCGCCGGATTCGTGCTGCCACGCGCCGATGTACGCCCAGCCGCCCTCAACCTTCATGACCTCGATGCCTTGGCTCTGCCCGTGGAGCGTCCCCAGTGCCTTGCCATTCGTCGACGGCTTGTCATACACCTTCTGATGGCTGACCGCCGCAATGTCCACCACGACGCTCGGCTTCATCATCATATCCCACATTGCCGCCTCGTCCATGTCCCACGTCGGCATGATGCTGCCCGTTTCCGCCACCGGAATGACGGGGCGCGTGCCTTCCTTCACCGTCACACGCACATCGCGCACATACGCCGGGTTGCTCTCTGCGTAGAAGCGCAGCAGGTAATCCCCTTCCGCCACTTTTTTGCCCTTCACGCGCCCGTTCCAGCTGACTTTCGTCGTACTGCCGAACGTCTTTTTTAGCGTGTCGAGCTTCGTGTTCAGGTCATCCGCCGCGTAAATGTCCATGACGACCGCGCCTGTGCGCACCGGCTTGGCTTCGCAGAACCAGTCGTCCGTGTCCAGATACAGCGTGTCGCTGCTGCGGAGCGCGAAAAGCAGCGCCTGCTTCGCCTTGCCGACCGTTACATTGATTTGCGTCTCCTGATTTCCGCGCGCCGTCACCAGCAGCGCGTGCAGCGTGTAGCTTCCCGACGGCAGACGCTCCTCGTTTTCGCCCAGTCCGTCCCACATAAACGTCGTCACGCCGCGCTTTGCTTCCCGCGTGATGGTGCGGTACGTCCCGTAAGCATCGCTGAGCGTCAGCGTCAGGAGACCCGTCTGGTCGGTTTCCACCGTAATCTGGTTTTCGTCGAACCCGATGATGTCCTTCTCGACCCGAACCGTAAAATTTTCTGCCTGTGCACTGACAATCAGCGTCAGCAGCAACAGAATGCCCAGCAGCAGTCCTTTTCTCCACACGTTGCCTATGTTCACGATTGCGTCTCCTTTTCTCTCTTCCTCAACCCAAAATCCCGAAAAATCGGATTTTGTCATTTTCCCTCTTGACAAATCACTTGTCGTTTGGTATAATTATTCTTGCGCTTGCGGCCGTGGCGGAATTGGCATACGCGCACGTTTGAGGGGCGTGTCCAGCAAGGGTACGGGTTCAAGTCCCGTCGGCCGCACCAAAACCTTCTGAGTTTTGCTCGGAAGGTTTTTTTGTGTGCTCTTTTTCTGCCTGAACATCAAATTTTCCTCCATTCTCCGCCCCGCAGCGGCGATTCCCCCTGCAACAAAAAATCAAGCAGCAAAGGAATCGCCCTGCAGCAGCAGCGCAAAAAGCAGCCGCGCTGCTCACTTCCGCATGGGGAGTGGAATCGCCCACGCCATATCCGCGCTGTCCTCCCCCGTCTGCGGTGCAAGATACACCTGCTCTGGATACGCATCCTCGTGCGAAAACACATAGTCCGCAACACCGCTGCCAACGCCCCAGTTGCCTTCGCCATAGCCAAGACTCGCCCGCAGCGGCTTCCCGTCCGCATCCACCAGCGTCAGCCCGTACACCCATGAACCGACCATGTCCACATCATCAAAGGGCATCACCGTGCCGTCCGGGAATACATACCCTTCGCCGTTTTCGGCGCGGAACGCTTCCCGCTGCGCGTCCGAAATCTCGTATCGCACCGTCACATACAGCTTCACCGGCGTGTCGTCCGCCGATTCCACCCACGCCGCCGTGCCGTCGGGCAGAATCACCCGCTCACCGTCCGCATAGTGCGTCACGGGCGCATCACAGTTCAGCGTGAACGAAACAAGGCCCGCGTCCGGCTTGCGGAACGTGCCGTCTTCCTTCAGCATCGACTGCCACGTTTCGTAGTCGTAATGCTGCTTTTCGCCAATTGGCAGATCAATCTGCACATCGCCCGACAGGAACACGCCGACCTGATCCAGCCGGTACATCTCGCTCACGACAATTTCGCCGTTCTCGTCGCCCGCCCACGTTTCGCCGCCGGATAGCCCCGGCATATCGACGTTCTGCCCGTTTAACCACAGATTGTCCGTCCACCAGCCAACCGGCGCGTGGTCAAACGCGGTGATTTCGTCCTCGTTCAGCATCCGCCGCCCGGTATCCACGTTCGTTTCGCCCAGCAGGTGATCGCAGCTCATGTCGCGGATGGAATAGCGGACATAGAGCGTCATGCCATCATAGACCGCTTCTTCCACGCGGACGCGGTAGCCGCTTGTCTCCATCTCCGCCAAATCGTGCGCGATATACGCCGATGCCTGTGCGCTCGGCTCAAAATCCTTGCCCCAGAACACTTCCAGCAGCCGCGGATTCGCCGTCGTCGCGACTGCCAATCCACCCAGCAGCCCCAGCGTGATGAGCATCACCAGCATCATCCGCCGAAATCGTCCGCCCTGACGCGGCACATGGCGCGGACGGCGCGGCTTCTCCGCCGTTTCCACCGAAATCGGCAGTTCGGTGCCGTCAAACGGCTCGTCCTCTATCTGCCCAAACGCCGCCAGCATTGCCTGATGGAAGCGCTCCGGCACTTCGCCCGTGTCCTCTTCCAGCAACTTTTTCATCTGCTCGTCCGTCACGTTTCCACCTCCCTCAACAGCGTTTCCATCCGCTTTCTTGCGTGCATCAGCCGCGTTTTGACCGTCCCCTCCGGGATGTCCAGCATTTGCGCGATTTCCGGCACGCGCCAGCCGTCCAGATAATGCAGCGTCATGCAGACGCGCATCTGCGGCGTTAGTTCCGCCAGCGCGTCCATCACCGCCATGTGGTCGATGGCGTCGCTCTGCGGCGCGGGCATCTCTTCGGGGATGTCCGTCAGCGTCGTGCGCTGCTTCCGCCGCAGCAGTTCCGTGCAGGTGTTCGCCACAATCCGGCACAGCCAGCTCCGGAACGCCGCCATATCCCGCAGCGTGCCGCGCTTCTGCCACGCCCGCAGCAGCGCCTCCTGCACCGCGTCCTCGCAGTCGCTTTCGTTGCGAAGCATCGCGTAGCTGATATGGTACAGCAGCTTCTCGATTTTCAGCGCTTCCGTCTGAAACGTGCGCGCATCCACCGCCGCACCTCCTTCCATTTGTTCTCCGATATATAGACGTTTGAGCGCGCCTTTTCGTTCACTGATTTTTGAATTTCTTTGCCGTTTTTTCGCGGATTTTTCTCCTCCGCTTGCATTTCCGCCCGCATTGCGCTACAATATCCGAAGGGGTCAAGGGGGCGATCGCAGACTTCGTCTGTTTCCATTGCCCCCTTGTGCGCCCGCAGGCGCATCCCCCTGCATTGGAAAAGCACAATTCCGGAATAGCATCAATCAAAATCCCAAAACAATGAGGTACTTGCGCATGGCACTGAAAGAGAAAGCCCTCCGCCGCTTAGGCGAAAAGCTCACCGCCGCAAACATCCCCTTTGCCGCCGGCGGCGAATGGCTGCACTGCCAGTTAGGGCAGTCCGCCGTCTACCACACGTTCGACATTGTGGTATCCTCTGCTGATGCCGCCCGTGCCGACAAAGTGCTGACGAAGCTCGGTATGCGGCAGGAGCAGCCCGCGCCGGACGGCGTTTTCCGCTGCCACTATCATTTCGACGGCGCGGATGTGACGCTGCTGGCGGCGGATGTGACGCTGGAAACGAGCGGCAGTGCAGTCGTTCTCGGCACGAGCATCCCCCTGCTGACCGAAAGCGCGTGGGATGCCGTCGCACAGCTTCTCCAATAATCATGTACGGAGGTTCTTTTTATGAGCAGACTGGGTGATTTAATCCGCACGGAGCGGCTTCGCTCCAAGATGACCCCGAAGCAGGTGGCGCGCAAGTGCGGCGTTTCGGAAAGCTACCTGCTGGCGGTGGAAGCCGGAACGAAGATTATCGCGGACGACCAAGCCCGCCGCATCCTAAAAACCATCGGCCTGCGTGAGCAGACCGAAGCGGACTTCTCGCTGGATGACATCGCCGCGACGGTGGATTTGGCGAGTGCATCCCCCGCCGTGGCGAAGGCAGTTGAGCGCCCGAAGCCCCAGCCGGAATACGAGCTTGTCGCAACGACGAAGACGGCCGGCAAAAAGCAGGACGACGATATCGACAAGGACGAGAACGTGACGGGCAGCGTCTGGCTGGACGCGCTGACGAGCGTGCTGAAGCGTGTGCCGATTATGAACGCGGTCATGCAGCCGGTGGATTATCGCCTGATGCCGATTCAGTCCGGCAAAATCGAGGGGGCGAAGCCGGACAAGGTGTTCTACTTCCTCGCGCCGGACGACTCCATGCGCGGCTTCCGTATCCACTCCGGCGATTTGGCGCTGATTGTCCCCGCCCGCAGCCCGATTGACGGCGCAATTATGCTGGTTGAATACAACAGCCACCGCTTCCTGCGCAAAATCAAGAAGCTGAACGATTACAGCGTCCTCCTGCAATCCTACGACCGCGAATACGAAGCCGTCGAAGCCCAAATCAGCGAATGCAGCTTCTTAGGTCGCGCATCGAAGCTGGAGATTACGTTGTAAGGGGGAGACCCAAGGGGCGCTGCCCCTTGACCCTGCCAAAGGGTCTTCGACCCTCTGGACTCCCGTTCACGCGATTCAGTTGGTGACACTCTCTGGCTGTGCCCGCGTGTTTATCCTATGAACCTGCGGTTCAGGTCAAGTGTGGGAGTGTGCACTGCGAAGGGGTCAAGTGGCGACCGCAGACTTCGTCTGTTTTCATTGCACCCTTGTCGCCTCCGCAGAGGCGAAATCCCCTGCCCCACAACAAATCAATCAACTTAAAACAAGGAGAACTGTTTGAAACATTCGTTCTATCAATCGGCATCAGTGTAAACCGGGAGGTTTGCGCTGACTGCATTCCTCCCGGCTGATGAAGCACTTGTTCCCTCATCAACGCCGAATATCAGGAGGAATTTCCCCATGAACCGCGAAAACAAGCGGAAACTCTACGATAAACACTACTACAAGACCCACCTCTGCGACGAATCCTTCACCTGCAAGCGCTGCGGGCGGCTCGTCGTTCCCGAAGGCGCGGGCAGCGACCACCGCAACCATTGCCCTTACTGCCTGTGCTCCGCTCACCTTGACAACGCCCCCGGCGACCGCGAAGCCGACTGCGGCGCGCTGATGGAACCCATCGGCATGTGGGTGCGCAAAAACGGCGAATGGGCGCTGCTCCACCGCTGTCGGATGTGCGGCACGATTCACGCCAACCGCGTCGCGGCGGATGATAACCCGCTGCTGCTGATGTCGCTGGCGTCGAAGCCGCTCGCCTGCCCGCCTTTCCCGCTGGATAAGCTGGAGGAACTGGCGGCGCTCAGCGGCGTGTCGATGGAGGGATAACGTTATCCTCATCACAAACACAATCCCCCGACCTGTCAACGCAAGTCGGGGGACTTTTTGTGCTGTTACCGTGGCTATTTCGCTTTTTCCACCGTGCAGGGGTACTTGTCCATCAGCACGGACAAATCCTGCTTGCTGCCGCCTAAGTCGTTGTAGCGGGTCAGCAGGGTTTTCACGTCCGCGCTGGGAATCTCCACGCTGCCTGCCCGCTCTGCGCCGTCCATCGTGTTGACGAATACGACCTGCATCGTCGTGGCGTTTTTCGCCTTCGACAGCGCCGTTACGATGGGAAAGCTCTCGCTGGACAGCACAAGCGTGTAGTCCTCCATGAAAATCCCGTCGTAGTCGGTGATGGCAGGTTTGACGGCGAACGTGTAGCACTTTTTGTCAACTGTCACGCGCACTTCATCCGCCTGAAAGGGATCGAACATCGAAAGTGACAGGCAGAGCCGGAACGTCGCGACCTCTTCATCGGGGAGGATGATGTAGTCAAGGTACGCGACGAGTTCATCCTCCCCGAATTCGCCCTGATAGGGGGCAAGCGCCGGTCGCACGACCGTGTCCGCCGTACCGGGAACAGTATAGGTCATGGTGTCGGGGGTATCCTTGAGGGCGTAGAAGTCGAATTCCGCGAGGGCGGCGGTGCAAGAGAGGGTGATGGCGGCTGCCAATGCAAGCAATTTCTTCATGATGACCTCCTTGTGGTAGGAGTATCATAGCATATTTCCTGTGTTTTCGCAAGAATGGGCTGGAAATTGTTACAATTCGCAAGGGTCTCCCGGATAGACACGCGGACATAGCATGAGAGTGTCACCAACCCAATCGCGCGAAAGGGTCAAGGGAGGGGACTTCGTCCCGTTTCATTCTCCCTTGCGGAGTCCAGAGGCAGAGCCTCTGGTGGAGTTTAAGGGGCAACGCCCTTTCGCCTCCCCCCCCCCTTACTTCGGCTTTCTTTCTGCGTCGCAGTAGATGCAGCGGTAGATGCGGCGGGCGCGGTCGGTCAGGCGGAAGACCTGATCGAGGGAAGGTTCAACGGTCGTGATGCAGCGCGGGTTCTTGCAGCGGATAACGTTCACCAAGCGTTCGGGAAGCTCCAAGCGCTTCTTTTCCACCACCACGCCGTCTTTGATGATGTTCACCGTCGTGCCGGGGTCAACAAAGCCCACGACGTCCAAATCAATGTCGATTTCGTCGTCAATCTTGATGATGTCCTTCAGCCCCATGGCTTCGCTGCGGGCGTTCTTGATGATGGCGACCGGGCATTGCAGCTCGTCCAGATGCAGATAGCGGTAAATGTCCATCGCGCGGCCCGCCTTGATGTGGTCAAGCACAATGCCGCGGTGAATCGCGTCAATCTTCATACAATCCCTCCAGCAGCGTCGAAATCAGCGCCATACGCACAAAACGCCCGTTGCGCACCTGCTCAAAGTACATGGCGCGCGGGTCAGCGTCCACCTTGGTGGAAATCTCGTTCACGCGGGGCAGCGGGTGCAGTATCGACATGTCAGGCTTTGCCGTTTTCAGCTTGTCCGGGTCAAGAATGTAGGTGTCCTTCAAGCGAATGTAGTCTGCCTCGTTGAAGAAGCGTTCCTTCTGCACGCGCGTCATGTACAGCACGTCCAGTTCGGGCATAACCTCCTCCATCGTCTCCACCTCGCGGAAGGGAATGCCGTCATCCGCCAGCTTCTGCGTGATGTATGCCGGCACGCGCAGTTCCGGCGGCGAAATCAGCACAAACTCCACGCCCGGATAGCGGCTCATGGCGCCAATCAGGCTGTGCACCGTGCGCCCGAATTTCAAGTCGCCGCACATGCCGATGGTCACATGCCCCAGTTCGCCGCGCGCCGTGCGAATCGTCAGCAAGTCAGTCAGCGTCTGCGTCGGGTGATTGTGTCCGCCGTCGCCCGCGTTGATAATCGGCACGCGCGAGGTCAGCGTTCCCGCCATCGGCGCGCCTTCCTTCGGGTGACGCATGGCGATGATGTCGCAGTAGCAGCTGACCGTGTGAATGGTGTCCATCAGGCTTTCGCCCTTCGTCGCCGACGACGTATCCGCCGACGAGAAGCCCAGCACGCTGCCGCCCAGCGACAGCATCGCCGATTCAAACGAAAGCCGCGTGCGCGTACTCGGCTCGAAGAACAGCGTCGCCAGAATCCGCCCGTGCATCGTGTCGCGGTATGCCGCCGGATTCGCCTTCATTTTGTCCGCCAAATCCAGAATGCTCTCGATTTCGTCCACCGACAAATCAGTAATGTCAATCAAATGACGCAAGCGCAAAACCCCTTTCTATCTATCAGAGGGATACCTTTTTGTCCAGCATCCAGCCGCACCCGAACAGACTCAGCAGCACAATTGCCAAGTCGTACAGGGCATACGGCAGCATCTGCGGAATCATGTCCGCAAACGTCGTAATCGTGATTTCCGCGTTCGGGTCATACATCGTGTTAAAGACGAGGTTTTCCACCGGGTTCGGCAGCAGCCCCTGCAAATAGCTCAGCCCCCAGTACACGCCGATGAAAATCAGCAGCGCAACCCACGTCCGCCACTTCTTGTCGCGGAAGAGCGTGTGGCTGAGGGTGATGGCGAAATACGCCATCGCAAAGAACGTCAGCAGCGACAGCAGCACCAGCACGAGGTAGAACACAATCGCCAGCACAATCTGTCCGGTCTGAACGCCCTGATTCACCCGCAGGAAGATGTCCATCATGCGCAGGAAGCTCTGCCAGTCGTCCTCGTGCATCATAATGAGCGACAAATCCAGCGCACCCAGCGCGCCGCACACGCCGCCCAGCAGAATGCCGTTGACAAACGTGTACAGGTACTTGCTGCCCATGATTTTCAGCCCGGAATTGGGCGTCATAAAGATAAGGTACGCGCTTTTTGCTTTCAGTTCACTCGCATAGCTTGCCACACCGCGGACGAAGATGTACACCGCCGCACCGTAGGTCGCAAACATCATCAGCACCGCCGCAATGACGACGTGCTCCATATGGTCAACGCCCAGCGAAATGAGGAAGTACATTTCCAAGACCGCAATCACGCCCAGCACCGTCAGCAGCGACGTGCGGGCGCGGCGGAACTCATACTTGAGCAGCTTCCACATGCTTCTCTTCCTCCTTTCCGCCGTAAATCGACAGATACAGGTTCGTCAGCGAGCCATGCTTCTCTTCCAGCGCCGCGCGGTCGCCGATGCGCTCCAATACGCCGTTCTTCATGAAGATGGCGACATCGATATACGCATTCAGCTCGTCCACCAAGTGGGTGGAGATAATCATGGTACGTCCGTTTTCGCGGTTGCGGATGATTTCCTCTACCACCTGCTTGCGCGTGAGGATGTCCACGCCGTTGAGCGGCTCGTCAAACATCATCACCTGTGCGTCGCGGCTGAGGGTGAGCGCAAGGCGGACTTTGGCGTTCATGCCGGAGGAGAGCGTGCGAATCTTGTCCTTCGGGTTCAGGTCCATGCGCTGAAGGGCTTCCTCGTACCGCCTTTCATCGAAGTCCTCGAAAAAATCCGCATAATACTTGCCTGCGTCCGCGATGCTCATGTAGGAGTAAAAGTAGCTTTCCGTCGGCATGTAGGCAATGTGCTTCTTCGTTTCCGGCCCAACCGGGATGCCATCGAGCGTGATTTCGCCGCTGGTCTGCTTCGTCAGTCCGGCAATCATCTTCATCAGCGTCGTCTTGCCGCTTCCGTTCGGACCCAGCAGCGCATACGTTTTCCCCTTCTCGAAGGTCAGGGACAAATCCGACACCGCCAGCTTATTTTGATACCGGCGCGTCAGGTGCTGAATATCCAGCATGTGGTTTCCTCCTTTGGTTGGCATTCCAATACGCTTTTCAGCGAACGCTGAGAAGCGTATTACCCATTCATCCAGCTTTCGTCCGAGGGGTTCTGGCGGAACTTCTTCAGGCGGGCAATGTCCTCAGGCTTGATGTACCCTTCTTCCGCCGCGACTTCGCACAGCGTGTCGAAGTTGGACAGGCTGTGGTTGATGACGTTCGCCGCCGCCAGCCGGTCAAGCCCCTTCTGCATTCCGTAGGTGAAGATGGATGCCACGCCGAGCACATCCGCGCCCGCCTCGCGCAGCACGTCCACGACCTCCAGCACAGAGCCGCCGGTGGAAATCAGGTCTTCGACGACGACGACCTTCTGCCCCTTCTCCAGCTTGCCCTCGATCTGGTTGCCGCGCCCGTGATCCTTATGCCCCGAACGAACATAGCCCATCGGCAGGTTCATCAGGTGCGCGGTGATGGCAGCGTGCGCAATGCCCGCCGTGGACGTACCCATCAGCACCTCCACATCCGGGTAATACTCCTCGATGACCGCCTTCAGCGCCGTTTCCACGTCCGTGCGGACGGCAGGCGCAGTCAGCGTCAGGCGGTTGTCGCAGTAAATCGGCGACTTAATCCCGCTCGCCCAAGTGAACGGTTCATCCGGCCGCAGAAACACCGCGGAAATCGACAGCAAATCCTTCGCAATCATCTTTTCGACATTCTGATTCATAGAGCAATACTTCCTTTCTTACTTATAGGGAGACGCCAGAGGCTCTGCCTCTGGACTCCGGCAGGGCTCTGCCCTGCACCCGCGAAGGGTCTTCGACCCTCTCGACACCCTTTTCGCGATTCAGTTGATGACACTTTCAGGCAGTGCCCGCGTGTTTATCCTATGAACCTTCGGTTCAAATTGAGCATGGGAAACCCCAAAAGTAGCGGCACCGAAGGTTTCCAAAGGGCGATCGCAGACTTCGTCTGTTTTCATTGCCCTTTGGTCGCCTCCGCAGAGGCGATTCCACTGCAACAATATCAATCAGTTACAAAAGGAACCCCAGCTTACTCGCCCAAGAATTCCTTCACACACCGCTCATATGCCGCCACCGGATCCGCCGCCGCCGTAATCGGCCGCCCGACCACAATGTAGTCGCTGCCGCCCAGCCGCGCCTTTGCCGGCGTCATCACGCGCACCTGATCCCCCACGTCGCCGTCGGCAAAGCGAATGCCCGGCGTCACCGTCAGGAAATCCTGACCGCAGGCTTCCTTCACCAAGGCAGCTTCCAGCGGCGAGCAGACCACGCCGCTCAGCCCCGCCGCTTTCGCGTTCTGCGCGTACTTCTTCACCGTCTCCGGCATCGTCGCGTTGATGAGCAGCTCCTGCTGCATCCGTTCCTCGCTCGTCGAGGTCAGCTGCGTTACCGCCAGCAGCACGCCGCAGGTGCCGTCTTCCTTCGTCAAGCCCTCTTTCGCGGCTTCCATCATGGCAATCGTGCCTGCCGCGTGCAGGTTCGTCATGTCCACATCCAGCTTCGAGAGCACCTTCATCGCCTTTTTGACGGTGTTC
>VOFJ01003479.1_pt1 | contig 12534 bp, 13 predicted proteins | sample 5384081 | NCBI WGS metagenome assembly VOFJ01 (sample SAMN12384729, study PRJNA508395) | human gut metagenome | isolation source: healthy gut I | host: Homo sapiens | reverse complement strand
CTGGAAGGCTTGGGGGCAAGAGGATGTTTGCAGTCCTGTTTGTCAGGGGTTGATTACCAGTAATCCGTAGTTGATACCAAATAGTAAACTGCCATCTTTACTGACGCATGAACTATTGTCACTATATACATCTCCCAGTGTATAAGCCGAGGAGAAGAAGTTTTCGAAAGCCTGCGTTTCAGGAGTGAAGCGTGAAAATACCATATTCGGTTGCGATCCACAGTTTTCCTTGCCTGTCTTCTGCAATAGCCTGAACCATGTTGTTTACCAATCCATTGTTGGTATCATAATGTTTGAATTCCAAATTCTTATAGCCATTATCCGGGGTACACATGCTTAAGCCGCCGCCTGATGTACCGATCCATATCCGGCCTTTGAGTGTCCTGGTAGATACATTTTATCTCATTGCTGAGTAGTTTCCCATTATTGTAATTGTAGGTCAGGTAATTCGTGGAATTGGCTATCAGAGAGTCGGATGAAACACAGATACTCCGTCACTGTTTCCTATCCACATCCATCCGTTTTTATCTTCCATGATGGCGCGTGTTCGTCGCTGTCCGAAACTTTTGTTCAGAAAATGCCGGAAGGTATATCCGTTTTCACCTTTGACGGCTAAATCCAGTCCACCTCCGAAAGTTCCTATCCACATTCTCCCTTTCTGGTCGCAGTATAAGATGAAGATATTATTATTGCTGATGGATGAAGCATTCCTTGATTGGTTGGTATACCATTTATCACCAATGCGAAGACCCTCGCCACGACTTCCCATCCATACGGCCTTTCATTATCTTCGGCTATCGCATAAATATTGGAGTTTAAGAAATGAAGTTTCTTTTTCTGTGTCTTCATTTGCGGATCATAAAATGACTTTCCTCCGCCGAAGTTGAAATGCAAATATCATCATTTTTAACCAAGGTTCCTTGCGTACGGTATTTGAACGGTCTGACAAAGAGACTGCCTCCGGAAAAATGCGCTTTATTCCTTCATTTAAAATCGTCAGGCGCGCTATTCCGGCATATTCGAACTAACCCAGATAGCACCTGAACTATCTTCCATGATGTATTGCAGATAGTTGGAGCTGATGTGGCTGAAGCCGTCAATCTGAAAGTCGAAATGTTGGAGCTCTTCTGTGATAGTGTTGTAGGCGAAGAGCCCGTTGCCGTAGGTGGAGATCCAGATAATGCCCCGGGAGTCGTGTACAATGTGGTAGCGTTCCATGTCCACATAGTTCAATTTATCGGGAGGGGAGAGACGGAAGGTTTTAACAGCATGGGTGGTGGCGTTGACATACCATACCTGACCGGTGTTATTGTAGATCCAGAAGTCCCCCCGATTATCCGTCAGCACATTGCCGTTACGGATGTCGAGATTCGGATGTCGGCTGATGCGTTGAGTTTTCATGTCGAATAGATAGCCGCCGGTGTTGGTGAAGATGACCCACTCGTTTTGCAGGCGGAGTGTGCCATACAGGGTGATGCCGCCTTCGCCACGTGGCAGGCTGGCGGAGGTTGCGGTGGGTGCACTACCGCTTTTACGGTTGATGATGCCATCGGTAGAGAGAAAAAAGATATCTTTTTCGAAGCTCTGTGCGGCGAAGGCATTGTTGTTGTCGACAATGACAGTCTGTGCACTGCTGACGAGGGCCACGCCGTGGTCAGTACCTATCCAGATGTTGCCGTGTGGGTCGGGATAGACATAGGCTACGCTGTCCGAAGGTAGGTTTCCGCTGGATTTCTTGTAAGCAACGGATGAAAAAACACCATTGTGATAGGTGATGAGGCGGCAGCCGTTGCGACTGTTCCACAACCATATATCTCCATTGGGAGCTTCGGCTTTACGATCGTAGTGCTGGCGGTATTCGCCGCGGCCGGTGAAGTCGACGAAACGTTCTGTCTTCAGGTCGTAACAGTTGAAGAATTCACCGGAGGTTTCAAGCCACAGGAAGCCGTTACGGTCTTCGCTGATAGAACGGACGTGGTTAGAGGAGAGGGAGAGGCGTCCGGATTGAGTATCGCCTTCGGGCAGGAGGGTGACGAAGGTATTGCCCGTCGTAGCGGCTGAGTCCGTTCAGGGTTCCCATCCATATAAACCCTTTGCTGTCCTGGAATACATAGCAGACGGAATTATTGGCAAGCCCGTCGGTAGTGGTCATATGGGTAGAACGTACTACTACAGAGGCTGAGGTGTTAAGAATGGAGAGCAATAAGTACAGGCACGCAAGCATTAAGTGCTTTTTCATATTTCATAGATTTTGGTACGTAACAAAAATAAGGAAAAAAGCGCATTAAAGACTAACTTTAATGCACTTTTAAGGTTTATTCCATGTGGAATACTTCGGGCAAGGGTATGGTTACCGGGGAATTATCCGGATTTACTTCCATGATGTCCGCCATGTAATCCCACCATTTTTGTACAATGGGATTAGCTCCCATATCCTGCGAGGATTCTTCGCCCCGAGTCTTCTGGCAGGCAAAGAGGATGTTGGTGTCGCGGTCCCAATAGATGGAGTAGTCGTATACTCCGCCGTCGGATAACATCTTTTTCAGTTCGGGCCAGATGGCTGCATGTCTTTTCTCGTATTCCTTTTCGAAGCCGGGCTTCAGGAACATTTTAAATGCTTCTCTTTTCATGATATATTATTCATTGAGGGTTAATCGGGTTTACTTACACTGAAGATCGGTGCGGTAGTCTTCTGTTCAGTATGGTAATACTGAATGGCACTGTCGTTCATTTTAGGATGCTGTTTATTTAGCAGGTTGATCATTTCAGCTCCTGCCCAAATTACAGGACCATAGCCGTGTGCGGCATACACATTGACCGGGCGGTAATAGTAAAATGCAGGATCGAATGCCATTCCGGTACCCACACAGGTGCCTTCTACCTGTCCTTCTGCATTGATCTGTGTAGAAACGGCATGCCAACCGAGTTGAGCTACGGGACCGTAAGCCATTGCATCGAGCCAACCTTGGTTAATGGCGTGGGAGATGCAATAGACATAGATAGCAGTTGCTGAAGTTTCCAAATAGGAATCGTTACGATCTAACAGTTGATGCCAGAATCCTTCGCCACTTTGAAGAGCAGCCAGTCCGCGGACGTGTTCACGAAAGAGGTTCATGAGCTTTTCACGCTGGGGATGGTTGGTCGGCATTACGTCCAGCACTTCGGTCATGGTGAGCAGTGCCCAACCGTTGGCACGTCCCCAGAAGAAGGCAGGATGATCCCCCATACCTTCTACCCAACCGTGACGGAAGAGTTTTTTTTCGGGTACCCACATACGCTCGGCAAATTGAAAGATTTGACGAACGGCTTCGGCCAGATATTTGGACTGTTCTTTATCTGCCATACGAGAGTACCAGGCTACGGGAGGAACGCCCATGAACATATCATCTAGCCAAAGCGTGTTGAGTTGTGGACGGATGCGGGCAAAGGTTCCGTCGGCAAGGCGGTATTCTTTGTTTAGAATGAAATCGAGATAATTATCTATTAAAGGATAGAGGTTGAGAGATTTATCTTGCAATTGTGCCTTAATCATAGCAGCACATACGGCACCGGCATCATCAAGTGCATGAGGCGTCAAGATTTGTTTCATTTGTGGGTCGGTAGTACCATTCTTTTCAAGCAGATTACGAAAATGCGGAGCCACTTCGGCGAGAAACTTGAAGCGATCAGTAACATATTTCATGTAAGCTGCGTCTCCGGTGGCTTCGGCGGCTGCCATCATAGCTGAATAAGTAACTCCCCACTCATAACTGGCCAAGCGGAAGGCGCCGCGTTCCAATTGGGCATCGGCAGGCAGGTTACTATAATCAGTGATAACTTTTCCGGTTTTCTCACTGACCACACGGGTATGAGTAGTCTTTTCCAGATAACGGAGAATGCGGTCGATGTCAGTTTTTACTTCAGTAGTAGAAAGAGCTTTATAAGGCACTTTATACTCCGGTTGCAACAGGTGCAGCGGGGTGTTGGAGTCATTGATAGTTTCTTTCTTTTTCTGGGCATAAGTGCCGATACTGAGTAACAGCAAGGTGCCTGTCAGGCAGAATGTCTTTATATTCATACTTTCTTTTAAATACTACATTATATAATTACTTTTTAAATTCATATCCTCTGAAAATTCCTTTCAGATCAGGTCCGAAATAGAAACCGGGTTGTGTCGGTTGGTTGTATGCTACGTTTTGTGTAGCAATACTGATCCTGTAAACCGGATCTTCCAGGAAAGTATGGAAACGGTAATCAGTTGCTATGGGTGATACATAGAGACGTAGGGCCGTATTGTCTTCTGTGCGTAGCAGTACTTCTTCGCGCCAGTCACCCAGAATATCGCCTTGCAGGCAGGGAGTTGCTTTGGTGCCGTTGTTTGATACAACACCTTCGAATGTGACGAGCGGTTTGCAGACGCCGGCTTCCCAATCGTACTTGGATACCACATTCTTGTTCAGTAACTCACGGAGTAAATCGCCGTCCCACCACACAGCCATATTGACAGAGAATGTTTTGATATCAGGATTGACGACTTCTCCCTTGATATTGCGTAACCCTTTCGATTCCCACGACCACATTTCCACGCCGGGGTTCGTCGGGTCGATGTCGGCAGCCATACAACGGCCTACGTCTATTCCGCTCTTCACCTGAAAGAATACTTTTCCTGTTGCTGCATCGCGGAAGCTGGAACCATCGCGCTTATTTTCGTGGCAATCCCAAACCTGAAGTCCGGGCATGTCGGGCGAGAACTTCGTCAGATGCATGGCATCTCCGTGTCCCATTCCGGTAGAGTAAAGCCCTTTACCATTATTATCGATGGCGCAGGAGCCATATATAATTTCGTCACATCCATCCCCATCTACATCTGCTACACGGAGGTTATGGTTGCCTTGTCCTGCATAAGCTTTGTATTCTGGGGTATTACTGTCGAATATCCAACGTTGTTTCAGTTCTTTTCCATCCCAATCGAAAGCTGCAAGTACAGTGCGGGTGTAATATCCGCGGCACATCACTACACTGGGATGGATGCCATCCAGATAGGCAACAGCTGCCAGGAAACGGTCGCTTCGGTTGGCTCGGTTATCTCCCCAATCTGCTAGATTTCCGCGTGCAGGAACATAATCGATAGTTTGCATAGCGGCACCTGTGTGTCCATTGAAGACGGTGAGGTATTCATTACCCTTCAGGATGCGACCTTGATTAGCAGGGGTACCCGGTTCGCGATAGTCGGCCGCGGGATCCCCAATCACTTTACCTTTTCCGTCGATGGTTCCGTCAGAAGTCTTCATGATGATTTCCGCACAGCCGTCGCTATCGAAATCATATACCATGAATTGAGTGTAGTGCGCACCTGCACGGACATTGTGTCCCATATCAATACGCCAGAGCCGTTCACCCGTCAATCGGTAGCAATCGAAAAGGACATTTCCTGTATAGCCATCATGGGCATTATCATGTGCGTTCGATGGATCCCATTTCAGAATAATCTCATATTCTCCATCCCCATCGACATCACCAATAGAAGCGTCATTGGGTATATAGGTGAATGCTTGTCCCGAAGGGGTGACCCCATCCGCCGGACGGTCCAGCGGAATATGGATGTATCCTATGGGCGCCTTTGCCGGCAGTGTATAGTTGCCCTCAATGTGCCCTGTTTCCACACCGTTTACAACGGGTTTTACGGTGTACGTAGCTGCTTTCTTTCCTTTATAGGCATCCCGGTAGAAGGTTCCCGTAGTAGCAGGTACTTCGGCTATCTTCTTTCCGTCCCGATAGAGGTTGAAAAACGCTGTTTACCGGGGTCGGACGAGCCTATCGCCGAAACAGCTACTTCTGACTGGTTTTTCGCGGATAGCTACCACACCTCTTCCCAGCTTTTCCTTTTTGCAGCTTCAGAATAGTCATAAGCCGGAGCATTAGCCGCTATTTTGTATCTTGGTGCAGTCAGGGCACCGGATACTCCGATGGAAGATCACTGTAATTGCTGCAATACTTGTCAAGAATTTTAAAGAAAGTTTTTCATACTACTTGTAGTTTTCATTAGTTGCAAAATTACGACTTCATACGGGATCTTTCCATGGACTAATATGCAATATTTATGGAATATCGTACAATTATCAGCTCATCTTAGAATTTATTGCCATAGATTTTCCTTAAACTCAATCTCAACGATACGTAGCTCGTGGTTAGCTTTATCCCCATTCTTGGCTTTGAATAGATCCAGTTCATTGGCGACGGGAGCAGCTACCTCAACTATTTGTCCGAAGGCGTCCCCTTCCTTGCTGGCACCTTTCAAACGAATGGTTATCTCGTTGGTCAATACAGGTTTTACTTTCAAGTGGATATATCCCAAACTCTTTTCAGTTTCACCACTCCATATCAGTTCTTTGCCTGCATATATCTCCAGCGGATAACTGCGCATACGCCATCCGGTCAGTTTCATGCAGACTTCATCCACCCGTGCGGCACGTTCCAATTGGTAAGTGATCCAGGCTGTATTTGCCCTTCCGTCATTTTTTCCACTCGCTCAATTCGTTATCATCGAAACTATTGATAGTGCTTTCATTATTTGCACCGGCGACAGCAGATAAGATGCCAACATCTACTTTCGTATCTTTATAAGAAGGTGTTAATGGAGTTTCTCCACGGGTTAATCTGCCTTCCAGTTCATTGCCGGGGATATAGCTGCTTAATCCATCTTTTACTTCTATGGGCGATGATGAGAAGCTGATTTCAGCAGATTTTAAACCCTCGGCTTTTGCAGTCACGCGAACTGTACCGGCAGTTGTCAGAGAGCGGATGAGTGCGCGGTTGATACCACATTCTACCGGCAAGTCTTTTGAAAGGATATAATTATTTTCTCCTTGTGCGATGCCGCCACGCCATTCGGCAGGTCCTTCTACTTCAAAATGTATCAGGTCATTAGCCAGCGGGCAACGTCTGCCATCTTTATCCATGACTTCCACTTGAAGCAATACCATATCAGCTCCATCCGCTTTCCAGCCTTTAGGACTTTGAATCAGGCTCAACTTTATTTGCTCCGGTTTCACCGGCAGGCTGTCTGTAATTGGGTGCGACATCATTCTGTTCCGTTTTCATCATAGCCCACTGCTTCCAATTTACCGGCTGCAAATGCTACGTTTTCAAAAGTATATAAGAAATGGTGGTCTCTATTACCATATCCTAAGGATGTTCCATTCAGGAACAATTCCACTTTCTCAGCACTGGATACCACATAAACAGGTTTCACCACATCTTCTTTATAGTTCCAATGACCAACGATATGAATACGGGGATTCTCTATATCCACCCATCCGTCCCACATCACCTGATGTGCAAAGAAAGGATCTTTGGGAATGCGCATGGCATCAGTTACTCCGCTACGACGATAATTTTCTACTCCGCGATAGTGCGTATTGGTATCAGAGAAGATAATCTTTACTCCACCTGAACTAACACGATCCCCGGTTCCCGGGCGTTCACGCCAATAGTCGAACCAGCGAATTATATTTTCTATCGTAAATGAATCCTGATTATGATTGTAAGCGCGTGCATCTACTTTCTTCTGGATTTTATTGGTTGCAGCGGATCTGAAAGAATTGTTCCCTTCCCCATTTTTATGATAAGGATAAGAGTATTCATCCCAATACTTGCGCAGACCTTCATCACGGCAGTATTCCATGGCCCACATCGGATGATGTTTGCTCTTATTGATATAAAGCATCTCGCCACCATATTCGGCTTCACGAATATCAAGCATTTCACGAGAACCGATGGCACGGCCTCCATGAGGGTCATACTTATCACGAATCGCTTTCATTTCTATCATGTGTTCACGACTGATTGATTCGTTTCCACATTCATAGAATAAAATACTCGGATTATTACGGTTGTAAATAATGGCATCACGCATCAATTCTGTACGTTGTTCCCATTGACGGCCTTCACGGTCCTTTTCTGCATCACCGGCCTGCATTGCCTGAATCAATCCGACACGGTCACACGATTCAATATCCTGCTTCCAAGGGGTGATATGCATCCAACGAACCAAGTTGGCATTATCTTCCACCATCAGACCATTACTATAATCACTCAACCATGCAGGAACACTCATACCGACTCCCGGCCATTCATTGCTTGTCCGCTGGGCAAAGCCCTTCATCTGAATGACACGGTCATTCAGCCAGATCATTCCTTTCCCGAAGCGAGTTTTACGGAAACCTGTCCGGGTAGCTACTTCATCTATCTTTTTACCGTCTGCCCATAAACTTGTTTTTACGGTATACAGGTAGCCATATCCCCAACTCCAGAAATGTAAACCGTCCACTTCTGCAGCTGCTTTTAAGGTTACTGTTTCTCCGGGTTTCACTAAAGTCTGAGTACCGTCGAATACTTTGATTGTTTTACCGTCACGGTCTATCAACTCAACTTTATAGGCCACTTGCTTGGCACGTTTGTACTCGTTCTTTATCTCGATTCCGCATGGATTACCGCTTTGCGGGATTTTACACGAATATCTTCCGCATAGATATAGACACCGGTCGTTTTTAGATTACTGTATAGAGGCAGAGTCTGATATAATTTATCTGTAACATGTAGCCATACATTCTTAGGAATACCACCATAATTAGCGTTGAAATTACGGTCACTCCATTGATATTTGGTGCCGGTAGCACGTTCCTTATAATTCCAATTGTTATCAATGCGGACCGCCATTACATTCTCTTGTCCATATTTAATATAAGGAGTCAAATCGAAACCAACAGCCATCGCACCATTCTCGTGCAGCCCCAGATATTGACCGTTAATGTAGAAATCAGCTCCCTGGCGGACACCTTCGAATTCTATAAATACCTTTTTATCTTTACTGCCAGCGGGTAAACGGAAGTGTTTACGATACCACATCACAGTATCCGTCAGTTGTTCTATACTTAAGCGAAAAGCTTCATCTTCATTAAAAGGACGGGGTAATGTTACTTTCTTCCAATCCGTATCCTGAAAACGTACTTCTTTGGCTTCCGGTATATCGCCAACATATAGTAACCAATCAGAATTGAAATTATATTTATCCCGTGATTCGGAAGCTGCCGCGTAAACTTGTCCATAGAAAGGTCAGCAAAAAAAATATGGAAAATAGGTTTGTTTCATAGTTTTATCTCTTTTTGATTAGAATACAAAAAGTACGGTAAAATATATTATTCCTCACTATGCATAATAAAACAAAACGAGTTCTGGGTATTTACTCCCCAAAACTCGTTTTGTCCTATTCTTCCAGAATCAATTAATAATACAAAGATTCTGCAGGGCGTCCTTTTCCTCTTTGCTCAGAGCACTGCCGGATGCATTGGTAATACCATCCAGGAATGATTGTGGAATGGGGCGATAATAGTGTTTAGATGAATTAAACTCACCGATACCTCTGGATACACCATCATTAAATTTGTGCCAGCGTGTGTCTAATGTTTTGGTACGTGCCAGGTCTTCCCAGCGGGCTAACTCACCGCAAAGTTCACGAGTACGTTCATTCAATAAGAAACACATCATCTTGTCTGCATTACTGCTACAACCCTAATTCTGTATAGATGGGGGCATCTGCAGAAGAGTTATAAACATCTTCTACACTGCTTAGTATCATTGCATTCTTGGTGGAAAACCGTTGTTTCCTGTCCTTCCATATTATTGGATTCATAGTAAGTATTGGCATCAGAATAGATTGCACCGTCAGCGGAATAACCTCCACCTTTGCCGGAGCAATAAGAATTTTCTTGTATGACTGACCGCCATCTACATTTTTTGCTACGATCTTCGCCGGCCGCATAGCCTGCACGTTCACGAAGTTTGTTGATCCATTCCGATTGCATTGCTATAATTAGACTCACCTTTACGGATATGAGGCTTCGCAATCATCAGAACGTCATCGGCCGAACGGGCGATAATGGCGTCGCGTGTACCGAACTGCGAAGCGATCGAGTTACGATATCCATCGCGGAATTTGGATAAAGCTACAGAACGTTTGTGAGGAATGATACCATAATAGTTGCCTGTATAAGAGGATACATTCCAGCTATGAGAAACTTGGCTTTTTTGAAATAGCGAACATAAGTATGGGTATTACAAATAACACCGTTTTTCAGCACGTTCTGAGTCGGATCATTCACATACGATTCATAACGGGTATCTTCCCCGATTATTCACGATATATTTGAGGCCAAAGCTCACCAGCAACAAAACGTTTATCGCCTTCTTTCGCTCCTGCGGGAGAACATATCCGCTGGCAATGTCTTCTTTAGTCAGGTGGGCGCACCGTTTGTATCGTTGGCTCCATAACAGGTGATGAATGATTTCCAGAAACGAGAGTCATTGACACGGTCAAACACCTGCATGGTATATTCGGTTTGCACTGACGTATGAGAATTCACGTCCTCCTGAGATATCACGTTTTGGTTCCGCCATATCTTGATATACGGAAGGATAATAAAGATGCATTTGATTACCGTAAGCGTCCCCATGTGGATTCGTCATTGGAGAATTGAGCGGCTAAAATAACTTCACTTACTTTTTCATTCGCTCCATTGGGCTCATTATAATCCACAGTTCTACATAGTTATTACACAGGGGGATGTGCTGCTACTACTTCCTGTCCGTATTTGACGACAGCATCAAGGTCAGTTGATACATAACTGCTGTTCCAGCCGCTATACAATTCTGAAGCACACGGAATAAATGGGCTTTTGCCAGGAAATGTGCGGCGGCATATTTCGTGATACGCCCTGTCGCTTCCCCTTTTTTGAGGCAATAATCTATATGCCTCTTCCAGGTCTCGCTATAATTTGAGCATAGATTTCTTCTTCAAAAATTTGCGTGTAAAGTAAGTCTCTGCACTGGTTGAAGGAGTCAGTTTCAACGGACTCCTCCGAACTGCTTTACCAGTTCAAAATATGCATAGGCTCTTAAAAAATAACCTTCTCCCAAAGCGGGTATTGTAAGTTGCGCTACTCTGATTATAGTATTGCGGCATATGCTTTGATAATGATATTTTTGCCGGTTCTACTAATCCATAATAATTATCCCATCGGCTGGTTGGCTCCCGTTTCAGATGAATTTAAATCCTTGACTATAGTGATTCCATGCCGGCATGGTGTTGTTAGGCATCTGTAAATTCGTCTACACCCATGTTGTGGCATTCGATATCCCAGATGTAGTTGAATTTGAATTTCAGTTTCTGATAGGCTCCAGTCACTAATTCATCAAGACCTTCCTGCGTCTTGAAACGGTCTGTGCTGTATTGGGTCTTTAAATTTCATCCAAAAAGATTCGCTGCATGAAGTCATTGAACCGCCTGTTACACTGGCTAATGCGGCTGCAAATAATATTCTATTTAATTTCATAATGTTCTTTCTTTTTTAATGGTTTTTTTAAGAATCCGATGTTAACACCAATTACAAAACTCTTGATTGTGGTAGGCGAACCGAATGTCTTCTTATTTGTTGTCATAGTTCATTAAATCTGTATCCAAAAAGTCGCATGCCTTGTAAATGGAGAATGGATTCATGGCCCCTGAACATATAGCCTTCAAATTGCTGAGTCCTGTGTTCTTCAATTGTTTCGTTGGGTGAAGATTATAACTCCAATGAAATATTACGGACTTTGATGTAAAAGATCCATCCTGATAGCCCATAGAACTGTAGGTATCGGGCGGCTTCACCGTTTGACCCCGGAGAATAATATTCTGCGTTTTCGTTGGTCGCCTTGCTACCCGGTAATCAATTTTTTACGTTGCATGCTAGCGTCCATCAAGGTGAGTGAACCTTGGGGTACATCAAATCCCCAACGTGAAAAAATGAAGACAGGATAGCTCGAAATTCTTGTAGCTGAATGTGTTAGTCCATCCTGCTGTCCAGCGAGGACGTATGTGACCTACAATCTGACGTCGTTGGTTGCATCAATCTTATCATCATTATTAAGGTCTTTTTTACTTTTGATCTGACCTGGCTTACGTCCGTACTTGGCTTTCTTCGGCTTCGAAGTTTTCCAGATACCATCATACACATAATCTAATATACACCGATTTTTTCTTCTCCGACGAACCAGTTATTGTTTACGTCTTCCAGTTCTGCCGTTGGACAGTTCATCAATCTTGTTTCTATCCATTGAAGTTTTCTGTTAAGGTAAAATCTTTACCATCATACAACCGGATAGTCTCTTACCGACGTTGGCATAAGTAAAGCCGTAGTCAAGGTATGGACATGGCCAGCAACAAAATTTGGTTTTAGTCTTTGCGCATCAATGCTTCTTTCCCATCCCAGTTCACTGCGTTGTTCCCCATCCCAGTTCGGCGGGATCTTTTTGCAGAAGGATCTGAAGGAACATAACCCAGAGAGGAATGTCTGTCTGTCCCCAGTTGTAATACAAAACCGGTGATGGCACTTATTTTGGTAGCATAAGCATCAATTGCAGCATTTCCGGTTACACCGACACCGAAACGGAGTTTTTAATTGACTGAGCCAGTTAATAACTTTCATGAAGTCTTCTGATCAATGCGCCATGCCAAAA
>VOFJ01003294.1_pt1 | contig 12539 bp, 18 predicted proteins | sample 5384081 | NCBI WGS metagenome assembly VOFJ01 (sample SAMN12384729, study PRJNA508395) | human gut metagenome | isolation source: healthy gut I | host: Homo sapiens | reverse complement strand
GTTACGTATTGCTCTTGCACCTGGAATGACCATAGAAGAGAATCTGGCGCTTGCAGCAGGGAAAGGCGGATGGCTTTCCCATGTGTCCAGACAGGAGAAAAAGAGCGATTCCATGAAGAGCTGAAACTTCTGGATATCGGACTTGAGAAACGTATGACTCAGCCGGTACGGACTTCTCTCCGGTGGACAGAGACAGGCGCTGACGCTTTTCATGGCAACCATGAATCCGCCCAAGCTTCTGCTTCTGGATGAGCATACAGCAGCCCTTGACCCGCACAGCAGAAAGGTACTGAATCTTACGAAACGAATTGTAGAGGAACATCAGCTGACCTGTCTGATGATCACACACAATATGCAGTCGGCCCTTGATCTGGGAAATCGTATTCTGATGATGGATTCCGGAGATATTGTGCTGATATCCATGAAGAAGAAAAGAACGGCCTGACAGTGGAAGGTCTTCTGGAGAAGTTTAAGACAGGTGCCGGTAAGATGCTGGATAATGACCGAATTCTTTCTTTCCCGAGAAAAGTAAATAAAAATAACATGTAATTGTAAAAGAAATCCATTATGGGCCAGCTTATAGTTGTTGCCCGGAAATAATGTTTTCTGGATATAATGGTTCTTTTTCTGGTAGCGACTCTATTGCTTGCTGTAATTTGCAGAAGGTTCCTGCTCTGGTTTGAGGTGTGATAAGCTTGCTCCCAACCGCTGCTGCGATGAATATCCAGATAAACATTTTAACCGGGAAGCAGAGGAAGAGAAGCATGGTTACTGCCAGTGGCTTTTTCATGATTCCGCCCAGAAGTGACGCAGTAACGATTGCAGCTCCAAATACCACATGTCCCCCGTCTGGCCCGCAGGTCAGCATTGCCATGCCGTATCCCATACATACTCCGGCAAAGATGACAGGGGAAGAAATGTCCTCCCTTTTAAACCGAACTGAATACACAGATTTGTCAGCAGAAGTTTGAAAAACGCGATAGCAATAAGTGCCAGCAGCAGATAAGAGGTATAGGTTTTCATAAGTGTTCCCATCTGATCTTCTCCGGAAAACATAAGTACAGGTAAGAATGAACCTGTGATTCCAAGGCATAAACCCCACAAAAAATCTCTTTGACAACTGCCGGGATCTGTTGGAAATATTTCCGGTCAGCTTTGTGTTGCCTGATGAAGTATGCCAGGATAAGACCGCACAAAATATACAGAATCATAAGCAGATAGTCTTTTCCTGGATTTCCACCATATCAAAGGATGGAAATCCGGAAAGCCCTTGCACCAAAAGTGCAGATAAACCTGCATAAATACCAGTGCCTGCAGCCAGCGATTCCGTAAATAAATAATTTGGAACCCTTTGTTAAGGGCTGCAAGATTCTTCTTCAGAGTTTTCTTCTACTTCGAAATGCCGAACAGAGGTGCATGAAAACAGCACACTCATGGAGACTGCGGCACCGATCTGTGAATAATTTCTGGTATTCTGTTTGGCAAACTTCAAATTGTCTCCGGCCCAGTAGCATAAACCTACGATGATTCCGGTAAGTCCGGCTTCGGGACCTACACTGCTTCCTATGAGTAATGGCAGCAGTGCTGCAACCATCATTACAAGCATGTTTTGTATTCGTATCTTTTTTTCTATTCTGACTTTTTCCATAACGGTTTCCAGATCTTCGATAGTCTCCCGAATATTTTTCGAAAATACCGATAATTGCCGCACCGGCTACACAGATAAGAATCGTATAATAGGGAACAGAGGTTTTTCCGGGAAACCATTTCCACAGAAATTCAGTTCCCACTGCCATTATTTTCAGCAGGATCCATACCAGTGCACCGGCAACAGCACCAATGGGTGCACAGAACAGCCACCATTCAAGTTGATTTTTTAAAGATACGTTTTTGGGGCTTTTTGCGTTATTCATACAGTCATAACCTTTTTGTTAGCTTTTTCGGTCTTTCCGAAATTGATTCCAAGTACGATCATATTGATACCCTGCATCAAAACAGAAAAAGCGATCATATATCCTGCAGAGATCATGGTAAGCATAGGATGGGTAAATGAAATGATGCTGACAATCACGGATAAAACACCGCACACAATGCTCAGGATACCTTTTCCTTTAGATGTTTTATATACCTTTGTGCCGCCGACAATCTGGAAAATACCATAAACCAGAATGATTGCACCAACCAGATAAGCAGCCATTACATCTGTGATGAACCGCTGAATGCCGCTGAATAATAAGATAATACCTGCAAGTCCTTCCAGAACACCGAGAATACATGCCCGATTTCTTTCTTTTTCTTTGGATAAAGAAAGGATTACAAGTTCAATACCATTTACAAACAGAAGGATTCCCAGGATCCATCCGATGGCAAGAAAAGTTCTCATTGGTCTTACAAGAGGTGTAGACTCCTAATAACAATGTTAAAACTCCGGTGATCAAAGTGAGGTATTTAGCAATGTCATTAACTTAAAAGCAGAAGATATTTATTCCTAAAAGGATTAGATATCTTCTGCTTTTTTGATATGCTTATATTGTAAAAAAAAGAAGCCATGAACCTGCTCAAAAAAAGGATGTGATTATACATGAAACATTCTCAGAAACGTACATTCATGGATATAGAAAAAATGAGTTCTGATGAATTTAAGGCATTTTGCCGATCAGGTAATAAAAATTATTTTACCAGAATTCGAAAAATGCCTCTTCAGGATCTTCTTTTTCACGATGATAAACAGAAAGGGGTTGACGTTGGCATTGGAACTGAGAAATTATATGAAACTTGCTCATCCTGGTGTGTCTATTTCAAAACCAGGATATCTGAAACAGCGTATGAAACTTAATCCAGATGCTTTTTTTGGAATTGTATAAATATCATAACCGTAACTTTTATGCAGATTCCACCTTTTCAACTTTACAAAAATCATTTAATATTAGCTGCTGACGGCTCAGATATTAATATTCCTACCACTACTGAAACACTGAAACTGTATGGTTCTGCAAGCCGAAAAAAACACAAAACCCCAAGCACAAATAGGATTAGGCTGTATTTATGATGTAATGAATCGTATGATACTGGAAAGTGACTGTAATAAGGTGAAATTTGATGAAATGCGCCTGGCCGAAAAACAGATGGAACGAATACCGGAAACAATAGGCAACATTCCCTATATTATTATCATGGATAGAGGCTATCCTTCTACGCCAGCGTTTATACATATGATGGATAAGGATCTTAAGTTTATCGTACGTTTAAAAAGCAGTGATTACAAAAAAGAGCAAAGCAGTTTAACAGAAAATGATCAGCTGGTTAAAATAAAACTTGATAAATCAAGAATCAGACATTACGAAGGGACGCCGGATGGAGAACGTATGAAAGAACTGGGTGAAATTTCATTGCGTATGGTAAAAATCCTATTAGAAAATGGAAATCTGGAAGTTTTAGCTACAAATCTTTCACAAACGGAATTTCATACAGAAGAAATAAAAAAAGAATTATATCATATGAGGTGGGGAATAGAGACTGCGTATGAAACACTAAAGAATCGATTGCAGTTAGAAAATTTTACAGGTACAAAACCTATTCTGTTATTACAAGATATATACAGCACCATATATCTGAGCAATTTAGTCGAAGATATCATATTAGACGCAGAGCGTGAACTGGATCAGAAGGAAACAAACAGAAAACATAAAATGATGATCAATCAGACAGTTAGTATTGGAATCTTAAAAAACGATCTGATTTATATACTTCTTGAAACGGATGATCAAAAGAAAAATATATTATTTCAGCAAATATATGAAGATATCAGTAAGAATCTGGTTCCTATTCGTCCTGATCGGCATTATACCAGAACGAAAGGGCGGTTAGCAGGGAAATATTCAAATACTCATAAAAGAGCATACTAATCTAGAAAATACGAGTACAAAGAGAAGGGGATAAGTATGCCCATATAAAAAAACAAAAAGCAGGAATCATAGTTTTATAAATACTTACGATTTCTGCTTTTTGCTAAAAGTTAATGACATTGGGTATTTTTTAGTGCTTTATTATCTTTCATACTGTTAAGCTCCTTTCATATTGCAAGTGAAACCGTTTTATACTATACTTCAATTAATTTCAGACAATATTATTTTTCATTGGAGGACAGAGTGCATGAAAAAGAATTAAAGTATTAGGCAGTGTGTTTAAAAACGGACCCGCGCAGATAAAATTATCATTGGTTTTATTGTGTTTATTTTTGCTATCGCAGCAGTGATCCAGCTGGTTGAACCGGACATTAACCGATACGGAGATGCACTGTGGTATTGCTATGCGGTGATCTCCACTGCCGGATTTGGCGATGTAGTTGCGGTTACTTTCTATTGGAAAAATGTGTTCCGTTCTTCTGACGATCTATTCCATTTTTTGTAGTTGCCATTGCCACCGGGGTAGTGGTTAATTTCTACACCCAGATGGTGGAATTGCAGCGAAAAGAGACACTTGCCATGTTTATGGATCAGCTGGAAAGACTTCCTGAGCTTTCCAGAGAAGAGCTGGAGAATATTTCCAGAAAAGTGCGCCAGTTTCGGTAGCTGTGGATCTTACTGATCTTTGGAAGAATGTTCTTCTTCCTGCTTGCTGCGTACCTGCGGGATCAGGAGAAGCTGCCAGCTTTCCTTTTCCGCGGTTTCGCAGATACAGAATACCGATGATAGAAAATACGACTGCGCCGATAAAGTTTACGATCAAATCTTTCATGGTATCAACAATACCAATATCAAGATAGCCTCCCAGATTCCAGGTCTCGCCGTTAACGACCAGGGACTGAACATCTACATGGATCGGAACATTTGCACCGGTAGGATTCAGCTTCACAGAGTTGATGGCCGGTACGATCCAGTCCTTCTGCATATCCATTCCAAAAAACCAGTCCATGCTGAATTCAAAGAATTCCCACATAACACCAACAGTCATTGAAAAACAGAATGCAAAAAAGCTACAAAATACGGTGACATTTTAATGGAAAACCTGTCGCTGCGGTTAAAAAGATCAATCAGTGCAAATCCGATGGCAGCCATCAGAAAACCGTTAGTAGTATGTAAAATGGTATCCCAGATAGGGATTTTTTTACATAAAAGGCATTGATTTCGCCAAGAATTTCTGCTGAAAAGATAAAAATCAGAATGACTGTCTCCAGTCCCGGTGGTATTGTGACGCTCAGTTTTCTGTCCAGAAACTGTGGAACCATAAAAAGGATCAATGTTAAGATTCCCAGAAACATATTGTGGTAATTTCCCAGGAAAAAACTGGCGTACAACAGATAAGATTACCAGGGCGGTAAGTACCATCTGGATCTTTGTTCTGTTCTTTTCAAACCTGAATTAGCTTTCATTTTTCTTTTCCTCCTTCCTTATTTTATATCCTTATCCTCACTGTTTATATTCTAACATAAGCGGATTAAACAACAAGAATTATATGATAATAAGCTGTTTCTGGGACTGGTGGCAGAATTTTCTGCCGGTTTTCAGACACAGAAGTTTTTCATATAAATTGGAAGAAAAAACAGTTTCAGATAAAATCTGATTTCCTTCACTGTCCAAAAGATTTTGGGCGTCCGCAAGCTTGGTGATAAGAGGAATTCGGCTGTGCTGCTTGATCCGGCTTAGCAGTTCACTGCTTTCCCTGCGGAAACCAAGAACCCTGGCAAAGGGAATCTGAGTGGGTGCAGTGTGGATATTTAATATAATATGAAGCAATGCCCTCTGTATCCTTGTCTGAGTCAGCTCTCTGGTTTTTAAAACAGATACAGATTGGGAAAAGGACAACAGAAAATTCTGTTGATTTATGATCCGCCGGGCGAGATCCTCGGAAACATCCATATAGGAAGAAAGGCTTTCTTACATTTTCTTTCATAAGGCAGTAAGAAAGAATAGAGTCCAGAGAATTTTCTGTGAGAAATTCACCGGAGTCCAGCGCCTTTTGAAAACGTAAAAAGCATCTGGTGGAATCTGGGATGATAATATATTGGCAGTTTTGGTATCCGGATTCCTGACTGGATTATTTATGTCTGAGATTGCCTCTGAATGGCCAATCCCGGATTCTGAATAAGACTGCGTATAGCAGTTGCAGATGCAAAGAAATCAGTAGATGACTGTAAATCAGGGGAGGAGCTTTGCTGAATCTCCTTCAGGGACAGTGGTTTCATGATACCCCATTCCTTCCCTGCGGATGGTAACAGGGCGGATCTGGCTGTTCAGGCGGAGAAGTGCCTTGCAGTATTCAATCCCCAGAATATTATTCGGTGTATTCAGGATCTGTGTAACTTCATTTAACAGAGGAGTAAGGACTCCGTCAAAATCGTCACCATTGAAGTTGCGCGGATTCTTAAAATATTCTGTCAGTGCCTGGCTTCTGGCAGCCGGAAAAAGTCAGCCCTTCGCTTAAAAAGCTTTTCAGCAGCTTTTTATATTCTTTAGGTTCTTCTACAAGGATCTCAGCCAGGTCTCGCAGTGCGCTGATCTCCTCCGGATTCACTTCCAAAGCAGAGCATATCAACAACGCCAAGGCTGTCCAACAAGGGAAACACCTCCCATTGCAAAGGCTTCCGCACTTGCTGTAGAGATGGATACCGGCATTTCAAATACAAGGTCAGCGCCGCACCGCAGAGCCATTTCTGCACGTGTATGTTTGGAGATGAGAGCAGGGAGTGCCACGCTGCACATAATCTCCGCTCATGGCAACAATCACATAGTCTGCCTTTTAGCTTTTCTTTTGTATACCGGATCTGATATTCATGTCCTTTGTGAAAAGGATTATATTCTGCAATAATTCCTGCTGTTTTCATAAATTTAGACAGAAAGCTCCTTTCTGAAATTTTGTAGAGTTCTCTTTTTTTACCATATTGCATCTTAAAAAATACTTTTTTATGTCATATTCTACCATTCAGATGCTTGAAATACAAGGCTTCAGGAGTTATAATGAAAACAGCGCAGATAATTGATAGAAAATTGATATTGGATATCAGAACTGCTATATGAAAGGAGCCATTTTAATCATGGGATTTATTGACACAATCAAAGCAAGAGCAAAAGCAAACGTAAAAACAATCGTACTTCCGGAGACAGAGGATAAGAGAACTCTGGCAGCTACAGAGAAAATTTTAAAAGAAGGAATTGCAAAGGTTATCCTTGTTGGTAACGAAGAAGCTGTTAAAAAAGAGTGCAGCTGAAGACGGATATGACATTTCCGGCGCACAGATCGTAGATCCTGCTACATCCGAAAAAACCCAGGGATATATTGACAAACTGGTAGAACTGAGAAGCAAAAAAGGTATGACACCGGAACAGGCAAAAGAGATTCTTCTTAACCAGTATCTGTACTATGGCGTAATGATGGTTAAGATGGGGGATGCAGACGGTATGGTATCCGGTGCATGCCATTCTACAGCAGATACATTAAGACCGTGTCTGCAGATCCTGAAAACAAAACCGGGAACAAAACTGGTATCCGCATTCTTCCTGATCGTAGTCCCGGATTGCGAATATGGTGCAAACGGTGCATTTGTATTTGCTGACTCTGGTCTGAACCAGAATCCGACTCCGGAAGAACTTGCAGCAATCGCAGCATCTTCTGCAGAATCCTTTGAACTTGTTCAGGAGAAACCAATCGTTGCAATGCTTTCACACTCCACTAAAGGCAGTGCAAAACATGCTGACGTAGATAAAGTAGTAGAAGCTACAAGAATCGCAAAAAGAACAGAATCCGGAACTTGCACTTGACGGAGAATTCCAGCTTGATGCAGCTATCGTTCCAAGCGTAGGCGCTTCTAAAGCTCCTGGAAGCGAAGTTGCAGGTAAAGCTAACGTACTTGTATTCCCAGACCTTGATGCAGGTAACATCGGATACAAACTTGTACAGCGTCTTGCAAAAAAAGCTGAAGCATACGGACCTGTTACACAGGGTATTGCGAAACCTGTAAACGACCTGTCCGTGGATGCTCTGCAGACGATATCGTAGGTGTTGGTAGCAATCACAGCAGTACAGTGCCAGGCTGAAGACAATAAATAAGATTTCAGTCAGACCGTAAAACAGAGAATTATTTCATTGACAGTTAAAGGCATCGGAAGATATTTTGATTCTGATGCCTTTCATAATTTTCCTGGAAAATGATGAGAATAATATTATAATATGAAAGGAAAAGCTGACAGAAATATTCGAAACTTGTGTCAGGATTATGGACAGTATTCGAAATTTGCTGCCGGCAGAATATGAAAATGAACGTATTAGTAATCAACTGCGGAAGTTCCTCTCTGAAATATCAGCTCATCAACTCTGATACAGAGGATGTTCTGGCAAAGGGTCTTTGCGAAAGAATCGGAATCGACGGAAGATTAGTATATCAGAAAACAGGCTGTGACAAAGAGATTACAGAAGCTGCAATGCCTACACATAAAGAAGCAATCCAGCTGGTACTGGATGCCCTTGTAAATGAAGAAAACAGGCGCAATCGGAAGCCTGAAAGATAAATGCAGTTGGACATCGTGTCGTACACGGCGGAGAAAAATTTACAGCTTCTGCAGTGATCACAGATGAAGTAATCTTAAAGCGAATCGAAGAGTGTAACGATCTGGCTCCACTCCATAACCCGGCAAACCTGATCGGTATTGATGCATGCCAGGAGTTAATGCCGGGCGTTCCCAGGTTGCTGTATTTGATACAGCTTTCCACCAGACAATGCCTGCAAAAGCATATCTCTATGGTCTTCCAATCGAATATTACAAAAACTACAAAGTAAGAAGATATGGTTTCCACGGAACCTCACACAGCTTTGTATCCAAACGTGCTGTAGAATTCCTTGGACTTGACAAAGATAACTCAAAAGTTATTGTATGTCATCTTGGAAATGGATCTTCCATCAGTGCTGTTGTAAACGGTCAGTGTGTTGATACAACAATGGGTCTTACTCCGCTTGAAGGTGTTGTTATGGGAACTCGTTCCGGTAACATTGACCCGGCTATCATGGAGTTCATCGCTAAGAAAGAAAACCTTGACATTGCGGGTATCATGAATGTTCTCAACAAGAAATCCGGTCTTCTTGGATTTTCCGGCGGACTTTCCAGTGACTTTCCGTGACCTTAACGAGGCAGCTGAGGGTGGAAACGAAGATGCAGCAAACGCAATCGATGTTCTCTGCTATGGTATCGCTAAATTCGTTGGCGGATATGTAGCAGCTATGAACGGTGTAGATGCAATTGTATTTACAGCTGGTATCGGTGAGAATGCTATTCCTGTACGTGAGAAGGTTGTAAGCTATCTTGGATACCTTGGAGTTACACTTGACAAAGAAGCAAACGGAGTTCGCGGAGAAGAAATCGTTATTTCTACAGCAGACTCCAAGGTTAAGGTTGCAGTTATTCCTACAAATGAAGAACTTGCAATCTGCAGAGAGACAGTAGCTCTGGTTTAATTTTCACAGATAATAAAGTGTCTGTTTTGATGTCCAAACGAGAGAAATATAACTGGATAAAAGTTATATTTATATAGAAGGGAAGGGTGCATCTGTCAGGAGCACCCTTCTTTTTGTGCCCGTAAGGCATGTGGAAATTACCTGATAATAATGCCGCCGGATGATAAAATCCTTCGTAAAGGAATATTACTTGACAAAATGTGAAATTTTTCTAATTTATCGTTGACAAAAAGCAGAGGCGGTATGTATAATAAAACAAGTGTGGATAGGAGAAAAGTATGCAGATACATTTATCAGATATTTCATCCAGTGAAGGAATGCGTATTCAGAAGACTGCAGAGTTTGGAATGGATACGATCACCTTTCAGTCAGGAAGCTTTCCGGTACTTGCAAAAGAACCCATAGAGCTTACGATCACGAATACAGGTGACAGAAATCTTGAAATCAGAGGAACAGGTAAGATTACCGTAGGTATTCCCTGTGACAGATGTCTGGAAGAGGTTTCAACAGAGATTCCTTTGGAGATTGAGCGAAAACTTGATATGAAGCTTACGGATGAAGACCGTGTGAATGATCTGGACGAAAGTTCTTATCTCACAGGTATGGACCTGGATGTGGACCAGCTGGTCTATCTTGAGGTACTGATGAGCTGGCCTTTGAAGGTTTTATGTAGAGAAGACTGCAAAAGGAATCTGTAGCCAGTGCGGGAAAAACCTCAATGACGGTCCCTGCGGATGCGTCGAGGGAACAAAGGATCCCCGTATGGCAGCTATCAGTGATATATTTAGTAAATTTAAGGAGGTGTAACATAATGTCCATCTGTCCAAAGAATAAATCTTCCAAAGCAAGAAGACGCGATAAGAGAAGAGCAAACTGGAAAATGAGCGCTCGAACCTTGTAAAATGCAGCAAATGTGGCGAACTGATGATGCCGCACAGAGTATGCAAAACTTGCCAGGAAGCTTCTAACAAAAAGGAAATCATTAAAGTTGAAGACTAATTTTTAATGATTGCAAAGTATGGGATGCCTGCTTTTTTGTGTATTATTTTATGTTAGTTATAGGAAATTACTCCGGTTCGGAATTGCTATAAAATTCTTCTCCCGTTTGGGATGCCTGCAGATTTTGTAAAGACATTATTTTATGGATGAGGAAAAGTAATGAATGAGAAGGAGAAGGTAAATCAGATCACAGAAGGTGTGATCTGGAAACAGCTGCTGTTATTTTTCTTTCCTATTGTATTTGGAACATTTTTTCAAGCAGATTTATAACACTGCAGATACAATTGTTGTAGGCCGTTTTGTGGGAAAACAGGCACTTGCTGCAGTTGGAGGTTCTGCCAGTCAGATCGCCAATCTGATCGTTGGCTTTTTAGTAGGGCTTTCCTCAGGGGCAGCAGTTGTGATCTCGCACCCAGTTTTATGGGGCAAAAGATAAGAAGAATCTGAGTAAGGCACTGCATACAGCATTTGCATTTTCCATTGCAGCGGGGTTGTTCTTACTGTAGTGGGGATTTTTCTGACCAGATCTGCATTGCTGCTTATGAAGACACCTGCAAGATGTAGTAGAGGACTCTGCAGTGTATCTTCATATTTATTTTTGGCGGAATGGTTTTTTTAACCTGGTTTATAATATGGGGAGCAGCCATCCTGCGTGCAGTAGGGAGACTCAAAAGACCACTGTATGTTCTGATCATTACCTGTGTGCTGAACATTATTCTTGATCTGCTGTTTGTGGTTGCGTTTGGCATGGGTGTGACAGGGTAGCTGTTGCTACAGTTACTTCTCAGGTGATCAGTGCGCTGATCGTAACAGTAATGCTTCTGAAAACCAGAGATATATGTGCTGAAGATCAATCAGATCCGTTTTGACAGAAGAATGCTGTTTTCAGTTCTGAGAATCGGTATTCCGGCAGGTCTGGAATCTGTAATGTATAATATTTCCAATATTGTGATCCAGGTATTTGTAAAATAATCTGGGAACTGACACAGTGGCGGCATGGGGAACTCTTGGGAAAATAGATGCTCTTTTCTGGATGGTGATCAATGCATTTGCGATTTCCATTACTACCTTTGTGTTGGTCTTGTAGGGGCGAATCTTCGGGCGGACAAACCGGGACTGCACATAGTACGACAGCAGCTTTTCCATGGGCTGACCGTTCTTTTCGTACATTCCGAGAAAGAACGCCGGCAGCATCACCGCCATCATGCCGAGGGTGGCGGCAGTGTTGCCGCCGGAATCCCGGAGAACAAAAAACAGCGGCACTCCAATGAGAGCCGCTGTGCCAAAGCAGACAAGCTGCCGTTTGGTCAGGTTGAACGCGACCTTCGATTTCACTTTCGTCAGGTCACGGGGAACAGAGATATACGCAGCCAATCGAACACCTCCTTAATGCGCTCCGAGGACGGATTTCGTCACCGAGCTGGTCTTGAACAGGCTGAAACAGAGCAGAACGGTGTAGCCCACAATGCTCCAAATCGAGTTGATGGCATCCCCGGAAATCGCCACGCTCTGGATCAGCACCGCATAAATGGCAACACAAATCAAGATTAGGAAGCCCTGAAAACCCAGTGCAAACAGGCATTTCAGGTAGTTCTGCCCCATGTGACTCTGCTCGTAGTTGCCGAAGGTTGCCATGGGGATGGGCGCAAGGCTCACCATGCAGTAAATTTCAATCATTCTTCCGTAGACGATGACGAAGATCACGATGCTCAATATCCGCATGGTGATGCCGATGAAGAAACTTTGCAGGAACAGCCCGAACAGGGGGGCCGACATCCATCTGCATCAGGCTGGATTGCAGCATGGAAAGCCCAATGTCGTTGACACGGGTGTTTCCAGCAATGATGCTGCTGGAATCGGACACCACCTTCTGGGTGACATCGAACACCGCCATCACGATGTCAAAAGTATTGCTGATGAGCCATACCGAAACAGCGGTCTTAAAAATCCAGCGCATGATGAGTGCAGGCTCAAACTGCGCCATGTTGTTGTGCTGAGTGATCATCTCGATGAGTTCATAACAGGCGATGAAAGTCAGGATGATGCCTGCAATGGGCATGCTTCCAACAATACGTAACGTGGCTGGCCTGCTTCA
>VOFJ01000604.1_pt1 | contig 12568 bp, 18 predicted proteins | sample 5384081 | NCBI WGS metagenome assembly VOFJ01 (sample SAMN12384729, study PRJNA508395) | human gut metagenome | isolation source: healthy gut I | host: Homo sapiens | reverse complement strand
GCACGACGATCTTGCTTCAAACCGCTAAGCAGATCAAAATGCCGGAAGCCGAGTACCAAAAGTTGCTTAGATAAGATCGAAAGCGATACGCCTTGCAGCGCTTTTACACGGCAATCGATTTTCGGAACAAAGTGCTTTTTGCAGGAACAATATGCCATTTTGAAAAAAGTACGGTGCCGCCACGCGCGATATTAAAAAAGCTCTATCGACGAAACCGCACTGTGCTGCACAAGCTGTGCTTTAAGTTTTATGAAGGAGGGAAGAACTATGTGCAAAATTTCGGTGATCGTGCCGTTTATAACGCGGAAGACACCCTCGAAACGGCACTTAGCAGCGTTTTCATGCAGACGCTCACAGATATAGAAATTCTCTGCATCAACGACGGCTCTACAGACCATTCCGCAGACGTTCTAACGAGCGCCCAGCGCAGACGGCCGCGTGCGGTGCCTTACGCAGAAAAACGCCGGCGCAGGCATAGCGCGCAATAAGGGCATAGCGGAGGCAAAAGGGGAGTACATTGCATTTCTCGATGCCGATGATCTCTATCCGGGCCCGTATGCGCTCGAAACGCTTTTGGCTGCCGCCGAAAAAAGCGGTGCCATGGTCTGCGGCGGCTCTATTGAAAAAGCCAAGGGGAACGATGTGCACCCCATGTTTGTTTTTCACGGAGGAGGGCTTTCATAACGCCTGCGATGAGCCGCTCGACCGTTTTTTCGCCCGCTTTATTTATAATCGCAATTTTTTGCTTGAAAACAAGCTGCAATTTCCGCCGCTGCGTGTCTATGAAGATCCCATTTTTCTTCTCTGCACGCTTTTTAAAAGCCAAAGAATACTACGCCGTGCCCGACGTGGTTTACCGCTAAACGGCACGCATTCCAATAAACGTATCACGCTCGCCTGCACCAAGGATTATCTGCGCGGGCTCATCGCTGAGCTGAAGCTCTCAAAGAAAAAAAAGACTTGCCGGAAATTCACACGCTGTGCTGCGACCGCCTGATGCGTGAGGCAGATTTTTACGCCCAGCGCTTTTGAAAACGGAAGATCCGGAGCTGCTCGCACTATTACTCGAGGCAAACGCCGCCGTTTCGCCGCAGCTGCTCAGGACCTGCCGGAGGACGGCAGCGTCATCTTGCCCGGCTTTGCGCACCATCTGGCATCGCCGGGCTGCCGCTATCTGCGCTGGCGGGATCAGCGCATCATCCGCACGCTATGCGACGTATTTGTAAAGTAGCCATGCGTGCCAAAAGGTGCTTTTTCAATGCCTTTTCCGGGCTTTTCAGCCAGTTTGTTTCCGTCGCACTCCGGCGTTATCATTCCGCGGCTCGTGCTCGTGCAGCTCGGTTCCGAAGCCAACGGCCTGCTTTCCGCTACGCAGCAGGCGCTTGTGTATCTTGACCTGCTTGAAAGCGGTATCGGCACGGCAGCGCTGCAGGCACTTTATAAACCCGCCGCCGAACAGGACAGAGCCGCCGTCAGCGGTATCTTCAATGCGATTCGCCGGGAATATGCCAAAGTCGGCATCGCTTACGCCGCACTCGTTTGCGGGCTTTCAGTGCTGTTTCCGTTTTTTTTCATCAAAACCGAGCTGCCGTTTTTCACCGTATTGCTCACGGTTTTGCTCGGCGGCATGGGACAAACCGTGCGCTTTCTGCTTCAGGCAAAATACCGCGTGCTTTTGCAGGCAGAGGGGCAGAGGATACGTGCTCATCAACGCCAACTTGCTTTTAACTGTTTCCATCAGCATCGGCAAAATCATACTGCTAATTTGCGGATTTTCGCTCATCGCCGTACAGCTGCTCTGCTTTTTGTGCGGCTTACTGCAAACCGCACTGCTCACACTCTACGCCAAAAAACAGTATAGCTGGCTTAACCGCGCCGTGCCGCCCGATACAACCGCCACCGCGCAGCACCGTGCCGTGTGCTCGTACACCCAGATCTCCGGGCTCATCTTTCAAAGCACCGATGTTTTACTGCTCTCTGTCGTCTGCGGACTAAAAACAACGAGCGTCCCTCCATGTACGTGATGCTTTTCGGCATGGTCGGCACGGCGGTCTCCGCCATAAACGGCAGCGTGTCGTTCGTCCTGGGGCAAACCTATCACACCGATCGCGCGCATTTTTTGCGGCTTTACCGCGCATTTGAAACATACAATATGGCGCTCACATTTGCGCTGTATCTCACGGCAGATGTGTTCATTCTGCCGTTTTTTGAAGCTCTACACCGCCGGTGTGACGGATATTTCGTATCTCGATTCCGTTTTGCCGCATCTTTTTTGTCTGCACGTACCTGCTTTCAAACGGACGTGCAGCCGCGTAGCGCATCATCGAATACGCCGGGCATTTTCAAAAAACGCAGAACCGTTCCGTCATCGAATCCGTCATCAATCTTCTCATATCGCTTTTTACTTGTGGTGCCGTTTGGCATGTACGGCGTGCTCATCGGGACGATTGCAGCGCTTTTATATCGCAATGAACGATATGATTTTCTATGCGTCCCACAAGCGTTGCATGCACCCGCACAGCATACTTACCGAAAAATTCCTTGTGCAACGGGGGTATTGTTCGTTCTGTTGTGGTTTTCCGCAAAAGCTCTGCCGCTTCCACTCAACTCATATCCTGCGCTGCTCCTATCGGCCGCCGTATTTTTTGCATATTCAGCCTTTGCTTTTTTAAAGTGCTCGGCTCTGCGTTGGATTGTGACGCCCGCCGCGTTCTTTTCGCCGTTTGGTGCAGAGCAGCAGCGATCATTCTTCAAAAAGAACAATATATTCGCCGCAAAATAGGGGAGAAGCACATTTTCACACACCGTTCCGCGTTATGAATCTCTGACGAAATTGTCTTCGCTAATTTCGCTATAAATCAACCATCATATTCGGCAAAAATACCAAAAATTTAATTATCTTCTTTGTATTTAATTGACCTCTTTTCGCCTTTTTTTGATATACTGTTAAGCGTTAAATCTTTTGAGAATATTCGGAAGCAATAAAACACAAGTAATTTTGTAAGGCTATATGCTTGCAAAATCATCAAATTTCGAGTATATCTCAGGGCGAGGAGGATATTCTTTTATTATGGCAGGAAAAGCTCTCTGCATTTTTTCGGAGCGTAGGATATGACGGTGGGCAACCCGGCGACAAATCTCATTCGGTTTTCCACACCGCTTCTCATCGGCAACTTGGCGCAGCTGCTGTACAGCACGGTGGACTCCATCGTGGTCGGCAATTATGTGGGTGACAGCGCGTTGGCCGCCATCGGTGCCAGCGGCCCGATCATCAACCTGCTGCTCGTACTGTTCATGGGCGTATCGGTCGGTGCCAGCATCATGGCGTCGCAGTATTTCGGTGCGAAAGACAAAAAGCGACTTCGCATTCTGTAGGTACGGCGATCACGGCAACCTTTGCGGTTTCCATCTTCATCATGGTCGTGGGCCCGCTCATTACACATCCAATCATGTCTGCACTGCAAACACCGCAGGATATTTACACCATGTCGTGTGATTATCTCATCATCATTCTCCTCGGTATTCTCGGCAGCGCATATTACAACATTATTTCCGGCATTCTGCGCGGCTCGGCGATTCCGTTATGCCGCTCATTTTTCTGCTCGTGGCATGCGGCATGAACATTGGTCTGGATATCTGGTTTGTCGCGGGCTTTAAAATGGGCGTTGCGGGCGCTGCGTGGGCAACCATCATCTCGCAGGCAGTCTCCGGCATCCTGTGTCTTGTGCGTCTGTCTTAATGCGTGACGTGTTGCACATCACGTGGCGCACCCTGTGGCCGACAAAAGCGCTTTTGTTCCAGCTCATCCGTTTGGGTCTGCCCAGCGGTCTCACACAGGCGGTGTTCTCGCTCGCCATGCTGGTCGTGCAGTCCCTTACAAACAGCTTTGGTACCACGATCATCGCGGTTTCCACCGTTGTTATGCGCGTGGACGGCTTTGCCATGATGCCGAACTTCACCTTCGGCACGGCAACGACGACCTTCACCGGTCAGAATATCGGCGCAGGTCGTTTGGATCGCGTGGAAAAGGGCACAAAGGACGGCTTAAGGCTCGGCCTTTCCGTTTCCGTGGTACTTGTTGCGCTGATTCTGTTCTTCGGCCGTTATCTCATGGAAATGTTTACGAGCACGCCGGAAGTCATTGATACCGGCATGCACATGATGCGCATTCTCGCCATCGGTTACATTGCAATGGCTGTCACGCAGATCCTTTCCGGCGTTATGCGCGGCGCGGGCGATACGATGACCCCAATGTGGATCTCCTCATCACGACCGTCGTCATCCGTGTGCCGATCGCATACGGCCTCGCAGCACTGATGCACTCTGCAGATGCGCTGTTCATCTCCCTGCTCACAAGCTGGGTCATGGGTGCCGTGCTTACCTCCATCGCGTTCCGCATGGGCCGTTGGAAGAAGAAGTCCATCATCAACGATGACGTGCCCGAACCGGCAGATGTGCAGGTTTAAGCCCTATTTCGTACAGAAAAACGGGTCAGCTTCTTTGTGTGCAGACCCGTTTTTTTCTTTGATAGAACATAAAAGCACCGCGCAGAGAACCGTAAAGCTTCTTTGCGCGGTGCTGTTTTTTATGCGATTTTTAATTATTCGTACAGCTCAAAACATCGCCTAAAAAACGGCTTTTGGCCCGTGCCGTCATAAATCTTCGCATGACGAAACAAAATCATAACGCATACTTCCCAATCATAGGAAATCAGCATAATTTTACAGTTGCATGCAGAACTTATCAAGGCTTGACAGGGCAATTTTACCAGCGTATACTGAATATAATAAAAAATTGAGGAGGACTGCACAAATGCAGACTGAGCTCTATACGATACAAGGCGTAGAGAACATTTTAACGCCCGCTTTGATCTACTATAAAGACGAAATTTTCGAAAATACCCGCAAGACAATCGAAATCGCCGGCGGGGCAGAGCGACTGTGGCCGCACGTGAAGTCGCACAAAAATGAAAAAAGATGATCGAAATGCAGAAGGCTATGGGCATTCACCGCTTCAAATGCGCGACTTTGGCGGAAGTCAAAATGGTTGCCGAATGCGGGGCAGAGGCACATTTTGCTCGCCTACCCGCTTGTCGGGCCGAATATCAAAGCGTTTATCTCGCTCGTAAAGGAATTCCCCAAAACGCATTTCTACGCGCTGGAAGATGATTTAAGCTGCCTGCATGCGCTTCAAGCCGAAGCCGAAAAGCAAAATGCTGTGCTCGGCTGGTTTGCGGATGTCAACATGGGTATGAACCGTACCGGCGTGGAAACGGCGCATCTTTATGAATTCATCAAAGCAGCACTCGAAAATCCGTCCGAAAATGTTCCATTCAGCGGCCTGCATTGCTATGACGGCCACGTGCACACCACCGACCTCATGGATCGCGAAGCCGAGGTGACGGACATGGTGGAAAAGCATTGCCGATGTGCTCGATGCACTCAGCGAAGACGGCATTGAGGTGCCGATGATCATCGCGGGCGGCAGTCCGTCGTTCCCATGTCACGCCGCAAACCCGAATATCTTTTTGTCGCCCGGCACCGTGTTTTTGTGGGACAGCAGCTACAAAAAGAAAATTATCCTGACCTGCCGTACATCCCCGCCGCAGCTGTTTGCACGCGTGTCATCAGTCACCCGACACCCGGCGTGTTCACATTTGACCTCGGCTGCAAGGGCATCGCAAGCGACCCGCCCGGTGTGCGCGGCAAAGTTGTCGGCCTTTGAAAACGCCGAGCCGATGTTTCAAAGCGAAGAGCACTGGACATGGCGCATGAAGCCCGGCTTTTGAAAACGAGCGTCCGAAGATTGGTGACGTTTTCTACGTGATCCCGACGCACATCTGCCCAACGACGGCGTTGTACAGCGAAGTACTCGTTGCGGAAAAACCATGTCATCACAGAGCATTGACGGTCGACGCGCGCCGATAAATATTTGTACGGCCAACTCTTTGACATTCGTACTCTCGTATGCTATATTGAACATACACAAGGCGATGCTTATCGCCGATTTTAAGCGGAGGAATTTTTAAAATGGCAAAACTTTCCATTCATACTGACGAAAAGAAAAGCAAGATCAACCGCAATATCTACGGCCATTTCTCGGAGCACCTCGGACGCTGCATTTACGGTGGCGTCTATGTTGGGCGAAAACTCCGACATCCCCAACGTCAATGGCATGCGCACGGACGTGGTGCAGGCGCTGAAGAAAATCGGCGTGCCGGTGCTGCGCTGGCCGGGCGGCTGCTTTGCGGATGAATACCACTGGGAGGACGGCATCGGCCCGAAAGAAACCCGCAAGCGCATGGTGAACACCAACTGGGGCGGCGTAGTGGAGGACAACTCCTTCGGCACGCACGAGTTCATGGAACTGTGCCGCCAAATCGGCTGCGAGCCCTACGTCAACGCGAACGTCGGCTCCGGCACGGTGCGCGAAATGGCGGAGTGGGTGGAATACATGAATTCCACGGGCGATTCCACCGTTGTGCAGAAGCGCTGGGCGAACGGGCACAAGGAGCCGTTCAACCTCAAATACCTTGGCGTGGGCAATGAAAACTGGGGCTGCGGCGGCAACATGCGCCCGGAATACTATGCCGACGAATACCGCCGCTACCAGACGTTCTGCCGCAACTATGGCGACAATAAGCTCTACCGCATCGCCTGCGGGCCCAGCTCTGGCGACTGGAACTGGACGGACAAGCTGATGGAGCGTGCCGGGCGTTACCTCGACGCCATTACCCTGCACCACTACACCGTACCGTATGCATGGGACAAGAAAGGCAGCGCAACTGATTTCGATGCGGACGAATACTACCTATTCGCAAGCGCACTGCCATGGATGGACACGCTGATTCGCGGCCATCTGGCGATTATGGACAAGTACGACCACGAGCACCGCGTCGGGCTGATTGTCGACGAATGGGGAACGTGGTTCGACTGCGAACCCGGCACGAATCCGGGCTTCCTCTATCAGCAGAACACCATGCGCGACGCGATGGTCGCCGCTGTAACGCTGAACATTTTCAATGCACACAGTGACCGCGTCGTCATGGCAAACATCGCACAGCTTGTAAACGTTTTGCAGTCCGTCATCCTCACCCGAGGGAGAGAAAATGGTGCTTACGCCGACATATCATGTATTCGATCTTTTATAAGCACCATCACGATGCAACGCTTTTGAATAGCCACCTCGAAACGGAGGGGGCTCTACGCCGGCGTACCAGAACCTCACGGTTTCCGCCTCGGAAGACGAAAACGGCGTCGTGCATATCACGCTCGCGAACATTTCCGCCGACACCGCGTACCCGATCGACTGTGCGCTGACCGGCAAGAAGTACAATACGGCATCTGCACGCATTTTGACAAACTCCATCGGCGCATACAACGACTTCGACCATCCCGAAGACGTCAAGATTACGGATTTCGACGCGCTGACGCTTGAAAAACAACAACCTGCACTTCAATATTCCGGCGTGTGCCGTCATGGAAATCACGGTCTCCTGATGGAACGCATTCCCTGCAGGCGGTGTTTGCTGAAAGACCTCAGCGACACAGATTATTTTCACTCTCGATCTACGAATATATCGAAAACATTCCCCGGAGCAGAAAGCCCCGGATGCACTTTTTACAAAGACCGTTTGCAAAAATGCACATCATGCGACCACTTAGTCAACGGCATGTGTGCGCTGTGCGGCGGCTGCTTTGTAGAGGTACGGGCAGCAAAAAGTGCGCCAACATTGCGCAAAAAACGCAGAAATCTGGTAAAAAATCGACTCTGATTTTTACTTGTCAATCCGGCAAAATTGTGGTATACTGGCTCGAAGCCCGTATACCACTTTTTGTGTTTTTCGGGCATCGCAATCCCGTCGTTTCGACGGGCTACCTCTACCTTGAAAGGATTTATTTATGCTGGATGTCTTTCTCGACGCACTCATCGATTCGTTAAAAACGCTGCCGTTTCTGTTTGCCGCGTACTTTCTCATTGAGTATTTAGAGCACCGTGCAAGCAGCAAAATGGAACGCGGTCTGCAAAGCTCGGCAAATTCGGCCCCATCGGTGGCGCGCTCCTCGGCGTTGTGCCGCAGTGCGGCTTCTCCGTGGCGGCAGCAAATTTCTACGCCGGACGCATCATCACAGTCGGCACACTGCTCGCCGTGTTCCTTTCCACAAGCGATGAAGCCCTGCCGATTCTGTTCTCACACCCGGAGCAGATGCAGTACATTTTGCCGATGCTGCTCATCAAAGTCGCCTCCGGCATCGTGTTCGGCTTTCTGGCCGACCTCATTTTACAGCGCTTTTCCACCCTAAAAAGAGAAGCCGTTTGAGGAGCTGTGCGCGGACTGCGACTGCGACCACCACAGCCTGTTGCACTCCGCCTTGCACCACACAATCAGCATTTTTCTCTTTTTTATCCTCGTCGTAAACCTCGTGCTCGGCTACGCCATTTATTTTATCGGGGAAGACCGCATTTCCGGCTTACTTTTAAACGGCAGCGTCTTTCAGCCGTTCCTGACGGCGCTCATTGACTCATTCCGAACTGTGCGGCATCCGTAATCTTAACGGAGCTGTTCACGCTGGGCAACCTGCAATTCGGCTCCTGCGTGGCGGGCTTATGCGCCGGTGCGGGCGTGGGCCTCGTCGTGCTGTTCCGCACAAACCACCGCGTAAAGAGAACCTTGCCATCGTCGGTACGCTGTACGCCCGTTCCGTCGTGACCGGCATGCTTGTAAATTTGATTTTCTAAACTTAAATATATGCAAAAACGACCGAAAGCCTTTGCACAGCGCTTTCGGTCGTTTTATTTACATGTATTTTCGATGAATTCCGATAGAGAGGGAATTCCCTCATGTTTACGGTATCGGCTGCCGTCCGCTTCGCGGTCTCAAAAGATATTTGTTATAAAGCTCGCGGCGCAGGGTAGCAGGATCTTTGAAGCACGTCCATGTGTTGATAACTTTGAGGTGAATTTTACAACACGGCACCCATGCAGTGCGTATCGGTGCAGCTCTCAATGCGCACAGAGCGGATCTCGCCCGCAAGGGGACGTACCGCTTGCCACCGCAACAGGTGTGTATAGTTCATGGAGTATCCCTCCCAAACGCCTTTTTGAATCTCGCGCTCGAAAAGCACTTCCTCCGTGCGACCGATTTGCGCTTTAAAAACGCCTGCTGCGTTGCGGTCGTCACGCGGATCATATCGTGGCTGCGCGCTTCCTTTACGGCATCTCGTCAGCTGATCACCCATGTCATAGGCACGGGTGCCGGGGCGGCGGGAATAGGCAAACACGTGTACTTTCGCAAATGCGATCTCTTCTGCAAACGCCAAAGATTCCGCAAATTCTTCATCCGTTTCGCCCGCGAAGCCGACCATGATGTCCGTCGTGATGGCAGCATTTTCAAACGCTGCGCGCAGGTTGCGCACGATGGTGCGGTATTCGTCTGCGGTGTAGTGGCGGTTCATGCGCTTTAAAGTCGCATCGCAGCCGCTTTGCAGCGAAAGGTGGAACTGCGGGCAGAGCTTTTCTGCTTTGCCATGCGCCGGATCACGTCTTCCCGAAAGCTGCTCCGGCCCAAGGAGCCAAGGCGCACACGCTCAATACCCGGCGTAGCGCAGGCCGCTTCAATGGCGTCACACAGATGCAGACCGAACTCCTGTCCGTATGCCGAAAGGTTGATGCCCGTCAGTACCACTTCTTTTGTAGCCGTTCGCGCTAAGCCCCGGGCAAGCTCCGCCTTGAGGTCTTCAAGCGGCTTCGAGCGCAACACGGCCGCGGGGCATAGGGATGATGCAGTATGAGCAAAAGCGGTTGCACCCGTCTTCAATCTTCACAAATGCACGCGTGCGCCCTGTAAAGTTCTTCACATTGAGATTCTCAAATTTTTCATCGTTCGTGTGCGGCGCAATGTCGATGATGCGCTGGCGTGCAGAAAGAAACGCCAGCAGATCCGGCACCAGACGCTTGCGGTTCGAGGTGCCGAGGACGGGCTTCTCCAGTCGCCTTGCGTCCTCCGGGAACGCCTCCCATGCAGCCCGTCAGCACCATAACGGCATCCGTTATTTTTCGCGGCGAAAAATCCGCCGCACCTGCGGTCACTTTCGGCCGTGACTGTGCAGGAGTTGAGGATTACAACGTCCGCCGTTTCCTTTGTCCTCCGCTGCGGCAAAGCCATATGCTGCAAAGGGAAGAGAGCATCGCTTCCGATTCATACTGGTTCACCTTGCAGCCGAGGGTGATGAATTTTGCTTTCATCATATATTTCAATTTCCTTTCGTCACACGTCGTTTTTCCAGCCAAAGCGTCAGCTCCGTCCAGTCGTTCATCAGGCTGTCCGCAAGCGCCTTTTGCTCAGTGATCTTATTCGTGATTTCCATCATTTTTTCGTAATCGCTCGCCGTCTCGGGGTCGGAGAGCTGCTCGTTCAGCGTGTCAATTTTTTCGCTTCCGCCGCTTCGATCTCGCGCTCGCATTTCGAAAGTGCGGCACGGCGCTTTCAATTTCAGAGGCACGCTCTTTCTTTTGCTTATAGATCACTGTATTGGCTTTCGGCACAGCGTTTTCATTTTCCGCTTCGGCAGCGGCTTTTTGCGGCTTCCTGCTTTTGACGGGCCTCAAGATATGCGTCGTAGTTGCCGAGGTACAGCGTTGTGCCGGAAGGGGTGAGATAGTAGATTTTATCCGCAAGCTTGTTGATAAGATAACGGTCATGCGAAACGACGAACAGCGTGCCATCGTAGCCCAAAAGTGCGTTTTCAAGCGCCTCGCAGGAGCCGATATCGAGGTGGTTCGTCGGTTCGTCGAGGATCAAAAGGGTTCGCTTTGAAAAGCATCAGCTTTAAAAAGCAGCACGCGCGCACGCTCGCCGCCGGAAAGCCCTTTCACGGGCTTATACACGTCTTCGCCTTTAAAAAGGAACACCGCCAATGCGCTACGCACCTGCGTCTGCGTCATGTAGGGGTGCAGATCCCAGATCTCATCGATGACCGTCTTACTCTCATCTAAATTGCCTTGCGCCTGATCGTAGTAGCCGATGTCGATATTCGCGCCAAAGCGGAAATCGCCGAAGGTTTGCTTTTATAAATGTGCAACAGCACTTTCAGCAAAGACGTTTTTTCCGCAGCCGTTCGGGCCGATGAGAACACCTTTTTCGCCGCGTTTGATATCGAGATTCACATTTTTAAAGAGCCTGTGGTCGCCGAATGAGAGGGCAAGTTCTTCCGCTTCCAGGACATCATTGCCGCCGCGCTGGCTCGCCTTAAACTGAAATTTGATGGTATCCGGATCATCCTCCGGCTTTTCAAGCGTCGCCTGCAAAGCGGTCATGACTTCGTTGCTCGCAATCGTTTTGCGCTCCTGATTGAACCGCGCTTCTGCTGCTCAACGGCGGTGATGCCCTCAATGCGCTTGATCTCGCGCTGGTGTTATCGTAGACGCGCTGCATCGCAAGGCGGTTTCTTCTTTCAGCTGCAAATATTTCGATATAATTGCCCTGTTCTGTCAAACGCGTGTTTTCAATCTCAAATGTGCGGTTTTGTCACAGCATCAAGAAATAACGGTCGTGCGAAATAACGATGGTACGATCCGTTGTAATTCTTCAGAAAAATCCTCCAGCCATTCAACAGATGGAATATCAAGGTGGTTCGTCGGCTCGTCCAGCAACAGCAAATTCGATTCGCCGAGCAGCATTTTTGCGAGTTGAATTTTCGCTTTCTGTCCGCCGCTCAAAACACCGATAGAGCATAGATCTGCTCCGGCGCAAAGCCGAGGCCGATGAGTGTGCTTTTTGCACGGTTGCGGCAGGTGAGGCCGCCGTCTGCGATGAAACGATCGTTTAGCTCCGCCTGCTTTTCGATAAGCTCGTTAAGGTTTTCCGGCATTTCCGAAATTTTCGTCGTGAGCACTTCTATCTCTGCTTCCATTTTGAGCAGCGGCGCGAACACCGTCATCACTTCGTCAAACGCCGGTTTTTTTCCATATCGCGGCAAACATGCTGCTCCATGTAGCCGATGGACGTTTCGCGCGCCGGGGTAAAGGTGCCTTCGTCCGCCGTATATTCTCCGTTCAGTACCTTGAAAAGCGTCGTCTTTCCGGAGCCGTTAATGCCCACAAGGCCAATACGGTCGCCTTTCTGCACTTCAAATGTAATATCCTGAATGATCACATCGGTGCCGAACATCTTTTTTATGTTGTTCACCGTAAGTATTGCCATAGTTGTTCTCCTCGGTTTTATATTCCGTTTTATTATACCGAAAGATAGCTTTCAAATCAAGCAAAAACCGGGATAAAATCACCCCTGCGGGCGAAAATCGCAGAGATTTGACGTTTCTTTCCGATTTTAAGGTCAAAATAGAAAAAAAGTATACGGTTTCGCTTGATTTTTCCCCCCGAAAACTGTTGTATAATAACACTACTTTAAGAGACAGATTTGGTGTGTTAGAACTTTGGAGGGTTTTCCATGAAATGTCCCTATTGCGGATACAGTGAAAGTAAGGTCATCGATTCCAGGCCGACCGATGAGGGGGAGCGCATTCGCCGCCGAGTGCTTAAACTGCGAGCAATACGTAACTGAACGAAG
>VOFJ01000523.1_pt1 | contig 12593 bp, 25 predicted proteins | sample 5384081 | NCBI WGS metagenome assembly VOFJ01 (sample SAMN12384729, study PRJNA508395) | human gut metagenome | isolation source: healthy gut I | host: Homo sapiens | reverse complement strand
AAAAAACACATTAATCCTTCCTCCCTGGCTATCCGGAACAATTCCTCATGCCATTCCCAAGGTGTATAGGCTTCCTTATACAAATCATATAAATACCGTCCATCCCACAAGGTTTCCTGACTTATTCTTGAAATCTTCTTTATGGCTGGCAAGCGTTAATGTCTCGGCTGTATAGGTTTGCAATTTTATCGCATCCGCCCCTGTTCTGTGCCACTGCGCGGACAGTTTCGATTACAAGCCGTTTACTACCATTATGATTGGCGGACAACTCTGCAACGATCAATGTCTTTGTCATGAAATATACTTTCTAAAAATAAAAATAATCGGCATCTTCTTCTAACCGATAGTAATGATTCTTTAAATGAAAACGAATGGAACGGCTATTATCTTTTTTGACTTTGGCTTGAACGATATCCACCTTCTTCTTTCGCAAAATTTCATCCAAAAGACGGTCGACTTCCCCGGCAATACCTGTACCTGTCATTCCGGGCACGACGAATATTCCACGTTCAACTATACTAGAGACAGAAGATACGGTATCAATCTGAAAATACTCTATATTCACCGATGCAATAAAAATCGGTCATTCCTCGAAATACCCCCCAATATATCCGGGAAGTATTTCCTTTCAACCGGTCAACAAAAGCTAAATGATTATCGAAAGAAAAAGGCCGACTATTATCCATCCAACAGGCAATCCGCTCATCATTTCGCCATTTCCATATTTCTTTATGGTAAGAAACAGCTAAAAGAAGTATAATCTACAAAAGCTAACCCATTCAAATAAAAATTATTACTTTGTGTTATACTTCCGAATAAATTCACATATTTTCGGGCCACATCACCGACATAAACATTAACAGGAGACTTGCCCACCACAGCTGATTTTACACGTTGTTCCAGTTCACGATCAAGCAAATTTCCTAACGGAATAATATAACCACGACGTTTATATTCTTCATAAACTCCGATCTGATTATCCACGTAATAACCTGCCGCAACAGGTACCCCACAAGCAAAAGCCTCCATACACACCATACTGGCAGAAACAAATGCCATATCAGCTGCCATCAGACTGTCTGCAATTCCCCCGGGCATCACGCCGGTGAAGGGAATCTATACAATCAATATATTTTATACCCGGGATTTTAGCTAATATGGCACTCACCCGTTCTGTTAAACGGAATACATCTACTCCGCCGAAACATACTGTTACCCGTTCTACGCCGGAAGCTTTCAGGCGGTTCTTCTGCACAAAATAAAGCGTTTTCTAAAAAAGGTTTCCGTAGTAAAGCCCATGAAGGCCCCAGACAGAGATGAGTATAAACTTCTTTTTGAAAAAAGTATACTCTCAGATAAAGCATGATTTATCACCACATCCGCCACATAATGCTTATCGTGCATATCGTCGATACACACTAATTTACAACCTTTTAGCTTTAATCGCCCGCTGATAATCCGTATCGTAGAAATAATTGTCCAACACCACAATTTCATCTCCCTCCAGCATATTCAAAAACATTCCGAATCTGGCATCTGTAGCCGGAAGCCCTACCAACGGGCAAACTCCCTGATACTTCCGCTTGCTGGTAGGCGGTCGGAGACTGTGTGACAAAAACACAATCGAAATCATCTTTTCAGCATGTCGGCCAGAGCAAGGGGTACGGATAAAATGTCCATACCCGATTTCCCGGCCGGCATCCGCACGGAAATAAATTCTTTGCTTCATGGATGTAATAAACGGTATTTCATTTCAGCCAATTGCCAGTCTGTCTCTGTATCCAGATCCTGAACTTCCAGCTCCGACAGAATTATTCCGCCGGTACTGGGCCCCCAGAAACCGGCATGGCGATAAAAAGATCCGACTCTAGATACATAAAATTGCCCGGCATCATGATAAATCGTCTCCAAATCCTGAGAACGGCTTTTTCTGTATTCCGGCCATACCATCCGGATTTTACCGTCATCGATTTTCAATCCCTCTGCACCGGATAGGAATAGGCCACGGCCGTAAAAACCGCATCGAACTTTTTCTCCGCCAGCAAATGATACGCACTTTTCAGACTGTCTGCTGTAACGAAAGGGGCTGTGGAATATACGCAGCACAGGGTATCGAATTCGATACCCTGTTTCTTATAACATTCCAGCACCTCCAGCATGACATCCGCCGTCGTAGCATAATCATCCGCCGTCGTAGCCGAACGCATAAACGGGACCTTTGCCCCGTACTGCCGGGCTACTTCCGCAATTTCTTCATCATCCGTCGATACCATCACCTCATCGAACAAACCCGATTGCAAAGCCGCTGCAATCGAATAAGCAATAACCGGTTTGCCCAGAAAAGGCCGGATATTCTTGCGGGTATCCGTTTACTGCCACCACGGGCAGGTATGATTGCTATGTTTTTCATCGGTTCACAAATTCTTTTTACCTTACTGATCACATACTCCTGCTCCTCGTCCGTCAGAGTCGGGAACATCGGCAAACTCAGGCAATGGCGGTAATATTCTTCCACCACCGGCAGATCACCCGGCTTATTACCCCCGTTCCCGATAATAAGGCATCAGATGGACAGGAGCATAATGTACCACTGGGCATAGATTCCGCTTTCGTGCAGGTAATTATACAATCCCAAACGATCAGGCACCTGAACGACATATAAATGGTAAGCATGGTAAACACCAGGAGCAATAAAAGGCGTTTTTATCTCTTCGATGTTACGGAAAGCTTCCGTGTATCGGGCTGCAATTTCCTGACGGCGTTTCAGCCCCTCATCAGCACGTTCTAGTTGTGAAATTCCCAAGGCGGCCTGAAAATCCGTCAGCCGGTAATTAAAACCCAACTCCTGCATCTCGTAATACCAACCACCGTGATTTTCACACAGGCGCGCCGAATCTTTGGTGATACCGTGGGTCCGCAACAAACACAAACGATCGTACAGCGTTTTTTATTGTTCGTGGTCACCATTCCGCCTTCTCCCGTTGCAATATGTTTTACCGGATGAAACGAAAATACGGCTACATCGGCATAATGGCCATTTCCACACAATTGCTTTTCGCCCTTACTGTCAGTGAAATATCCGCCGGGAGCATGACAGGCATCCTCCAGTATCCACAATCCATATTCGTCGGCCAACTTTCTGAATTCTTCCATCTGATGCGGATACCCCGCAAAATCCACCGGAACGATACCCTTGAAAGTGCCCTTCGGATGAGCTGCAAGTAATTCCCGTAATTTCCGGATATCCATCAGATAGGTATCCCGGTCAATATCACAAAACACCACTTCACCTCCGCAATACCGGATGCAATTGGCACTGGCGGCAAAAGTCATCGGAGTGACAATCACCTTATCGCCCGGCTTCACGCCCAGGGCACCGGCAGCCAGATGTAGCCCGGCTGTCGCATTATTCACAGCAACTGCGTACTTTGCCCCGACGTAGCGGGCAAACGCCTGTTCAAATTCCGGGATTTTAGGTCCCTGGGTCAGGTAATCGGATTTCAAGGTATCCACCACCGCCTGTATATCCTCTTCGGTTATATGCTGACGTCCGTAAGATATCGGTTTGCGTATCATTTTACTTCAAAATTTGGATCAACAAACTCTTTGTATTTTAGCACGCAATGTTTCTACCGTTTCCCACTCCTCATTCTGGTCGGAACTATAATGGAATCCCTGAGGAACCGGTATTGCCTGATGATGTTTTTAAGTATTCTTCCCGCTGATGCTTAAAAGATACTGAAGGAAGAATGGCATAATACTGTCCTAAATCAATGGTATTCAATGCATCCGTTACGGTGATCATTTCTTCATGCAGTTTCTCGCCCGGACGGATTCCCCACTTCCACCTGAGGCAGGGTCGGGGCGATTGCCGTGGCTACGTCCGTAATATGGTATGAAGGGTATTTTCGGTACAAAGATCTCCCCACCCAGATGATGGCCGATGGCATACATGACCAGATCGACTCCTGCCTGAAGCGAGATATTAAACCGCGTCATCCGCATATCCGTAATCGGTAACTCCTTAGCTCCGCTATCGCGCTTACCGATAAAAAACGGTATCACAGAACCACGCGATCCCATCACATTTGCCATAGCGAACCACAGAAAATCTTACATCTTTCGATCCGCTGATATTGTTGGCCGCAGTAAACAACTTATCGGAAGTCAGTTTCGTCGCCCCATATAAATTAATCGGAGCACAAGCTTTATCGGTCGATAAGGCTACCACATGTTTCACGCCGGTTTGTAAAGCCGCATTGATCACATTCTGGGCTCCATGTACATTTGTCTTTATGCATTCATCCGGATTATATTCGGCCGTATCCACTTGCTTAATAGCCGCAGCATGAATAATTACATCTATGCCTTCGCAAGCACGTTCCAAACGTTCCCCATCCCGACATCGCCGATAAAAAACGCAATTGGGGATAACGGTCGTGAGGATATTTTTTGCTTCAGTTCAAATTGTTTGAGTTCGTCACGGGAATAAACCACGATACGTCTTACTGAAGGATAACGTCCTAAAATTGTTTCCACAAACTTTTTACCGAAGGAACCTGTCCCTCCGGTTATCAATACGGATTGGTCATTTAACATTTTAAATTGAAATTATAAGTCATTAAAAAATATCATCCCGGAAAAAGATAAAAAACTTTCCCGGGATGACATTAATTTTCCAACAATGATGTATGTAAAATAAAATAGATGTTTATGATTAAAAAATCAGCCGGCCGACGACAGCACCGATCAAAAACGGAGCCAAATGTTCAAGCATAAAAACTGTATTTAAGATTCGTAAAAATCCACCTTATCACCAGCTTCCCCATCACAAATCCCCTACAAAATCTCCTTCCGTCTATCATCTATTATTTATCATCTATCTTCGTCGCTACCGGGAGAATCGAACTCCCGCTCCCGAACCATCATAGCGGCATTGCCTTCGGGGGTTTCCCCACCGGATTGGATACCGGTTCACGCCCGGTCTGTTACCCTACGCGTGTAGCAACCCACGGCGACGCCACCGGGAGACTCTTTACCGTCCAAACAAGAAAAGGAGCCCGTTCAGCCGGAAGAAGAAATAAACTGAAAAGAAAACTATCGTCGGGAATAACAGATAAGATTATAAAACACAGAACATATTGAAAATTTGAATTGATCGTACAAATTCGCCGGCAATATGTTTACCCCCCAAAAAAACGAACGATTAAAACGGTAATGGTGTTTTAAATCTGTTTTCTTTTTTTGAATAAATTTTGAAAAAGATTGATTAGGTGAAGATTATAAAATAGTCAGAAAAAATTCAAAAACATAACTGTTTTCCATTAATCGTTCGTTTTTTAACATCCGAACTACCTGATTATCTCTTTGTAAGAATATGATGCAAAAATACATATAAATTTGTTAGGAACCAACGATATTCGAATTTATCCTTATAATTATTTCCCCAGTTTTTATATTAAAAAAACCGTACGAACTACTTATATAAAAAAAATTTTGAATTGGATTTTTCAATGGGCTTAATTAATTTTGCAAACCGATTATTTATAAATTTTAATAGAAAAACAAATGAAAAAAAATTATTATGAGGAACAGCACTCATGGTAGTGTGCTTATTTTCAGCTTGTAACGATGATGATGATGACAAAATCCCACAAGGGCCGGCAATCACATACGCCGGAAAGTTACCTTCCCGTATCGGGGATTACACTTTCGTGTACGATGATAACAATCGTTGCACTCAAGTTAAAAATAATTCTTACGTGTATGGCGAGATCGATTATGACAAGGGAGTTGTGATTATGGATGATGAAGAAGCCAAAGTGTCGTTTAACAGTGACGGATACGTCACAGGCATCAGCGCATCCTGGAATTATAATGAGGATGGTTACAGCTATAAAGGTAGCGGTAAGATTTCATTTTCATACAACGGAAACGGTCAGTTAGTATCTTATACAGAATCTTCCAGCGAGAGTGGGAAGGAGGATGGGGAAAGCTTTTTCTTCTCAAAGGAAGCTACAAGGCGACTTACACCTGGAAAGATGGAAACCTGATCAAGGTGGTTACCAAGGAAGAAAGTACAGAAGATGGAGAAAAATATGAATACGGTTCTACTTGTACAATCGAGTATGGGGAAGAAAAGAATGAACTGGGACAATATACTTTGGGACAGGCAAAGGTCCTTGATATGGAGGATGCCGATGTTTTTGCGTTAGTCGGTATGCTAGGGAAGGCATCGGCTTATTTCCCGGTTTCGTATACGGAGGAATATTACGAGAAAGATTCGGAACAAAATTACGAAAACGAATATAGCGAAAACATGACATACGTTTTAAATACGGATAAAACCATTAAAACGGAATATATCAATGGCTCTCCGTACTCTTATTCCTATGTTGCAATTGATAATGATAGTGATAATCTCAAAGTACGGTCTTTACTCCCTTCTGATAAAAAGAATTTGAACTTACGCTCATTCTTTATCCGTCATCACGGAAGAAAATAAAATTTCTTAAAAACGAGGCTATCCCATTGAAGGACAACTTCAAAATCGGATAGCCTCATCCTTTCTGATTACAATTCTCCTTTTTTATTTCAAATAATCCTCAAAATAATCGGTCACCTTTTTTGCATCAGGTGAATCCGGTCTTTTCCATAACGTTGTGCTCGGCACAGGGATACGGGAAGTAGTCTACCTGTATATTATTTTTTGATACATTCCCGGATAAAACTCAGGCTATGTTCCCAAACCACCGTATTATCGATAGCTCCCTGACAGATCAGTAATTTTCCCTTGAGATCCCTGGCTTTATGAATGAGGCTTACCTTTGCATATCCTTCCGGATTGGTATGGGGGAATCCATGTAACGTTCGCCGTACATCACTTCATACCATTTCCAATCGATCACCGGACCACCGGCAACAGCCACTTTAAATACGTCGGGATGATTGGTAAGCAGGGAAATCGTCATAAAACCACCGTAACTCCATCCATGCACACCGATCCGGTCGGCATCGACATATGGTAAAGATTTCAGCAACTTAATTCCTTCCATCTGATCGGCCATTTCAGCCTGACCACATTGTCCGTGAATCGCTTTTTTTCAAATTCAGCCCCCTGATTCGAAGTACCCCGGTTATCCATGACAAAAAACCACATAACCGTGTTGTGCCATATACATTTCCCAACGACGCATTTCTGCCTGCCAGGTATTCTTTACCATCTGTGAATGCGGCCCCCCATAAACATAAACGATAACCGGATATTTCCGGGAAGCATCGAAAATTCATGGGTTTGATCAGACGATAATAATTATTGAACTTACCATCGGCACTCTTTACCGTACCCAACGTAATCTCACCGAAATTATAATCTTTGGTAGGATCTTCCGCCTTCAACAATTCTTTCACTTTTTCCCGTCATTTTGTACCAGCAGAATCACACGAGGCACTTTCAGACTACTATAATTGTCTACAAAAATACTTCATATCGCCACTCATCGTCACTTTATGCCAACCTTCGGCCTGTGTCAAACGGGTTTTCTTTCCGCTTTTCACTTCCACCCTGAACAAATGATTATCGACAGGGACTTACTTCAGCCGAAGTATAATACACAAACTTATCATCCTGCCCCACCATTTCGACATCGGCATTCACATCGGTCAGCCTTTTCAACACTTTTCCGGTTGCAGCCTCACACAGATAAAGACTAAAATAGCCATCCCGGTTATTCGTCCGGTAAATAAACCGGGATGGATCGTTTTCAAAAAAAACACGATCGGGGTCAAAGGTTCTATATAGCGCTCGTTCTGCTCTTCGAGTAAGGTCTTCACAAAATTCACCGGTTTTGGCACTGTATTGATTCAATTTCATGTGTTTCTGAGCCCTGTCGAGTACCTGCACATAAATATAATCGGAAGCCGGACTCCAGGCTATGTTCGTCAGGTATTGTTCCCGCCCGAAGTCATCTACGTCTAAAAAAAAACGGTCTTACCCGAAGCAACCTGATAAACCCCCAGACTGATTTGCTCGGATTTCATTCCTGCCATAGGATATTTGATCTCCCGCAAAGTCCCCATCCTGGAATTGATATCCAGCAAAGGGGAAGGTTCCTACCTGACTTTCGTCCCTTGCGATAGAAAGCAAGTTGTTTGCCATCCGGAGACCAGAAAATGCCTCCGTTGATCCCGAATTCATTCCGGCTCACCGTTTGTCCGTTGACTATATTCGGATCTTCATCGGAAGTAACGGCAAATTCATTCCCGTTAGCATCTACATAATATAAATTGTTAGCCTTCGTATAAGCCAGTAATTCCTGTCCGTTAGAGGTCACATTCTGTGCTCCTTTGGCAATAGGAAAAAACATACGCCAACACTTTTTTATCGGTATCGATCTCATATCTTTTTCCCTGGCGCATAATCACCAGGGTACGGCCATCTTTCCATTCATATTGGGGCCATCCTTCAAATCCGCCTCCAGCAAACGATTCAGTTCAGCTAATGTCATCAATACTTCGGGTTTTTCTTTTCCGGCCACCTCACCCATCAGGTTCGTCCCTTCCGGATAAGTCAGTACGTTCCGGTCTCCCTGCCATTGAATATACAAATTCTTCCGGATAAAGCTGATACCCAAGTACCGCTTCCTCCATAGTCAATACCTTTTACCGCCACCGGTTTGTGGCCGATCTGTCCGGTCTCTTCTCCGACAAATTCCCGGCAGTCAGATTCATTATTGTTCCAACTCCCATGAATGTCATTAATATACTTTTCATTTTATATCGATTAAAATTATAACAAACGTTTGAATAAAGGTGCACAAAGATAACAAAAACTCCGTTTTAGCCTCATTTCTCCCGAAAAAGAAAGTCATCCCGGTCGTCCAATACCGGAAATTTTTTTCTGAATTGCCTCAATTTCTCTATATCCAGTTCCACCCGGATAATGGCTTCATTTCCGGGAGAGGTACTTCCGACCTCCCTCCCCGGGCATCGGCGACCATCGAATCACCGGAATAGGTCAAACCGTTATCATCTTCTCCGACACAATTGACGCCAGCAACAAAAGCCTGATTTTCAATCGCTCTGGCTTTTTCAGCAATGTTTTCCAGACTTCGCGGCGCGATTCCGGCCAATTCGCCACGAAAACAGCCAGATCATAATTTTGTGTGTTCCTGCACCAAACCGGGAAGCGCAAATCATAACAAATAAAAGCAGCTATCTTTACTCCCCGAAATTCGAAAGTCAACTGCCGGTCTCCGGGAGTAAAATGCTCGTTCTCCCCGCCCATTCTGAAACAATGCCGTTTGTCATAATACCGGCAATTTCCCTCAGGAAAAGCAGCAATCAAGCGATTATAATATTTTCCATTTTCCCGGTAAACCGTCGATCCCATTACCAAAGCATGCTGACGTTTCGCCCAAGCCAGCATCTTTTCTTCTACGACAGGATATGCATTTGCGACAGATTCCTTAGCGGCAAATGCCACCTCTGCCGACTTCTTTATCATCATACAGCCCCAAGTGAACATCTCAGGGAGTAGAATTACACCGCAATCCTCACTCTTCGCCATTTTTTTTTGTCAAAATTCTGTAAAATTCTCCTGCAGCTTTTCCCCAGACCAGAGGGGACTGTACCAATGCTATTTTCATCTCCTATCCCTTTCCGATTCGTGGTGAATCAATGAATTAATATTATGAATCAACATACTGACCGCAACAGAATTGAACCCTCCTTCCGGGATAATAATATCGGCATAACGTTTCGAAGGTTCTACGAACTCATCGTGCATCGGTTTTACCGTACAAAAATATTGGGTCAATACCGACTCTATACTACGCCCCTCGTTCCTGCACATCCCGTAACAAACGGCGTCCTAAGCGCACATCGGGATCGGTATCTACATATACTTTCACGTCCATCAATTCGCGTAAAGTCCGGTTTTCCAGAATAAGGATTCCATCGATAATAATCACCTGTGCCGGCTCGACTTTGACGGTCTTATCCGTACGGTTATGATTGACAAAAGAATAAACGGGCCGGAAAACAGATCGTCCTTTTTCAGTTTAATGATATCTTCAATCATCATATCGGTAATCGAAAGCACCGGGATGATCGTAATTCAGCTTTTGTTCGTTCTTCGAAAGACAAATCGTCATGTGCTTTATAATAATAATCATGACAAAGCGTGATGACACTTTCTCCTTCAAACGCCTCTTGCAACTTTTTTTTACCAAAGTAGATTTCCCCGATGCCGTACCTCCGGCAACACCGATGATCGTCGTATTCATTCAATCAGATTTATATAAACTATTCTATCACTTTCAGCCGCTCCCTCGCTTCTGCCCTCGACATTAGATTAAAATGCCACCATTCGCTGGGAAGAACCCGGAATCCCGCATCGGTCATCACTTTACGCAATAACCTCCGGTTGTGCAAATGAGGTAAAATAATCCGCCCTTGCTTCACCATCGCCTCCTCCCGGTCAGGCCTCGCCTCCTCCCCGAAATAATCGAACTCACTTCCCATCGGCAAAACATGTCCTAAAAGAATCGACCAAAGTCAGATCGACAGCAGCACCGTAATTATGCAATCCACCACCATTCCGGGATTACTGACATACACCCGGTTTTCAGTCCCTTTGACCAAATCCCACATTTCTTGCTGCACCTTCATCGGACGGGCTGCATCATATACGAGCAGACTCAATTCCGGCCTCAGAAGTTTCAACTTTCGCTGGGCTTCTGCTAAACGCCCGGCGGCCTCCGGTAACAGAAATGCTTTCCGGATATCCCGATACAGCACCTTTCCGGCAAAATTATCGGATGTAGCATACACCAAATGTACAGCAATCGTAGGATCGACCTCCCCGATATCCACCAATCTAATTGGCGCATCCGCCGTTCGGTTCCGGAATCTTCTTTTTGTCCGGAGGTATCCGCAACGACACGCTCAACGGTAATTTTCGGTACTTCTTCAGTCAGAACAGGCTTCTGCCTCTTTTTCTTGGTTACCGCAACCTCCTCCGGCACTTCCAAGAAAAATACATACGCTTCCGAAAAAAACTATTCTCCGGAGCGTACTAATTACCATTAGAGAAAATTCTCCGGATACTTTGGATTAGCATCGTGGTAAGTACTCATAATATAGGCTAAATCAGCATCCACATCCTCCGTCGGATAAAACAAAGGCCCCACTTCACAATATTTTCCTTTTATAATCGATACGGCCCAAATAAACCGGAACACCTGCCGCTTTCGCAATAACCAAAAACCCTTCTTCCATTTCTTCCGCTTTTTACGGCTTCCTTCAGGGTGATACACAAATACATCGAATCGCGTTGTTTAAACTCGGTAATCATCTGCTCTACCAACTGACTATCTTTATTACCGCGATCCACCGGTATCACATTCAATGCCCGCAGAATCATCCCGAGCGGAAAAAAGAAGAATTCCTTCTTCATCAAAATAAAAGCCGGAATACCCTGACTCAAAAAAAGCCAGTTCTCCCCAGAAGAAATCCCAATTCGAAGTATGAGGAACAGATATAATCACCGCTTTTTTTTCTCTGCAGGCAATTCACCTTTGTATTTCCAGCCGGCCAGCCACATAATAAATCTTGCCAGATATTTCATAAGTATACACTTTTTGTCGGTCCAATCCTATTTACCAATTCGCGTCAAATTTACAAAATAAATTCATTCTCTGGCAAAGATTTATCCTGTTTAGCAGCCTTGAAAAAAAGTTTATCTGTTATAATTCAAGGTTATCCGGTAAAGTCCATCCTCTATAGAGCATAGATAGAGATCATCCGACAAGGCCTCGATATCACTATAAAGAGCCTCTGTAATCCGTTTTACCTTCTGCATCCATCAGTCCATACCGGTTTCCTTTGGGATTCCAAACCGAATAAGAAAAATAGCGGCTTCGGTTCATCCTTTCTTCTCCATTATCGAAATATTCTCCAGTAGAATAATACAGGGGAAGGATAGCATCATATACAAAAAAAGGCCGGACCACCGTTTTTCCATCTTTTCCGATCACTTGTTGCTTGCCCCCTGAATACAGACTATCCCTTCGGGTACTATTTTCAGCCAATCCGTATTCCACTGGCATAAGGATTTGTAACGAATCACCCAAAACCCCCCACCGATCTCCTTTTTTGAAGTATCCGAAGTCCTTCTTCGGGCATATAAATATAATCGTATCGAGGTGCAACTTTCCATTGTCCATTGCGATCGATCAAACCACATTGCCGGGCATTGTCGAAGACGGCACAATAGCCTCCTTTAAACAGATAATCCATCTCCTGACTACCGACCGGATAGCTCCAGGTCGGCGGGATAACCGTCCGTCCTTGCCGGTCGATAAAACCGATCTTCCCTCCCGACATCACAGCCGCCAATCCTTCCGAAAACACCCAGGCCCGTTCATATTGTGCAGGAATCACCACTTCACCGGTATAACAATTCAGATATCCCCTTTTCCCCTTCCGGCAAAACACAGCTAAAAGAATCGGCCTTATCACCGGTCACCAGCCACTCTAAACGATCCAAAATCACCTGTTGCGTAGCCCGGTTTCAGATGGAGATTTGTGCC
>VOFJ01003521.1_pt1 | contig 12595 bp, 16 predicted proteins | sample 5384081 | NCBI WGS metagenome assembly VOFJ01 (sample SAMN12384729, study PRJNA508395) | human gut metagenome | isolation source: healthy gut I | host: Homo sapiens | reverse complement strand
GTTACGTATTGCTCATATATGGTTTAGTGTGCCATACTACCCAAGAGCGTATAGAAACATAGTGTGTTTATATTATGATGTTCGCAGAGGCAAAAGATAAAGAAAAGCTTTTGGCATGCCGACCAACTCTAATCAGTGATACTAGTAATGTTCGTCTACTAGCACCGTTCACACAATAAAATTTCATTTCTTCAAAATAGAATGATATTCTTCACAATACGACATGAAATAAAATTAATTAGCTATATTTATAGCACTATTAATCTAAAACCCTTCATACCATGTCGTATAATCCTAGCCTGAGTTTTTCACGTTCCCATTGAATCACAAAGAAAAGACAAACATTTAGAGATTTCTGCCATCGAATGCTTAGATGTTGATAAAACAAAAATAGATCAAGAAGTATTCAAAAGCATGCTTTGAATACTTTACAGCATACCCGAAAGTGGTTTTGCCGTGAAAAACGATCGACTAAAAAAGTTTTTTAACTTGGATAAAAATAAAGATGTCAATATTCACTATGACAAAAAACTCGTTATTTTCATTAAGTGAAAATGTATTTGCAGGAGTTACAGGGAGGCAAATACGGGGAAGATGGTATATCGTTTCAAATATGGAAGATAAAAATCAATGTCATATTAGGTCGCAAAAAAAGCTTAGCACTAAAATATTTTTATATTCCTTGTATATCTTCCAATAAATCACAATGAAGGTTTTTTCATGATACATTCAAATAGCCATGAAAGAAACGATAACTAACATATTTAGAGATTATATTGCGACAGTATTTACTAAAAAGGAGAATACAAACGCCCTATTGTACCAATTTTGTCCGAAAAATTTCACACGAGTTTAAAAATGGAGCTCTATTAACTAGCTTCAACTTTAAAAAACAACATTTCTTGACACAATTCCATCAGACGATCCGATCTTGCAAGATTGATAAAATTTGATATTAACATTACAATTACCCTCCCTCAAAAAGGCACAAATACCATGGAATGCTGCGGAGAAACTGATGTCTATCATCGGGAAACATCAATTTAAAGGAGATAAAGGGAGTAAAGAGTTAGAGGATTTCGACAAAGTGAGAATGAAAACCCACAACGAAGGTGCTAAATCCTCTAAAAAGTTTCTCGTGGGATACAAAAGACAAGGAATTTACACCTGTAGTCTATATCTTGAAGGGCTGACAGATGATATCCAAATATTATACTGATGGCACACCAAGATTTCGATTTACTTTAAAACCTATACAATGTCTTTATTTAATAACGAGATATTACCTGAAATAAGAAAGGATCTATATGTTAAAAAAATTTGACTAGGTACATTAAGAATATTAAGAATAAAGCAATAAAAATACGAAAGCCTCGATGCTAATGGAGATAATATCGACAGGTATCAGATTGTACTAAAAAAGAGTTGTGATCTGGAGCATTGCAGTAGTTACTTTCAAGTTTTGTGTGTTTCTGATCGTTTTATTAATTTCACAGGATGCATCTTATCAATCTTTATAGGCTTATTTATTACTGCATTATTATTTGCTTTTGATAAAATGGTATTAAACAAGAAAAAGAAATCAAAAATTTCTCCAAAAAGCAATTAATATTTTAAAAAGACACACAAGAATATAATTTTTGCCAAGCAATTCATCTATATTCTAGGCTATAATGTCATTTATGTACTTTTTTAATATTATATTGTTTTGTGTTTTGATTCCTTAATGTCTTTAATCTTTTAGATTACGAATTTTACTTATATTTCCATTACTTCAACTTGATATTTGTACAAGGAATTATCGTAATTTGCATACGGTTTTTTTTATATTTTTATTACTTAATACTTATCTTCTACTATACACTTATATGCCATTAGTAGTCTTATAAATATGATGACCATAAAAAAAGAAACAGACAAAATGATTGATATTAAAGACACATATACAGACTGCATAATATGTCATAGATTTAGTGCAGATTCTTCCAATAACATATCCACATCTTCATTAAGTGATATTTCTAAACAAGATTTCGTTCGGAGTGCTCTAAAAGAAATCTTATTAAAAACCATTTATTACTGAAAATAAAATATACGAATTCATTCATGAATTTGACATAACTCTTAACACTTTATTAAGGAAACTGACTTTAGGGGGGATTTATGATAAAGAAGATTTTATCGTAAAAAATCCAAAGAAAATATTTCAGCATCTAAATTCAGTATCTAAACATCCAAACATCAAAGATGGAGAATTTTTATTCATTTGTCAAATTTGCAGATGTTCTATATAAAAGAAAAGTATTATGAGGCTGTCGGAATCTTGGCAAGATTTGAAATTGAAAGATAAATTTTATAGAGGTTACATCCCACGAGCAAAGAACAATATCAATGTTGAAATTAAACAAGGAATCTATTTCAATAAAATAGATAAAGCAAGTTTAATTATTTCTCACAGAAACAGAGCCTACTATTTTAGTCATCGACAAGCGCTAATAATGACACTCAATATTGATAGATGATTTTTCCATGTGCGTCAACGCAAAGTGATGAATATTAATATAATACTCAAAACGTATTATCCTTTTATGTAAAAACTTTGTGACAAAGGAATTGCCGCAACAATTTGAAGTATCGAAAGCTGATCAAGCAAACTTACTAAATAAGTCCGTAAAAATTCCTCTCTTCACAAAGAAAAGGAGAAATTCCTCAATATAGATTTAATTCACAAATGAAGTAATCACACAGCACAGAAGTAATCAACAGTTTCTACAGTTATAAATCCGAATTCATCAGGAAAGACCACGACGTTGAAATAGCGGATAGTTTTGCTACAGACAATGCAGTAAAAACAGTCAAGAATATTGAAAAGCGTTATTAAGTTAGGATAAAACTTCCATATCTATGTGCATGGAAATAATCAAAAAAGGATATGACGAAGAAAACTGATTATAACATATCAACTTTCTTTCTTTAAAAGAAGAGCTTTAAAATTCTCAAGCCGTACAAATACTGTGGGTTAAAACAAAAACGCCGTTGTAATTCGCCAACGAAAGCTTAAGTGAGGTCTGAAGCGGATTCGAACCGCTGTACAAGGTTTTGCAGACCTTTTTGCCTAGCCACTCGGCCATCAGACCATATGTTCCCTCGACAGGTTCCTGTTCGGCTTTCATTCCGTAACTACAAGTCCGCAGCCTGGAAGATTGCTTCTAAATCAGGAAAAAGCGGCTTTACAAAGTGAGATAAAATTCATTGCAGAAAGAAACTGAAGATTTACAGGATAATATCAAACAATTAAATGCATCTTGTACAAAATCTGAGCAACTTTGTGAACAATTAAGAGAGCAGTCAACATCATATAGCAGAGAATTGGAAGATGCAACATCTAAGTTAAATATCTGTCTTGAAGAGAATAAAAAGTTACAAACTTCTTTCAAAAACAGCCTATTGATAAAGAGCAATTTTATGAACAACAGCTTGCTGACAAAAATCAAACCATTCTCAATAAGGAAGGTCACATCGAGCAACTATTGAGGTAGAGCGAGAGTATGAACGTGAAAAGCATTCCCGTTATCGTCTTGCGCTTAAATTCCGCAGTATTAGCCTCTGGTTCTTCCCGGTAAACAGTAAGCGTCGTTTCTTTGCAAAAGCTTTTCTCAAGGGATTACGTCATCCTTTACTTATGTGTAAGATGATCAATCCCAAGCGCATCCGGAATGCAGCAATCATTTTGAAAACGGAAGGCGTGGAAAGCGCAGAACACCATTATCAGTTGGTGGAAGAATATGAGAAATCGCGTTCCGTTCCTTTAAATAATGAAGCACTGACTGTAGAAGAAGTTTCACAGAAGGAATTAAACTTTGAGGATTACGCGCCTCTTACATTTCCTCAGTGGGACAAGCCACACAGGTCAGTATAGTCATTCCGGTATATAACCAGTTTGATTACACCTGGCACTGTCTGGAATCTATTATGAAAAACAGTGAAGACTGTACCTATGAAGTGATCATTGCCAACGACTGTTCCACGGATCTCACTACCCGTCTGGAAGAAATTGTGAGCGGTGTGCGCATGATTACAAATAAGGAAAATTTACGTTTCCTATTAAATTGCAATCATGCAGCGGAATATGCAAAGGGTGAATACATTCTTTTCCTGAATAACGATACACAGGTTCAACCCGGGTGGCTAAGACCTTTGATCTCGCTTATGGAAAAAGATTCTGCTATCGGTATGGTTGGATCGAAATTACTGTACCCGGATGGATATTTGCAAGAAGCGGGAGGAATCCTCTGGAGAGACGGCTCTGCGTGGAACTATGGAAACCGTCAGAATCCGGAAAACTCGGAATTTAATTATGTCCACGAGGCAGATTATATTTCCGGTGCTGCCATTATGATCCGTACTTCTCTTTGGAAAGAAATCGGAGGATTTGATCAGCGCTTTGTGCCGGCTTACTGTGAGGACTCCGATCTGGCTTTTGAAGTACGCAGACACGGATACAAGGTAATGTATCAGCCACAGTCGGTAGTTGTTCACTTCGAGGGTATCTCTAACGGAACGGATCTGGCTTCCGGACAGAAGAAATATCAGGTGGACAATCAACAAAAGTTCCTGGAGAAATGGAAAAATGAATTAGAAAAAGACCATTTTGAAAACGGAACCAATGTATTTCTTGCAAGAGAACGAAGCTGTAATCGCAAGCATGTGCTGGTAATAGACCATTATGTTCCACAATATGACAAAAGATGCCGGAAGCAAAACGACATTTATGTATTTAAAGATCTTTGGTGAAGAAGGGATATCAGGTTACTTTCTTGGGTGATAATTTCTATCCCCATCAGCCGTATACTTCTGTACTTCAACAGATGGGAATTCTGGTGCTGTACGGTCCGAAATATGCGGAAAATTGCAAAGAATGGCTGATAGAGAATTTGCCCTATTTTGATGTGGTGTATCTTAACCGTCCACATATCACTATCAAATATATTGATTTGATTAAGGAACACGCAAGGGGACGAATCATTTACTATGGTCATGATCTGCATTTTCTCCGTATTCATCGAGAATATGAATTAAGTGGTGATAAAAAAAGCTCTTGGAGGAATCCGAAAAGTGGAAGGAGCAGGAACTCTATATCATGTATAAAGCGGATATGAACTATTATCCTTCCGAAGTCGAGTGTACGGAAATTCATAAGATTGATCCGGATATTCCTGTAAAGGCGATCACTGCATATGTTTATGACCGGTTCCAAAATATCGCATATATGCCGGAAAAAAAGAGACGGTTTGCTTTTCGTAGGTGGTTTTGGACATACGCCAAATCTGGATGCTGTGCAGTGGTTCCTGGATAAGATTTATCCGGAAGTATATCAGACGACGCATGCACCATTTTATATCGTCGGATCTAATGCGCCAAAGGAAATTACTGAACTGACGACAGAAGGTGTTGTAGTGAAAGGCTTTGTGTCTGAGGAAGAATTGCAGCAATTGTACAGTTACTGTCGTATGGCAGTGGTACCTTTGCGCTATGGAGCCGGTGTAAAAGGAAAAGTTGTAGAGGCACTTTATTATGGAATCCCGATTGTGACAACTTCTGTCGGAGCGGAAGGTATTGAAGGCGTGGATGATATTGTGGCGGTGCAGGATGAAGAGAAAGCTCTGATTGAAACAATTACAAAATTGTATGACAATCGAGCAGCGCTGATAGAAATGCATAACAAGAGTCAAAAAAATATATTTGCGATCATTTCAGTACCGATGCTGCATGGAGTGTTATTGCAAAAAAGATTTTAATTATTAGAAGGAGAAGATATCTCATGATTATTACACAGACACCGTTTCGTATGTCTTTCTTCGGAGGTGGTACAGATTTCCCTGATTTCTACCGGGAGCATGGCGGAGCCGTGATTTCTACTACTTTCGATAAATACTGTTATGTAAATGTACGGCACCTTCCGCGCTTTTTTGATTACAGTACGGAATTGTCCTATGCCAGAACGGAACGTGTAAAACGTGTAGAAGATATAGAACATCCGGCTATTCTTGAAGCAATGAAACATCTGGATATGCATGAGATTCGACTTACATACGAAGCAGATCTCCCGGCAAGATCCGGTCTGGGAACCAAAGTTCTTTTGCGGTAGGTATGCTGAATGCTTTTTATGCTTTAAAAGGTAAATATGCGGATAAACGAAAACTGGCCGATGACGCTATTTTTTCTGGAGCGTGTTCTTTGTAATGAAAGCGGTGGCGTACAGGATCAGATTGCCGCGTCCTTTGGCGGCATGAATCGGATAAATTTTAATGCAGAAGGCTATACCGTGAACCCGGTGATCATATCACCGGAGAGATAAGAAGCTGCTGAATCGCAACTTGATGTTGTTTTTCACCGGATTCTCCCGTTTCTCTTCGGATATCCAGGTTGCTGCGGAGAAAAATCTGAAGAGTAAGCAGAACCAGTTGCTTGAGATGTTAAGTCTGGTGGATGATGCGGAGAAGATCCTTACTTCGAAGACGGATTTGGAAGAGTTTGGCCGTTTATTGGATTACACCTGGCAGTTGAAACGTGGAATTACCGATAAAGTGTCTACGGATTCCATAGATGCGGTATATTCCAGAGCACTTCAGGCAGGAGCTACCGGCGGAAAATTGTTAGGTGCAGGTGGCGGCGGATTTCTGCTGTTCTATGTAGATCCCGATAAACAGGAAAATGTGCGAAAAGCACTGGAAAATCTGCTGTATGTTCCGTTTGAATTCGAAAACGGGGGAACCCGGGTTATTCATTATACCCCCGGAAAGCTATGAACCTGTAAATGCTTAGGCCGAGGCACATATGAAAGTTGTAATCATGGCGGGAGGAAGGGAACCAGAATCGCATCTGTCAATTCGGATGTCCCTTAAGCCTACATTCCTATTGATGGGAAACCTATTCTGGAATATCAGATCAATGCTCTTGCAGCACAAGGGCTATTATTTGAAATCATTTTAATTATCGGACATTTGGCCATGTGATTCCGTGATTATTTGGAAGATGGCTCTAAGTGGAATGTACAGATTAGCTATATAGAAGAAAAACACACCGTTGGGGAACTGCGGGAGCACTTTTCATTTGAAGGAACAAATAAAGGATGATTTTTTTGTTGTTGAACGGAGACATCATTTTTGATGTTGATATCCGACGCTTCCTGGCATATCACAAAGCGCAGGGAACTATGGCTACCATACTGACTCATCAAACAGTCATCCGTATGACAGTGGAATCATTGTGGCCGACAATGACGGCAGGGCAACGAACTGGCTTCATAAGGAAAGATCCCAGATTGTGGTATCGCAATCGCGTAAACGCAGGATTGCATATGCTTTCTCCCAGAATTTTTTCGTTTTTTCTGATTTACAGAAGAAGGATTTGGACAGAGACATCCTGAAGCCACTGATTATACAGCGCGAGCTCAGTGTCTATGATTCTCCGGAATATATCAAAGATATGGGAACTCGGACCGGTACTATTCTGTAATCGAGGATATTCACAGTGGAAAAGTCGCTGCGAAAAATCTGGCACGGAAGCAAAAAGCGATTTTCCTTGACAGGGACGGCACGATTAATAAATATGTAGGTTTCCTCACAAATATTGATGAATTTGAATTGCTAGACGGTGTTGCGGAGGCAATCCGGCAGATCAATGAAAGCGGATACCCAGGCAATTGTAGCCGGAAACCCGACCGGTGATCGCCAGGGGAGAAGTCAGTCGGAAGAACTTCAGGAGATTCATAACAAGATGGAAACGTTCTTTGGGTCAGAAGGGAGCTTATCTGGATGCAATCTTCTACTGCCCTCATCATCCTCACAAAGCGATTATGAAGGAGAAAGACCGGAATACAAGATTGAATGAGTGCCGTAAGCCCAAGCCCGGAATGCTGTTAGCTGCCGCTGAAAAATACAACATTGATCTGACACAATCCTGGATGATCGGGACAGTGACAATGATATCGAAGCGGGTCAGGCTGCCGGATGCAGAGTTATTAAGGTGAATACGAATTCATCAGAACTAAGTTCCGCTGTCAAAATGATTTTGAATCAATGATACAGAAGGAGATGCAATAGAAAATGCTTGCAGAAAATATCAAGAAATACGCAGATGAGTTGATTACAAGATATCCTGTTCTGGCGGGAAGCTTTGAGGATATTTTTAAAAGCCTATGAAATTTTAGAACAGTCATATACCAATGGTGGAAAACTTTTGATTGCCGGAATGGTGGAAGTTGTTCTGATGCGAATCATATTGTAGGTGAATTAATGAAAGTTTTTGCTCCAAAAAGACCACTGTCAGAAGAAATGAAACAGAAATTGATTGAGATTAATCCTGAACAAGGAGTCGACCTTTCCGAAAGATTACAGGAAGCACTACCCACCATTGCGTTGGATAATCACAATGCATTAAATACAGCTTTCTTAAATGATGTAGACGGATATATGACTTATGCGCAACAGGTAAATGGTTATGCAGAGAATGGAGATGTCTTCTTGGGCATTTCTACGTCCGGAAATTCTAAAAACATTTTATATGCCGCTATCACTGCAAAGGCAAAGGGGGCTAAAGTAATCGGTCTGACCGGTCGCACCGGCGGTAAATTGTTGGAACTGGCAGATGTATGCATCCGTGTGGATGAAACAGAGACATATAAGATTCAGGAACTACATTTACCCGTTTACCATTGCTTGTGCCTGATGCTGGAGGAGAGATTTTTTCAATAGTAATAAATGCAACAATAAAAAAGAAAAAATCTATTGTTAAATTTTGAGGGAACTTGAAATATATGAATAAAAAAGTTTTTACAGCAATTAAAAGACAAAGAAAAATATTAATGTATATATTATATCAGTAATATTAATTACTGTGTTTTCCTATTACTTGGATCACATATATATGGAGGAAAATCGTGTTCTGTATCTTGATGATCTTTCTGCACATCAGGTATTCACAAATCCAGATACCACAATTATGCAAAAAGTTTTGGATATTGGATTAAACAAAAACACGATTTGTGCTTAATATCGTTCTATTGATTTTTTTTAAGATGGTAGGGAACCAATATGAACGTGTTGATATTCTGTTACAGGCTGAAAATATATTTTTGGGAATAGCTTTTTATATTATTGCCTTAATAATAGAAGCAACATATAAAAAAAGAAAGATAAAAAGCTAACCTTTATTCCCTTATAGTGACGCTAATGTTTATGGCATCGCGTTTTTCCTATTATTCCTATACAGAGGTATTGGGAATAATGGAAAATATTGCTATGCTTTTGCGCAATACTATTTGTTCTGTTTCTTTTAAAAGATAATTTTACATTAGGGAAAAAATTATTGGATTGCCAATTTTATATATGTAATAGCAATTTATACTCATGAAAGATATTTCGTGTTAGCGGGTGTACTTATAGTCTATTTAGAATGTGCTGGATGATGAATAAAAGGAAGCTGTCCTTTTCGAAAAAAAAGTTGGGTTTTGCATTTGTTTGGGCATTGGTACTTCCCGTTGCTTTTTGGAGTACGGTTTTTTTGTTTGTCGGAAATCGTTTGCTCGGATGGGAACTGGCGGAACAGATATTACAAGCACATTTTTCGATATTGGTTTTTCTGAAATATTGCTTGTATCAGATATTGTATTTAGCAGGCATAAATTGTCCGGACGATGCCTACTTAAACGGTGTTGATCCAAGATCAGTACCAATTATGATTTATATCTTGAGTTTGGCTTTTTAGTAGTTTATATTTGGAATTTAGTGCTATTTTGCAGACAAAAGAGTGCTGAAAAATGCAAACAGATTTTTAAACTATTAATATTTTATTTATCAATTGGAGCATCAATTATTTGTTCTTCTGTGACTATACGCATAGAAATGCGTTGGATTTATGTGTCGTATGCCTTGCTTTTACTCTCTTTTTGTGTATTTGTTTGCAAATATATTAACTGAATATCATACGAACATTTTGATTTTTAGCATCTTACTAAGCGCAATAGGAATTTTAATAGGCGAAAGTTATTACAGAGGGTGTTGGAATAATCTATATTATTGGAAAAACCCGTGAGCTGTCAGCATCCTTGATGGAGACTTTGGGAACTGAGGCGCATAATATTGAAAATTTGGTAGTTGTTGAAGATCCTAATAGTCCAGGATTAGATGCCGAAACGATTAAAAAAATATGTAGTAACTATGACATAGAAATAGAAAAACATATTAAAAGTAGCAAACGTACATGATTGTCCATCAATTGGACAAGTTATATTAAAGGTAGCAGACGCTAATGAATATACGGAAATATCTTCATATATAAGTGATATTTACAGCATATCCGGATGGTATGTGGATGGATGGATAGAACCAGATACGTTTATTCAAATAATAAATCAGGATAGTAGTGAATTGAATATGACGCTTTTTACCCATATGATATTTTGCCAACAGATGACTCTCACAAAATATCTGTTTATAATAATGGATTATTTGTAGCGGAGTTTACATTCACTAATGAAGAAAAAGATTTTAGTTTGAAAATTGAGAACTTACCGTTAGGAGCAAATACTTTTAGAAATTTTGAGCGATTTTTATTGCATAGAAAATTCTGGAAGATCAGAGCAAGGACAATTGTCCTGCATATTAACTCAGATCGACATAAACTAGAGAAGGAAGGAAATATATATGAAGGTTGTTTTTATTGGCAGGAGGTCTCGGTACCCGAATCTCCGAGGAATCACAATTCAAACCCAAGCCTATGATAGAGATCGGTGGTAAAACCTATTCTCTGGCACATTATGAAAGAATACTCTTATTATGGATTTAATGAGTTCGTTATCTGCGCCGGTTATAAGCAATACGTCATTAAGGAATGGTTTGATGATTATTTCCTTCACAACAGCGATGTGACGTTTGATTTTAAAGATGGTGCTAAAAAGGTAACAATCCATAGCCAGCATTGTGAGCCGTGGACCGTTTCCGTAGTAGATACCGGGCTGAATACCATGACTGGTGGCCGTATCAAACGTATCCGACCATACATAGGTAACGAACCTTTCATGATGACTTATGGCGACGGGGTCTGTGATGTTGATATTCAAGAACTTTTAAAATTCCATCAATCCCACGGGAAGATTGCTACTCTGACTGCAGTTATTCAGGAGCAACAGAAAGGTGTTTTGGATATAGACAATGAACATGCAGTCCATTCTTTCCGAGAGAAGAAAGCTACTGATGGCTCTTTAATCAATGGTGGTTACATGGTCCTTAATCCAGAAATCTTTGACTATCTGGATGGAGATTCCTGCGTATTTGAACAGGCTCCCTTACAGAAACTCGCTGAGCAGGGACAGTTGATGTCCTACACTCACAAAGGCTTCTGGCAGTGCATGGATAACAAACGGGAAATGGATCTCTTGGAAAAGATGTTAGCAAAGGGGAATGCACCCTGGAAAAAATGGGAGGATTAATCATGGCTGATTCATTTGATTTATCCTTTTATCGTGGAAAAAAAAGTGTTTGTTACCGGTCATACCGGTTTTAAAGGCTCATGGCTCTGCCGGATCTTTGCGGGTAAATGCCGGAGCTGAAGTCACTGGTTATTCACTGAATCCGCCGACTACACCTTCCCTGTTCGAAATTGCCGTTATCGAAAAAGATATCCATTCCGTCATTGGTGATATCCGGGATTATAAGAAGCTTTTTCGCAGCAGTTGCGGAAGCAAAACCGGAAATTGTTCTGCACCTTGCAGCGCAGCCCATTGTACAGGACAGCTATAAGGATCCTGCTTATACCTATGAGACGAATGTGATGGGTACTGTAAACATTCTGGAGTGTGTGCGAAACAGTGACACTGTCCGTTCTTTCCTGAATGTAACTACAGACAAGGTTTATCTTAACAAGGAATGGGCATGGGGATACCGCGAAAACGAGGAATTGGACGGATATGATCCTTATTCCAATTCCAAGTCCTGTTCAGAATTGGTTACTCATTCTTATAAGAATAGTTTCTTTGCAGATGGAAAAGTTGCCATTTCCACGGCAAGAGCCGGAAATGTTATCGGCGGTGGAGATTTTGCCAATGACCGTATCATCCCGGACTGCATCCGTGCAGCGGAGAAGAAAGAAGATATCATCGTGCGTAATCGCTTTTTCCACCCGTCCGTATCAACATGTACTGGAGCCGTTATATGCCTATCTCATGATTGCTGCAATGCAGTATCAGGATGGCAAATATGCAGGGTACTACAATGTAAGGACCCGATGATGTGGACTGCTTCCAGACAGGGGCACTAGTAGACCTGTTTGTAACGAAATGGGGCGATGATCTGAAATGGATCGACCGCTATGATGGTGGACCGCATGAAGCCAGTTTCCTGAAACTGGATTGTTCCAAGTTAAAGACTACTTTCGGATGGAAACCGCATTGGAATTTAGATACTGCTATCGAAAAAGTAGTGGAATGGAGCAAATCTTTGGATGCAGGGCGGCGACATTGTTGCATGCATGGACAAAAAAAGAAATTGAAGAATTTTTTTGAAGTTGAAATAAAAGAAAGGAAATAGAGTGAAAA
>VOFJ01002191.1_pt1 | contig 12601 bp, 15 predicted proteins | sample 5384081 | NCBI WGS metagenome assembly VOFJ01 (sample SAMN12384729, study PRJNA508395) | human gut metagenome | isolation source: healthy gut I | host: Homo sapiens | reverse complement strand
TGCTCATCTTTTTGAGAGCACTTTCGTTACAGGATACCATCCAGCATATAAAATTGAATCAGCAGCTTACCACTGTTACCGAAGAAATTGAAGAACTGAATGCAAGGAAAGAGCAGCTAATCTTCCAGGCAGAATGCTCTACCGATAAAGATATGACGAATCTATCCCAAAAAATATGACCAGATGAATAAAAATCTGGATATCCTGGATTCTCAGGACATCTCGCTCCAAAAACAGCTTGAAAAAACGTATGCTAATTCGCTTAACACAATCTCTTCTGCATCATTCCATATTTCCCATGAAGAATGTTGTAAATTAGTACTATCCACAACGATAACAGGTAATTTAATTATTCGTATTTTTTCCCGATAGTGTAAATCGAAACTACCATACCACCTAATATCATAATTAAGAAAATTTTATTCAAAATATCCCATAAAGCTATATTGAAACAATTGATTATTATAATACCTGCAAGAGGATATAGAACAACTGTTGCAAGTGTCCATATTTTTAAAGTTGTGCAGATGTATATCCAATTTCCATTGTTAAAAAGATAAACCAACTAGATGTATCCTAAAAATTCCTTGTGAAACATAATTTATCTTGTTGGCCATCATAATATGTTGGTAATATGTCTTTTGCAAAGAAACAAAACCATGCACCAAATAAAAGCATTCCCCCGGTAACCAGCAATATATCCCCTTTCATCTCAGCCATTGAATTTTCAGATACGACTAACATAATAATTTCTGTAATAGATATTAAAAAGCATAGCAAATATGCTAATATCCAGTTTTTTCTATGCTGATGAATAGAATTCCTAACAGCCATATCGAGAGATCCTACTACCAATTCCTCGATTTCTTTTTTTTATCAATATTTTTCTGTGTATCTATTTTTTTTCTCCACGTAACAATTCTGTAACGGTAACATCTAATATATCAGCTATTGGTATGAGTAATACGACATTGGGCATACTAAGACCACGTTCCCATTTGCTAACTGTTTTATCTGATACATATAATTTTTCAGCCAAATCCTTTTGAGTTAAATTCTTTTTTCTTTCTTAATTCGGTTACAAATAAACCGAATTTTTTCATTACTAATTTGATTACATACATCCACCTCCTGCACACATATTATAATGGGAGTACGCATAAATCAATCGACTAGCAGTAGAATTACAGAATATTAGCACAAATATTCATCAAATAATCTCCCCATCATAATTATTTCTGTGAAGTTATATTCGGATATTTTTTTAAGCCATACTATGGAATAATTAAATCGGCAACTTATAACCATGACGGAAAAAACCAGCCTTCCAAAACTTAGAAAAGATCGCTTGCTATAGAATTGTAATTTGCTTCTTCATTGACCCCTTATAAACACAAAAGCTGAACAAATAGGATTTTTTCTTCCTACCTGTTCAGCTCTTTGTTTTTACCTGTAAATCAATTCTTTTAACACAATCTCTTCTGCAGCATTCCGGGCATTATTTACCGCTCTAACCCATTCCATCTGGTCACGAACTTTCATTTCTTCCGTAATGCCTTGCTTCTCCAACATCTGACTTACCAAAATATTCATTCTCTCCTGTGCTTCATCGTCCACAGTATTCAGATGTTCTGTCAGTCTGTCTTCCAGCATATACAGTGAATACATTGCCAGACGATGCTCTTTCAGATACGTTCTCCGTAGCATTCCATATTTTCCATAATGCGGTTCTTCATCTGTACTGACAAGATTCGGATAGTAAATTCCGTCTGCGCCAAGTGTGTAGGTTCCACCCATTTTCTCAAATGTGCTTTTCATGTGTTATTCCTCCTTGAAATCAGCGATGTCCTTAGATCATCGCAAAATATTTCAGGGCAGCCTTGATAGCTTCTTACTTCTCTTTCGGGCATTGCGGAACTCTTGCATTTTCTGATTTTGGAACATTATAGTTTTCTCCCACTTCAATTCCACATTTGCGTTTTATTTGAGAAATATATAAATTTGAAACCTTCAAGCCAAATTCTTTCAGCATATAATCCTTGATTTCCTGATAGGTCGCTTTCGACTCGGCACTGGTAGCATCCAGCTCATCCAAGTCTAAGTCGATCTCTATCGTGTCATCCGGCTTCTGTTGGGACAAAAAGAACAACTGTCTCGACGTGAGTACAAATTCAAATGATATCCCCACAAAATTTCGGAAATATGGGCAATATTTATACAGTACTAATACTGCTCGTGTATCCCTTTTCTCACAAAATCATGTATTATCATCTTCAACTTCTAAAACTTTACATTCGTATAAATTATTTTTGAAATTAGAATAATTCACATATGAGATTTTTTCTCATTTATATTTAAACTTATTATTTTTTTAATATCTCTCTTATACGTTCCTCTTTTGTCCCTGCCTTAATCCAAATACTTCTTTTTTTATTTAAAAAACATTTACATCCGCACAGTTTTAATAAAGGTTGTATCTCCTCACGACTTGCTTCGAATATCCGTTCCATATCATCCGATAATATATAGTCATGATTGGAAAATTCCTTATCTATCTTTCTAATATTTCTTTCTATTCGCATCCAACTATTTTCTTCATCTAATATTGCATTTTTTTTCTTGTTTCTAAGTTTTTTCATTTTTAGACCAAATTGTGGTTACCATAGAAATAATAATTGCACTCGGCAAAGTTTGAAGAACCCCCGCCTCAATCTGCCGCATTACCTCTGGACTGTTGAAATAATTACATACACTATCCACAATCTCTTTCAATAATTGCAAATCAAATTCATGTCGCTCATTCCAAAAATAATATTCATATAATTCTAAAGCAATTAAATCCTTAAACTCTTTTTTCTGAATCAAAAGCAAAAAATCATTAGATTCATTTGACTTATCATCATATCCTCGCAAAAAGCACTTCATCTAAAAATATAATCAATATTTTTATTACTTCCCATGTTTTCTCTCCCCTGTTAATGATTTACCAGCTAAAGTCAACTCTCCTTTATAAATCAAGTTCATTTCTTCACAAAAAGAAAGTAAAGTTTAGAATCATCTTCTTTATAAAAAAGAATTTGTTCTTAAATAATCCATAATCTCATTTTTGGATATATTATTTTCATCATACCATGACCAATAATATTTTTTCTTCGTCGAAGCAGATGGTATATATACATCAATTTATCCGTCGGAATCAATACATCATTTATATACACTGCCACATTTTTTTGCATTATAAGTGTTGATAATTAGCCCTTCCCCATTTGGATTTGTAAAATCAAGATAATTCAAGGGATAATATGACATATTGTTTGATTTTACTTCTTCATTGTCAAAAAAACTCTGTACAAAAATATACTTTTACACTATAAATATCCAATAAAAAATCAACATACCTATTAACATTAAAAAACTCAACACCCGTTAGTTGAATACCTACCGAATCGCCATAATTTACTTTTTTTATGAACCTTGTTATACTTTATTGCACCCATCGGATTCAGCAACGGACGCATATACAAATAATGACTTCCTATTGGCACTTGTGCTGAAAGTTGTGAAAATAAGAATCCCAGAAAATCTTCAATCATTAAATTAGCATTATTAACACATTGAAAGTTTTGAAAATATCTTTTCCATTTCATTCCTTAATGGTGGTTCAAAACTTATATATTCATAGTCTTTTTTAATCACAATCTGCTTTGTATTATCATTTCCTCTATAACGTTTATGCAAAACAATCACATCCCACAAGCGCCAAATCAAAGGAACTGTTTCAGTTGTTATAATATTATTTTTTATAACGACTAGAAGCAATTCATATAGAAGTTTTATTTCTTCCACACTCGAAGTATTCTTTTCAATTTTTCCTAATCCCGCATAAACATTTCCATTATTTCCATCAATTGTTACGCTATTGCCCGATGCATGAATAGCATCTCCCATTTTATTAAAATCACCAAACCCAGCCACACATGGTTTATTAATACCTCTACATACTACTGCCGCGTGGGAAGTCATTCCACCTCGAGCAGTAATAACCCCTCTACAATATTTTGAACTTACTAACTCAATCGTTTCCGTTGAAAGTTCCATTTGACAAAAAATAAACTGTTCTTTTTTCCTTATCAAGTATTCTGCTTCATCGATTGAAAAACAAATCGTAGCAGTTCCTACCCCTCCACTCACAGGCAAGCCTTTTCCTAAGAATTCTAACTCATCGGCATTAACTAATTTTTCTTCATCTAATAAATCTTCTATCTGCTGATATGGTATCTTTTTTATGACATCTTCCACGCTCATTTTGCCTTCACAAAACAATACTCATAACAATCTTTAAATTTGCTAACTTTGATCGTTTACCAATGCGTGCAGACAAAATATACAATTTTCCATTTTCAACCATAAATTCCACATCCATCATGAAAGTGGTTCTCTAATATTTCACCATAATGCTCCAGTTCAGTAAAAATTGATTTATTCATCTCTCATCCTTTAAAATGTGTTTACCATTCATCAAATTCAATAATTATTATTTTCCAAATATTTATCTCTAAATTTTTGAATTTCTAAAGAAGCATCCAATATATAATTTAACTGTTAATTACACATTAATCGCTATATCAAAAAATTTCAATGCATCCTTTTTTCGCTTCTACCTTCTCCACCGTCGGATGCTTTCTCGACTGTGCCAATTCTTCTACCGCATTAGGTGCATCATACATCGGCATCCCCAATCCTCTCTTTACCTCTGCTATATATGTAATATGTACCTTGAAGCCAAATTTAGCTTTTAATAAACATAAATCATAGAACTTAACTAATGTCACACATCCGCCGAACATAATCCAATACATCCTTATTCTTTTTTATAATATTTTTATCAGAATACATTTGATCCAAAGTCTTCCAACAATACTTTTTCCCATTACAATGAAATGTTCGTTTATTATTAAAATCAATCGCAATATTCGTTGCTTGAAAGTAATGAAAATTATATTTTTTTCTCACTTTATCTCCCACAGAATATTTCTCACTTATATTATTTCCTATATACTTAAACTCTATTTCTTCTGATATTTTTAAATCTCTTTTTATGCACTTTTTCGTTATATATCTCAATTCTTTCGCTTTACTAAAAATCTCATTTAAACAATGATAGTTTGGGAATAGCCAACAGTTCCATCTTGTACTTTTAAACACCAAATACTTTCCATTTTCACAGCTATCTCTTATCACAACAATATTAAATGGATGCTCTATCTTTGGATCAATATCTGCTATTTCACTATACAGTTGATCTACAGAATAGATTTTTATACTCTTTATAAATGTATAAATTCCATATGTCAATATAACAATCGAAATACCCCATGCAATAATTTTAAAATATAACGGCTTTATAATTGTTAATTGACTAAAATCTGAAAGTACTAAAGTAATCATTAGAGATATACTAGAAATAATCTCTCCTATTCCATCATATTTTTTTTTTCTGTTCAAGCATTTTTCGTTTCTTCTCTAACAATAATTTTAATTGATTTTCATCAATATTCAGCATCAGATTGTACCTCCTGAAACACAGCATATCTATTAATCAGATAAACCTCAAAATGCTTCAACGCATCCTTTATGGCTTCCACTTTCTCTGCCGTCGGATGCTTCCTCGGCTGTTTCAATTCCTCTACTGCATTAGGAGCATCATACATCGGCAAGCCTAAATCTCTCTTTACCTCTGCGATATATGCGGTATGTACTTTGAAACCGTATTTAGCTTCTATGTACTCCTTTATCATTTTGTAGGTCACTCGCTCTTTGGGCTTGTAGCTTTCAGCTCTTTTAGCGATATTATCAAGCGGAACTTTTCCCTCACCCTCGCCAAACTCAACTTTTACGTTGATATGTCCGTCTGGCTTTTTGTGGGAAAGCAGTACTACCGTCTCCACATGTCCTGTCCTCGGAAACAGATCTACCGGCGTTGCTTCTCTGGTTTCGTACCCCTTTTCCCCAAACAGCTTCAAATCCCGTGCGAGCGTTGCCGGGTCGCAGGAGACGTAGACCACCCGCCGGGGCGCCATGTTCACCACTGTATCAATCAAATGCACATCGCAGCCCTTACGCGGCGGGTCAAGCACAATCACATCCGGCTGCACGCCCTCTTCGGCAAGCTGACGCGCCGCCAGCGCCGCATCACCGCAGAGGAACCGCGCGTTCGTGATCCTATTGAGCGCCGCATTGCGCTTGGCATCCTCAACCGCCTCCGGCACCGCCTCCACACCGATGACCTGTTTGGCCTTGCCCGCCATCGTCAGGCCGATCGTGCCTGTGCCGCAGTAGAGGTCGAGCAGCGTTTCTGCCCCAGTCAGCGCGGCATATTCCGCTGCCTTTTTGGTAGAGCCGCTCCGCCTGAGAGCGGTTCACCTGATAAAAGGATAAGGGTGAAAGGAAAAAGCGCAAGCCGCAGAGCTCGTCTATGATCCCATCCTCTCCCCAAAGCGTTCTGCACACGGGGCCCAGCACAACGTTCGTCCGCGCCGTATTGCTGTTCAAAACCAGGCTTTTGAGGTTCGGCATTTCCCGCAGAAGCTCCCCGGCGAGCAGCTCTCCGGCTTCGGGATTTTATCGCCGTTGACCACTGCACAAGCCATCACCTCACCCGTCGCCTGTGCCTTGCGCAGATAGATATGCCGCAAAAGACCTTCTCCCGTTTCCTCGCTGTAAATCGGCACCTGATTTTCTCCGATCCAGCGGGCGAAAGCCCGCAAGGCGCCTTCAAACTCCGGCGGCTGGAGCCGGCATGCACGGCAATCCACAATCCGGTGGCTGCGCGGCGCAAAAAGCCGATTTTCAGCTCTTGCGCCGATCCGCCAACAGGAAACTGTGCCTTATTACGGTAGCCATCCGTTTCCCCCGCTGCGAGAATCGGCTGGGGCGTAATCGTAAGATGCCCAATGCGCGAGAGCGCGTCCGCCACCGTTTTCTCCTTGAGGCGGCACTCCGCTTCATATGTGATATGCCGCCAAGCGCAGCCCCCGCATTGCTGGAACACCGGGCAGTCAGGCTTTACACGATCCGGAGATGGGGTTACGATCTGATGAATCCGCGCCACTGCATAATTCTTTTTCACCTTAATAATATGTGCGGTGACGGTGTCGCCCAGCGCCGCATTCGCCACAAACACGGCTAGGCCATTATCGTGCCCAACACCGCTCCCTTCGGCGGTTACGCCGGTAATTTTTAAAGGAATCCGATCATTTTTCTTTAATTGATTCGGCATGGAAATGCCCTCCATTATCCGACCATATACGTCACATTTTCCGCAAACCGGAACACAGCTTAGTATACCACAGACGGATACCCGCCCGCAATGCACATCGGTTGCGCAGCGCATATTCCGTTGACAAATCTTTAAAATCCGTGTATAATGATCGTCGCATCCAATCAAAAACTTGTATCGAGGCGTAGCTCAGTTTGGTAGAGTGCTTGGTTTGGGACCAAGATGCCGCAGGTTCAAGTCCTGTCGCCTCGACCATCAAAGCGCGCCGGTCTCATGTTGAGTGGGTCCGGCGCGTTTTTTTCGAAAAAACATCCCTATGTCTGGTCTATTTATTTTGAGAAAGAATGGTTTCCCATGAAATTCTGCATTGATACCGCTCCGTGCAAGGTCTGATTCGGGCGAATTTGCACGGAGCAAAATAAACTTTAGCTGCCTCCACCCGCCCGCCGGGCCTTGCACTTTTATTTGACAACAAATAAAAGGGGGCAAGGTCAATATGAAATCAATTCAAACAACACTCAAAGAACTTCACACATTTCTCATCCTATGGATGACACAATCCTTTTCCGCGCTGGGCAGCTCGATGACGAGCTTCGCGCTGGTCGTCTGGTCCTACCAGCAGCAGGGATCAGCGCTGACAACATCGCTGCTCTCCATCTGCTCATATGCGCCGTATGTTTTGCTGAGCGTCTTCGCGGGCGCTTTGAGCGATCGGTGGGACAAAAAGGCCACGATGCTGGTAAGCGACACCTTTGCCGCTCTGTGCACCCTAACGGTGCTCATTCTGTTGCAGACAGGCCGCCTTGAAATCTGGTTTCTTTATATCATCAATGCATTGAATGGCCTGATGAATACCGTTCAGCAGCCGGCCTCGGATGTGGCGGTCAGCCTGCTGACGCCGCAAAAACACTATCAGAAGGTCAGCGGCCTGCGCTCTTTTCCAATTCGCTGATTACGATCCTCACGCCGGTGTTTGCAACCGCGCTGCTGGCCTATACCAGCATTCAGGGCGTTATTCTGTTTGATTTAGGCACTTTTATTGTTGCGTTTGTCACGCTTTTCTTTTTCATTCGGATTCCGCAGCCCGCCAGGGAAGATACCCACAAAGAAGCTCCGCTGCACGCCGCGCTGGAAGGGCTTCGATATTTGAAGGCAAACCTGGGGATTCTGCATCTGATCCTGTTTCTCGCCGTTATCAATTTTACCGCTTCCGTATTCAATGCCGCTTTGCCTGCCATGATGCTGTCCAGGCAGGGCGCGGGCGAATCCGCGTTGGCCCTGGTCAACACCTTTTCAGGCCTTGCGACACTGGCTGGAAGCGTCCTTGTCTCCCGTCATGCCGCCACCCAAAAGCCGGGTGCGCGTCATCTGCAATTCCCTGCTTCTGGCCATGAGCACGGAGAATTTCTTCCTGGCCTTCGGGCGCAGTACGCCCGTCTGGTGTTTCGGCGCGATCCTCGGGTGGATCTGCATTCCATTCATGAACGCCAATATGGACGTCCTCTTCCGCACCAAAATTCCCATTGAGATGCAGGGGCGCGTCTATGCGGCGCGGAATACGCTGCAGTTTTTCACCATCCCGGTGGGGGTACTTCTGCGGCGGGATTCTGGTGGATCGGGTCTTCGAGCCCTTCATGGCTGCTCAGCCGCCCGGTGGCCTCTGGGCAACGCTGCTCGGATCGGGCAAAGGGTCCGGCGCCGCCCTGCTGTTTCTGGTGCTTGGCGTCATTGGGACCTTATCCTGCCTTCCCTTTCGATGGGACCGGAAAATTTGGGCGCTGGAGTCATAGCAATCAATCACCCGCTATCTGGAATCGGGAGAGGGGGATTTCCTGTGCCACCTGTCAACGTGCTGGTCAAGCCAGCCTCATCCGCCTGCAACATGGATTGCCGTTACTGTTTTTATCAAGATGAGGCCGATAAACGCGCACACGGCTTTGCAGGTATGATGTCCCTAGAGACGGCCGAGGCTTTGGTTTCCACCGCCATGGAATATGCGGAAGGTGCTTGCTCCTTTCTGTTTCAGGGTGGGGAGCCGACGCTCGCTGGACTTGATTTTTACCGTAGCTTCCTTCAGCTGGAAAAGAAATATAGCAAGCCGGGCGTGGCTATTCAAAATAGCATCCAGACCAACGGCTATCTCATTGATGATGCATGGGCCGCTTTCCTGCACGATAACCGCTTCTTGACGGGGCTTTCCTTGGATGGGCCTGCACAGATCCATGATTTCAACCGAACCGACCGAGCGGGCAAAGGCACCTTTAACCGCACAATGCGGGCTGCTCGTCTGTTGGAAAAGCATGGCGCGCCTTATAACATCCTTTCCGTCGTCACCGGGCAAAACGCGCGCTCGATTGAAAAAACTTATCGGTTTTTCGTGCGGAACGGCTTTCGATATCTACAATTTATCCCCTGCCTGGAGCCGCTGGGCGAGGAGCGTGGCCAGACGGGCTATCATCTCTCCTGCAATGAATATGAAACATTTTTTTGCTTCGCATCTTTGATCTCTGGCTGGCAGATTTAAAAAGCCGGGCGCTATGTCAGCATCCGGCATATTGAGAACTGGATCTCTGTTCTCATGGGCCAGCCGCCGGAATCCTGCAATATGAACGGGCGCTGCTCAATCCAGTTTGTTGTGGAGGGGGACGGCAGCGTTTACCCCTGCGACTTCTATGTGCTCGACGAATGGAAGCTCGGCACAGTAAATCAAAACAGCTTTACCGAGATGATCAACAGTTCTAACGCGCGTGCCTTCATCCAGGCCTCTCTGGCTATACCGCAAGAATGCCGCGCCTGCCCTTATCATTTTATCTGCCGCAACCGGCTGTAGGCGCGATCGTGTCGTTGGATTGGATGGTAAAATCGGCCTTAATTTTTATTGTGAAGCGTATCGAAAATTTTTTCAGCAAGCGCGCGCCCCAGCTCAACGAGGCCGTTCTCCTGATTCGTCGGGGGAAGGCGGGGTGGCAGTGACTATCCCCCTTGAAAAGGGCGCGTCGCATCATGCATGAATAAACGCAGAAACTAAAAAAACCGTTTGGGAGCCACGATTTATAGCTCCCAAACGGTTTTTAGAGGGGCCGTTGATTTTTCAATGGTCTATTTTTTTTTATGTAATTTTTTGTTCTATCCTTCGCTTTCGCTCATCAGAAGCTCTAGGGCAAAAACCTTGCCTGACACATCAAAATCACTGCAGTATACCGTTTCTTCCTGCGAAAAGTGGTTTTGTAACGGCTCTTGCACGATTTCCGGCGCGCTTGTTTCGCCCATAGGCCGCATGAGAAGGCTACCCACTCGGACGGCGTTCCCCTCTACAACCGGCTTCACCTGCGTGATAAACCGCTCCTTCAGCGATATAACCTTGCCAGAGAGTTGATCGGTCAGCAAAATTTTTTTCCTCTTCAAAGCAGAAGCTTCTTCTGACGGATTCGATGCCGGGTATCCGATAGGCCTGTGTCATTTCAATTTCAAACACGCCGTCTTTCCACGCGCTTACGGAGCGGTATTTCGCGCCGTGGCCCTGCAACTGCCCATTGATGACCGGCACACTGTGCCCCCGGGACGAAGTACAAAAATACTGATAGCGTTTTTGATCATTAAAATAATCCTTCACATATTCCCCGGGCCGAGATCACAGAGCAGCTGCCTTCCCCGCTTACAACGATAAAGGAGCCAATATCATTATGATTGTGTGAAACGTCGTTTGACCCGCCTTTTGCCGCAAATCCATAGGATGTCGTGCGGCGGATCAGCCACGCGCTCTTCGGGGCGTAATATGTCATCGTCCCAAGGGCTGCCTTCCCATCCTGCAAGCCATTGGGTATAAAAAGCAATCCAGCTCCAGGCAGAAGCGGTAGCAATGATCGTGAATCATCCCAGATTCAGGCGGCAGCGGGCCAATTGCATCCGGATACTCCTCCCGCAGGAAGTTGAGCAGGCCGGGATAATAGCGGCCGCGCTGCCCGCCGCCGAGAAGCTGACGGTTACGCCGCCGCCGCCCAAGCTGATCTTCTGATAAAATCCGGCGATTTCCTTGACCTTCGGGCGTTTGAAATAATTCTTCCTGCCATGGGTAAACTCCCTCAAGAGCCGAGCATAAACCGTGAAAAGCCAAATCCATAGCTCCAATAATCCACGCCTTCCGCACAGATCCCATCCGCCGAAAATCCACTGAGAAAGCGCCGCATGGTAAACGCGATGCGTGGGCGAATCAGTGAGAAAAGGCGCGGGCGGCTGAGCATAAAGGTGCAGCCCACCGATCCCGCGCAAACAGCGGCCCAGTTGTTATTGCTGTGCTCCCACCAAAAGCGCCGATATAAAAACGGGCGGATGATCCGTCTGTTGATCTCCCAATCAATCCGCTCTTTCATCTTTTCATGCAGCCGGTCGCCCAGGAGATGGCGAATCATGCTCAGTGCAAACCCTGTTTCTGCACTGAACAGGTCAATGCACCCCGGATCCCGCCCGGTTCGCCACGCAATGTGCGCGGGTAACGCCCAGGTATATTCATCGCAAATGGCCCACACCGTATCCTGTAGCTGGAGGAGGTGCTCCCCCTCTTCCGGATACACCAGTGCCATAAGGGCATATGTATTAAGCCGCTTTCGCCGTGCAAAATAGGCGGCCTCATATTTTTTCCGGCTCCCAGTTTCCTGATAGATGATATATTCGCTGAAGCGCACCGCGCTGACAGGCCCCTCTCTGGAAACAGCGCGGTAATCCTCCAAAAGCGCGCTCAGAAGCGGTGCATACGCTTTCTCCGCACGCACCGCCTCCCAAAGCCCCTTTTGGAACGCCTTTTCATAAAGCATCAAACACCCTCCAAACGCTCAATTGATACGGCGCCGCCATCCTGAGCAAAAAGCAGGAATCAATTTTCCTCTTGCTCCTGGGCCCGTTGGAAGATGGAAAACACCGCTTCAATTGTTTCCAAATCCTCAACTGCCTCGTAGAATTCCTCTCCATCCTCCTCAGTCACTCGAAGAATCACCACTTCATTGGCAAGCTCTTCCTGCGTCGGCAGCAGCAAAACATAGCTCTCGCCCTCATAATCCAATAAATCAAGGAAGGTGAAAGAGATCTCATTGCCCTCCTCATCCGCCATGACGATTGTCCCGTCGAAATCGTCGCCTTCGCTGATCAGGTCTTTATAATCGTCCGCCATGTTTCAGCAACCCCTTTCTATTCGTTGGTTTTGCCGTTATCATACCCCACCGGCCCCGAAAAAGCAACCAAAACATGAGTTGAAAAAAGCGGGGCGAACCGTTATAATATTTTCTGACCGATTTCAAAAGCAGAGGATGACGAAATAACATGAAGCTT
>VOFJ01003411.1_pt1 | contig 12641 bp, 17 predicted proteins | sample 5384081 | NCBI WGS metagenome assembly VOFJ01 (sample SAMN12384729, study PRJNA508395) | human gut metagenome | isolation source: healthy gut I | host: Homo sapiens | reverse complement strand
CAAAAACGCGGGAGGTGGGCCTGGAGAAATACCGCACCTATTACCGGGACTTGGTGGGGCAGGGCCTGGTGACCGAGCGGCAGGCGGCCGCCTGTGAGCGGCGGCTGTCCCTTCACGGAGTCCTACCAGGACCTGGCAGACGTAGAGATCGTTTTTGAGTGCGTCACGGAGAAGCTGGCGGTGAAGTACGAAGTCTATCGCCAGATCGAGGCCAACTGCCCCCCATCTGAAGGCCATCGCCTCTACCACCTCCGCCATCTCTCCGGCAGACCTGGCCAAGGGCGTGGCCACACGGGGAGAAGGTCATGGTAGCCCATCCCTACAATCCGCCCCACATCGTCCCCCCTGCGTGGAACTGGTGAAGAACGACTTTACCGACCCAGAGGCGCTGGAGGCTGTCTCAGCCCTGCTGGAACACTGCGGTCGGGAGGTATGCTGGATGAACAAGCCGGCCCCTGGCTTCATCGCCAACCGCCTCCAGCACGCCTTGTACCGGGAGGCCGTCTACATGGTAGAGCAGGGGATCTGCGGACCGGAGGACATCGACAAGTGTATCCGCTCAGCTGGGGCCCCCGGTACACCTCCATCGGCCTGTTCGACCACTTCGACTACGCGGGCCTGGACCTGATCTCCAGCATCGAGACATACCTCTATCCGGACCTGTGCAAGCCGACACCGCAGTGCAGCCCTTCATCCAGGAGCAGCTGGAGCCGGGGCGATCTGGGCTACAAGACCGGCGTCGGCGTCTATGATTGGCGACAGCGGGACATGGATGACTTCCGCCGGAGAGTAACTGCTCCGTATCTGAAAAACTTCAACTGGAAGTTGCCGGAGGATTAATTTCCCCAGCAGCCTGTAAATTTCATCCCTTCACAACAACCACCAAGGCGGCGCAGTGCTGGACTGTGCCGCCTTGGTTTCTTCTGCCCGCAGCACACCAAGCCGATATCCTCCGGTTCGTTGGCGAGAAACAGTAGGCTCCTGGTTCGCGGTCATCCATAGTGGCTCCATCATCCGCCGTCGCATGGACCAATTCCCCCATGATCCCCTCCTCCACCTGGCGGTTGAAACCGATCTTGAAGAAGCGCGGCCAGTCAGATGCCGTAAGAGATTTGATAAAATACCGAGAGAAAAAACAGCCGCAGATCCCCGTCTCCCCATTGTGCCTACTGCGGATGATCGTATGACCTGGGGATCGACCGGCAGCAGAACGAGGCCATCGTAGCCTTCCGCCGAAACGGATGCCTGAACAACCGAATGAAGTATATCATCTGCTGGAACTGCAGAGCAGTGCTGTACCAGTGCGTGACGGAACCGCGAAGGTTTCCGCAGATGGAATAAAAGGCGGAGAAAAGTTAGCATCCTGTCACAAAGAACACAAGGAACTTTTCCGTTACAAACCGCCGAAAGCAACATACTTTCGGTGGCTTGTCAAAGTGTTTGACTAAAAAATACACGTACAAAGCTTTATTTCACAACAGTTCCAGAATTTCAGCGCATAAAATGAAATTAGGTCTTTGGGATCAAATTAACCATTTAAAAATCCAGCTTATCTGGATATGTGATTTACCTCTGCGACCCCCGGCCTTTGCAATAGATCAAAAAACTCATTGATTATGTTATGCCGCTGCACATGGATACTTCATTCCGATTCTTTGTTTACAGAAGTAAAAATATAACCGCTTATTTTGCGCGAGATAATGCAACAAAGCTGGAGTACAAAGAAAAGCATTCTTCGGCAGCAATTCAGTGCCGAGCGGCCAGAATCAAAAGATTGGTCAGTGATGTCATCTGTTTCAAGCTCGGAGGCCATTATTCTTATATTTGTGTGGCTATCGGCCTCTTTTCTCACAGAGTAATTGCATATAAGATCAGAAAAAAAAGCAGCATACCACTCATCACAGCCACCTTTAAAATGGCGGCGTATATGAGGATCCCAAGCCTCTATCCGAACTCATCTTTCATAGTGGCTATGGGTCACAATATCTCTCTCATCGTTTCCAGCAGTTCTTACGTGAGCACCATACGAAGCAACCCTTTTCTCACCTCGGTAAACCGTATGACAACACAGTAGCAGAGACATTCTTCGCATCACTGAAAAGAAGAGCTCTACCGAAAGGACCATCCTTCCGATAGAGCATTTCAAGCCAGTGTTGCTTCATATATCAAGTTTTTATAATACCCATCGTACATTGAAAGTCTGACACCTTGCCAAATGGAGGAAAATTACATTGTCAATACGAAAAGAGACATTCCGGTTCCCAATTGCCTGATTTTTACGTTTTCTGCATCGATTTGATGCGCTTTGGTTTTTGTGTCTCCTTCAGATGTCCGCAAGCTGTATTCCGCAAACGCTGTCATATCCAGGGCTTTCAAGGCATAAACAACCCCACCCAATCTACAAGTCGCATCAGCTTGTTTGAATTGAGTAGGGTCATTCAAATTCAGGGGCGCACGGCGTGCGCCCCTGATTTCCTAGTTCCCTTAGCTTGTCACAGATACCGCATCAGCTCCTCCAGGGGCTTGCGGTCCGTGTGCAGGCGGGAGGGATGGGCGCCCTCCGCCGGATAGCCCATAGGCAGCAGGGCAATGGGTGTCAGCCCCGCCAGCTCCGGGAATGCGGCGTGGAGCTTCTCCGGGTCGAACATCCCCACGTAGGTGGTGCCAAGGCCCAGATCCGCCGCCTGCAGCATCATCTGGGTCACGGCGATAGTGGCGTCGATCTCGCCGTGGTTTTTCCCGTCATCCTCCCGGTCCCAAGCCGCCGCCGGGTCATAGGCCACCGCCAGCATCACCGGTGGATGGAAGTGAGCGCCGGTGCAGCCGTCCACCTTTTCCAGCGCCTCCGAGCTCTGGAGCACAAAGATCCGCTGGGGCTGCAGGTTGTGGGCGGTGGGGGCATTGCGGCCGGCCTCCAGCACGGCGGAGAGCTTCTCCGCCTCCACGGGGCGGTCGCTGAATTTCCGCAGAGAATAGCGCTCCGCGGCCAGTTTCGCAAAATCCATGGGGATGCTTCCTTTCTGATGTAGAGATACCTGATTTTAGCACATCCCCGCGGCCGCCGCAACTGTTTTTCTCACATCCCCTGGTTGGGCATCCAGCCGCTGCGGAGGACCTCGTCGCAGATGTCCCGGCAGCGGGTGTCGTAGAACTCGATGAATTTCAGGGAATAAATGTCCGAGACGATGTAGCGGTCCCGGCCCTCCTGGTAGATGGTCATATAGTCGTTGCCCACATCGTACAGAATCCCCTCCCAGGAGGTGGTGTTCTGGGTCCCCACCAGGAAGGTGGCCACCACGTAGTTGCCCACGTTTTTTTTTCTTCAGCATAGCCTTCAAAGATCCCCGGTAGGCTTCCTCCATGGAGATGGGGTCCGTGATGACCTCGCTGGGCAGGTGGTTCCGCATGTCCAGGGACCCCATAGACTGGCCGCCCTGCTCCTCCGCGGCGTTCAGGCGGTCCATAGGGCGGCCGGCACTGAGTGACGGTGCGGCCGGGCGCCTCCGGCATGGGCGGGTCGGCGGGCATGGGTGTGACTTCACCGGACCAGTCCGTCATTCTGGGCGCGACCTGCGCCACAGGAGGCGCCCCGTTTCCGCCGTTGTAGATATTCTGATAGTGTGCCATTTCCAACACCTCTCAAGTCTGATAATACGCGTCTGTGGGATTATAGAAGCAGTGGTCGCCGATCCGGGTCTGCCAGTATCCCACCTTCGAGGGAAAGAAGGACCGGCAGGTGGGGCCGAAGGGATTGTAAAACCACAGGGACTCCGCCACATCGGGAATGCGGTTCCCCGCGATGGCCCAGTCGGCAATGTCGAAGTGGATCTGTTCGGGCCGCATGTTGTAGATATTCTGGGGGTTGTAGGCGCCCCGCTCCGTCTCGCTGGCGCAGACGAACTGATAGGGCTGGAAAATGATGTTGCGGATGCTGCCCTGCCCCACCCGGGCGTACTCGCCGCCCCGGGCGTGGACCCGGTTCATGACCACGCCCGCCACCGCCTTCATGCCGTCTTCACCCTCTCCGCCCGCCTCGCACTGGATCAGGCGCGCCAGCAGCTCCCGGTCGGAATAAGCCATTGGTCGATCACTCCTCTGTCGGGGCCTGCCATACGTACCAAACGCCGGTCCGGCAGACCGCCTGGCCCGGACGTTTCACCCTCAGGATATGTACAGGGACTGCAGAAGGTGTCAGCGGCAGCCTCCCGGTCCCGTGAAGGGGGGAGTCTCCCAGCGAAAAAGTCGGTCTCGATTTTTTCCGGATGGACCGGCCCAGCCGGAATGTGGTATACTGGATTCTCAGCGAACGAGTCAGGCGGCCGCGGCATGGAAAATACGCCTCAAGATCCCGCACATCTGCGGAGGGAGTTCCAGCCGTGCCGGAACCGATTCACCGCCTTTGGCGGCGAGACGCGGCAGGACCTGCTGCGCGTCCTGTTGTCTCCCCCGCCTGCAGGTTCTGCGGGAGACAGGCGTGATAAAAGCCCGAAAAGAAGCGACTCACGTCTTCTACTATCTGGCCCTGCAGGACAGTGGGATCGAAAACGTAGCGCGCCTGTTCGCGGACATTCTGCAGATCCTGAGAAACGCTCCGGACAAGAGCGGCGAGGATTGACTGCGGCTATCACAGGAGGAATACAGTTATGGATTTGTTCGAGGCCATGGAGCACCGGCATGCGGTCCGCTCCTACGAGGACCGGCCCATCGCGCCGGAGGCGAGAGAAGCACTGTTGGCGTGCATCGCCCAGTGCAACCGGGAGAGCGGGCTTCACATCCAGCTTGTTCTGGATGAGCCCAGAGGATTCGGAGGGCTTCCGGCCCACTACGGGAAGTTCTCCGGCGTAAAAAACTACATCGCGCTGATCGGAAAGAAGTCCCCGAACCTGGAGGAAGCCTGCGGGTACTACGGGGAGAAGATCGTACTGCGGGCCCAGCAGCTGGGTCTCAACACCTGCTGGGTCGCCATGACGTACAGCAAGGTCAAGACCGCCTTTCAGATCGCCCCGGGCGAGAAGCTCTGCCTGGTGATCGCGGTGGGCCACGGCACCACCCAGGGCGCCGGACACCCGGTCAAGCAGCCGGAAGAGGTGTCCAAGGCGGATTCCCTGTGCCGGACTGGTTCCAGCGGGGCGTGCGGGCGGCGCTGCTGGCGCCCACAGCCATGAACCAGCAGAAATTTACCTTCACGCTTCAAGGCGGCAGCGTGGCCGCGAAAGCCGGAACCGGCTTTTACACCAAGGTGGACCTGGGCATTGCCAAATACCATTTTGAAATCGGGGCGGGGACCGCGCAGTTCCGCTGGGCTCCCTGACAGGGGAGCCGGTCTTCCGGCAGCCTCCGGGCCTCCCGCCCCTGTCAGGAGGATTTTGATGAATATCGAAACCATACAAGCCCCGCGGGGCGCCATCGCAGTGCTCTCCGGCGGGAAGGTGCAGATCACGGACGCGGGTGCGACCCTGGACCTGGCCATGTCCGTCCGGTATGAGACCGGCGCGTCCAGGCTGGCCATCGACAAGCGCCTGGTGTGCAGCGACTTTTTCATTCTCAGCACCGGCGTGGCGGGGACATCCTGCAGAAGCTGATGAACTACCGGTTCAAGGCCGCCATTTACGGCGACTACTCCCACTACGCCAGCAAGCCGCTGCGTGACTTTATCCGCGAGTCCAATCATGGCAAAGACTTCTTTTCGTGTCCACCATGGAGGAGGCCGTCCAGCGGCTGACGGACGCGGGAGTGAGCAGCCCCCTGCGGCGGCGCAAAAGGGACGGCAGCGATTTCGCTGCCGTCCCTTTGGTTCTTCCGCGTGTTCGGTTTTCCGGGCGCTTAGGCTTTCGCCCCCCGCTGCTCCGCAATGGCCTGACGGAACATCTCCTCCGTCTGGCGGATGGACTCCTCCAGAGAGTACTGTCTAGCGTGTTCGGCATAGCGGCGCTCCATTGCCTGCCGCTCACTCCGGGTGCTCGATCCACCAGTCGATTCGCTGGGCCAGCGCGTCTGTGTCCCCCGGCCGGGAACAGGCTCCGCTCATCCAGGGCGAACTGGGGCGTGGCGGACCGGGGGAATCGGCGATCTCCGGCACCAGGCCGCAGGCAAACGCCTCCATGCAGCTCATAGCCTCGATCTCCGCGTCGGAGGTATGGACGTACAGGTCCGCCATGTGGAGGATCTCCAGCAGGCGGGCAGGCTCATAGAACTCCATGACGATGGGATTGGAGAGCTTCTCCGCCAGACGGCGGTATTTTTTCTCCAGCGGACCCTTTCCCGCCAGGATCACCTGGATCTCCCGGGCGTGGCGGGACTTGGCGCAGGCGTCGATCAGCTCATCCTGACGCTTTTCCCCGGCGTAGCGGCCCACCATCAGCACATTGAAGAGGCCCTGCATCCAGGGTTCCTTTTCCCGCTTGCCGTAGATGTACTCCGGGCTGATGCCGTTGGAGATCACGTGGAGCCGGGCGGTGTAGCCATGTTGGCGGAGCTGGTTCGCGATCATATTGCTGGGGCAGTGGATGTGGGTGAACCGGTTGAAGAACGTATCCCGGAAGCGGTTGTATACAAAGTCGTTGACGCGCCTGCTGTTGCCCATGTGCAGGGTGAAGGTGATGTTCTCCGGCTGGCAGTGGAAGGCCGCCGTGTGAGGGATGCCCAGCTTTTCCACATGCTTCAGGCCCATGATGCCCAGGGGAGAGGGCATCATGAAATGCACCACATCCGCCCAGGCCGCCGCCTTTTCAAACACATGGCGGTTGGGGATGGCCAGCCGCATCCCCTGGCTGGTGATGAGATGCTCCACCACTGGAAAGAACCTCATCTGCCGCACGGCGTACTTGTAGTCCGCGGGCTTGCCGGTGGCGATGACCCGCACCTCGTTGCCGTGGTTCTTCAGCGCCTGGGCAAAACGCCGTGCGCTGATGGTGGTGCCGTTGTTCGCGTCGTCAAACTGGTCGATGACCAAAACGATCTTCATAAACGTCTGAACCGTCTTTCTTTGGTTTGGCGGCGCTTCCGCCGCTAACGGTTTAGTTTACCATGTTTTTTATCGCTTGTCCAGGGAATTTCGTCGCCTGCGGGATCTCTGAACGGACTCTGAACAACAGGCCCCGCGGCAGGTGCCGCAGGGCCTGTCTCAGGCTTATTTCTGTTTGGCCAGGGCGGACTCCAGCCCGCAGGCGAACTGGTCTGGGCAGGAGGTGCTCTTGGCACCGCAGCGGATGCCCTTCAAACGGTGGATCGCCTCCTGGGCAGGCATCCCCACCACCAGGGCGGAAATCCCCCTGGAGGTTGCCGCTGCAGCCGCCCAGGACCTCCATCTTCTGGATGATGCCGGCGTCATCCACCTCCACGCGCATCTCCTGGGAGCAGACGCCCCGGGGACGGAACGTATACGTCATGGTCGAAATCTCCTCTTTTCATGATATTGCCCGTTTAGGATATCACATCCCGCCGGGAATGGCAAGAGGCGGCACAATTTGAAGAAGGGGGGGAATCCTCCGTCATTTCAGCGGAACATGCGGCGGTTCCTTTCCGTTCCCCAACTGTCAGGGTCCATTCCTGCCGTTTCGGATTTCAGGCAAAGCGCGATGCAAGCACAGCCATGATAGATACCAGCAGCAGGCCGCTGCACAAAGCCAGTATTACCAACATTGCTTTTCTGAGCTTTCTATTTGCCTTGACGGCTCTGTCTATCCGGTCCGAAAAGATCAGAAGGAAAAAAAAGCAGGAATCAGAAACCACCAGTATATCTGCATGTAATTTGCCTCCTCCCCAATCCGCCGAATGGGTCTTGCCCGTCCGGGAAACCTGTATTTTTATTTTATCAGATCATCTGATCCGGATCAAGGCCGCCTGGCGAAGGTGGAAGCGTTTGCGTCATCATCAGTTATCTCGAAAAAGAGACTGCAGGCGGGTTAAAAGAATCCCGGCTTGACAATATCGATATTCGATGATATAGTGGTCTCAAAGCAATAACGATATTCGATAATAGGAGGCGGCAGCGCCATGGCCCGGGGAAAATTTCAGACCCTGACCGAGCAGATGTTCTACATTCTCCTGTGCCTGCGGCAGGAGCGGTGCGGCGCCGACGTGATGGCCTGGGTCGCAGAGGCCACGGGCAGCCGGGTGGCGGTGGGCCCGGGGACGCTGTACAACCTGCTGGAGCAGTTTTTGCAGGCTGGGTACATCCGGGAGACGAAGGTGGAGGGCCGGAAGCGGAGCTATGTGCTCACCCCCACTGGGCGGGAAGCCCTGGAGGCAGAGGCCCGGCGGCTGCGGCAGCTGACGGCGGATTATGAACGGCTGATGGAATCGGAAGGAGGCGCCCCATGAAGCACACAAAGCGGGAGTGGATGCCCCTGTACAGCTTTTTGGACCGGAAGCGGGTCACAGACCATCTGGCAGACATGGCCGCCAGGGGCTGGATGCTGGACCGGCTGGGGACCTGGTCCTGGCACTACCGGCGGACAGAGCCGAAGCAGCTCCGGTTCGCCGTCACCTTTTTCGCCGGGGCCGGGCGGTTCTCTCCCGCTCCGGCGGCGGGGCTGGACACCTTTCAGGACTACTGCGCCCAAGCCGGGTGGCACCGGGCGGCCAGCTCCGACCAGGTACAGGTGTTTTACAGCGAGGATCCGGCGGCCGTTCCCATCGACACCGACCCGGCGGCGGAGCTGGAGAACATCCGACGGAGCATTGGAAAGCCCATGATGCGCAATTACCTGGCGCTGCTGCTCCTCTGTCTGCTGGAAGTGGCGTTTCAATGCTACCAGATTTGGACGGATCCCGTGGACACCCTGGCCAGTCCCACTGCCCTACTGGCGGCCACAGCCTACCTGCCCCTGCTGGTGCTGACGCTGGCAAGCCTGCTGCTCTACCGCCGCTGGCAGTGGCGGGCCGAGGCCGCCGTCGAGGCGGGGCTGCCCCTGCCGGACCTGCGGAGTGCCCGGGGACTTGGCATTCTGGTGTTGATGTGGTCCGGACTCCTGATTGCAGGCTTGTTTGCCTCCATAAGCCGGTCCACCGGGATGGTCATACTGACCATCGGGATGGTATTGTTTTTCGCACTGGTCTATTTTCTGGCCAACGCCGCCCGGAAGGCTCTCCAACGGCTGCGGTGCCCGCCCCGGGCCAACCTCCTGGTAATCGTAGGAATCTGCATCGCCATGTTTGCGGGCGGGACAACAGGTCTGTTCGCCCTCATGATACGCAATGCCGGTTCCGGCTGGTTGGAGGACCATCCGCCGGTGGAGACCTACACCGCCCACGGCATGACTTGGTCCGTCTACGCCGATCCCATCCCCCTGCGGGTGGAGGACCTGATCGATATCGACTATGACGGCTGGTCCACGGAGGCGGATGTGGAGTGGTCCCCCTTGGCCGCCCACGGGGAGTACCGGCAGGACGCCCGGCTGGGGGACGGAGACCTGCCGGAGCTGCGCTATGAGATCGTCACGGTGAAGCTTCCTTTCCTCTATGGCCTGTGCAAGCGTGATTTCATCCAGTGGGTGGAGCGGGACAACGATCAGCTGCCCATGGAGTATTGGGAGGAGTACCGCACCGTGACTGCCGCCCCCTGGGGTGCGGAGGAGGTTTTCCAGCGGTACCCGGTGCAGAGCCGGTGAACCAATTCCTGCTGTGCTGGCCGGACCGGATGGCAGAGGTCAAGCTGCCCTGGGACTGGCGCTTGACGGCAGACCAGATGGCTGTCATCGGGGAAAAGCTCCTGTACGCCTGACAACAGCCGGGAGAGGATACCCTCTCCCGGCTGGTTTTTCTGTTTTTCTTACGCTCTCCGGTCCTTCCGCTGCTCCAGCACCAGGCGGTCGGCGATCATGGCGATGAACTCGCTGTTGGTGGGCTTTCCCTTGGCGTTGAGACGGTGTAGCCGAAATAGCGCTGCAGCGTCTCCAGATCGCCCCGGTCCCAGGCCACCTCGATGGCGTGGCGGATGGCCCGCTCCACGCGGCTCGGCGTGGTGGAAGCGCTTGGCTACCTCCGGGTACAGTACCTTGGTCACGGCGTTGATGACCTCCATGTCCCTCACGGTGATGATGATCGCCTCCCGCAGGTACTGGTAGCCCTTGATATGGGCCGGAACGCCGATCTCGTGGATGATGGAGGTCACCAGATTCTTCAGCTCCGCCGGGTGTTCCTCCACCGGGGCACCCCGGCTGAACAGCGCCCGCATCCGATCCAGCAGGGCGTTCTCCTCCACGGGCTTTGTCAAAAAGTAGCTGGCTCCCACCGATCCACAGCCTCCGATACCACGCTGTCGCTGCAGAAGGCGGAGATTAGGATAACCTTGGGGACCTTCCCCTCCTGCTCCCGCAGCTGCTTGAGTACGCCGAAGCCGTCCAGCCCCGGCAGGACCACATCCATCAGAATCAGGTCCGGCGCTTCCTCACGCGCCAGGCGCAAGGCCTCCGTCCCGTCTCCCACAGACCCCACCACCGAAAACTCCTCTGTCTCGTCTATGATCTTCCGCACAAGGGTGCGGAATTCCTCATTGGCATCTGCCAGCAATACAGTTCTTCTGATGTCCATGTCTTCCCCTGTCCTCTTTCCACAATTTTCGTTTACCAGGCACAAATGCTTCAGAGCAGGCCCCCTCTCCCTGCCGGAAAAAAGTGGGCGCTCCTGTTTACGACGGATTCATGAAGCTTCAAATCGCGTTTTCTATAAAGTAGCATAAACGGACACGATTTGCAACAAGAAACTGTAAATAACTTCCAAGAATCATTCGACACTTTCTGCGCCGCGCCTCCTAACTCCTTGTGCCGCAAGGGGTGCAGAGAAAAACTCCCCGGCAGCAGTGGCTTCCCTTTTGGACGGGGCCGTGGTACAATGGAGCCATCTCAAGAGAAAGGATGAGACATGTGACGCTGCTGGAGGAATTAGAAGCGTATCGCCCCCTGGAATGACCAGGAGGAACGGGACCGGGCGGAACTGCTGCGGCGGCTGCGGAGCGGCGAGGCGCTTTACACCCGGGACAACGCTGCCGGGCACCTGACGGCCTCCGCCTGGGTGGTGAGCCCGGACCGGACCCAGGTGCTGATGGCGTACCACAACCTCTACCGCTCCTGGTCCTGGCTGGGCGGCCACGCCGACGGCGAACGGGATCTGCTGGCGGTATCCGTGCGGGAGGTCCGGGAGGAGAGCGGACTCACGGCGGTGCGTCCGGTATCGCCCCACATTTTACTCTCTGGAAATCCTCACTGTGGACGGCCACGAGAGGGCGCCTACGTCTCCTCCCACCTGCATCTGAATGTGACCTACCTGCTGGAGGCAGACCCGGCGGCCCCCGTGCGCCGGAAGCCGGATGAGAACAGCGCTGTGGCCTGGTTCGGTCTGGAGGAGGCGGTGGCTGCCTCGTCGGAGCCCTGGTTCCGGGAGCGCATTTACAGGAAGCTCAACGCCAAGCTGGCGCTGTTCTCCGGGGAACAGGGGATGTAACACCTCTGCAGCTCAGGGGCCATGTGCGTCTGCGTTGCTTGCCGCAACGGCGGTTCCCCTGGTAGAATGATCCCGGAAAGGAGGCAACGCAATGCTTGCAGAGAATTTGAAGGCCCTGCGGAAGGCCAAGGGCCTCTCCCAGGAGGAGCTGGCCGCCCGACTCCATGTGGTGCGGCAGACCGTCTCCAAATGGGAAAAAGGCCGGTCCGTGCCGGACGCAGACCTGCTGATCCGGCTGGCGGAGGAGCTGGACGCCACCTCCGCGGCTCTGCTGGGGCCGGAGGTCCCGCCAGAGGCGGAGCGCGGCGGAACAGCGGAGCAGCTGGCCCGCATCGCCGAGCAGCTGGCGGTGAAAAACCGCCGGGCCCGGCGGATCTGGAGGATCGTGGCCGGGGTGCTGATCGCCTTTGTGATGGTCAATTTATTGTTGATTCTATTGAGCTTTGCGGCGTTCCGCAGTTTCCAGGCGGAGGCCGAATCCACTGTCCAAGCGCAGGAACTCCCGCGCGGAGAGTCGTAAATCTGTATTGTAAAAAATTCCGGGGCGGCGGGAAGCAAAATGCTTCCCGCCGCCGCTGTCTGCCTGGGAGACCATGTCAGGCCACGGGTTCTTCTGAGAAATCTCCCGCTGCCAGCATAGTTTCCATCAAAATTCCATACCCTTTGCTTGGATCGTTCAGCAGGACGTGCGTCACCGCACCGGCGAATTTTCCGTCCTGCAGGATCGGGCTGCCGGACATACCTTGGACGATGCCGCCTGTGGCGGCCAGAAGCTCCGGGTCCGTCACAGAGATCACCAGGTCCCGGCCGTCTGCTGCATTCTCTACAACCTGTAAAATTTCCACATCATATTCCTGAACGGCATCACCCTCCACATTAGAGAGGATGGTGGCAGGACCGGCGTGGACTTCCCCGGCGGCCGCAACCGGCATGGGATCGCCCAGCCGCTCGGTGAATTCGCCGGGGTCCAGCGTGCCGAAGACGCCGCTGGTGGTGTTGGCGTACAGATCACCCAAATCTGTGGCCAGGTCGAAATCCCCCCGCAGCTCACCGGCCTCTCCGATGGCGCCCTTCTTCACCGCTTTCACGGTGGAGGGCAGAATGGATCCGGAGGCAAAGGGCATCAGGAGCGCCGTGTCGGCGTCCGTGATCCCGTGACCCAGAGCGCCGAAGGCGCCGCTTTCCGGGTCGTAATACGT
>VOFJ01000930.1_pt1 | contig 12655 bp, 23 predicted proteins | sample 5384081 | NCBI WGS metagenome assembly VOFJ01 (sample SAMN12384729, study PRJNA508395) | human gut metagenome | isolation source: healthy gut I | host: Homo sapiens | reverse complement strand
GATTGGACAAACCTAATCTGCCTTAGGAACGGCGTTTGAGGATGGGTCAATAAACCAAATCAGAAAATTTTCTACTAATAGATGTGCTCAGTTCGTTTTCGGATTGAGCACATACATTAGGAGAAAAATCTCCTTGTTTTGGAAATGACACAAGGTCATCAAACCAAATAAACAATTTTCTGCTAATCGATGAGCTCAGTCCGAATGAACTGAGCTCATCCATTAGGAGAAAATCTCCTTACTCTGGAGGTGACACCCGGATTTGAACCGGGGAATCAGAGTTTTGCAGACTCTTGCCTTACCACTTGGCTATGTCACCATTTTGAAAAAGACGCCTTATCTTCAGCGTCTTTTTTCTTTTGGAGCGGGTAACGAGGCTCGAACTCGCTACCTCCACCTTGGCAAGGTGGCGCTCTACCAGATGAGCTATACCCGCAAGTGGTGCCTCAGGGCGGAATCGAACCAGCGACACGGGGATTTTCAGTCCCCTGCTCTACCAACTGAGCTACAGAGGCAAATGTGGCGACCCGGAACGGGCTCGAACCGTCGACCTCTAGCGTGACAGGCTAGCGTTCTAACCAACTGAACTACCGGGCCACATTTGGTGGGGACAATAGGGACTCGAACCTATGACCCCCTGCTTGTGAGCAGAAAAACGTGCCTAACCAGCCTGAGCTATACCCCCCAAACAGCATCGCTTTTCAGAAATTCTTTTCAACAGAACTTGCGGTTCTTTTGAAAGTTATGTCCTCCAGCGACGTTGTATATATTACCACATGCTTATTAAAAAGTCAATACCTTTTCCAAAACTTTTTCAAAAAAAAGTTATTTCGAGACATTTTTACGCTTTTCGCGCACGTTTTCGGCAAGTCTCGTGCAGCTCCTCCTTTGTGAAGTAATACTTGCGGCAGCAGCATTACGGACCGCTTCCACCTTGTCGTCCACAGCCGGCAGCGTATCGATTTCATCCGGCTCTAAGGTCGCAAGGGGGCATTATAATACTTCTCGGCTGCATGTGCAGGCGTAGTGCACGGGATTTCCTCCAGCTTTTCGACTTCAAAGCCCGTGAGCGCCGTGTCGACCATCTGCTCCACGGTCATGCCCTTTGCAAGCATGGTGGTGACGGGCTCCAGCGTTGCGATATTCGCTTCCAGCTTTTCAATGTCCTGCGGCAGTGCGCCGGGCAGCACCTGAATAAGCAAACCGCCTGCAAGCAGCACGCCGTTCGTGTTCGGGGTCTACAAGCACGGCCGGAGTGCGCACACCGTGGGATCTCGCTTCGCTCACGGCGTAATAATTCGCGTGATGTCCTCGGCGATCTCGCCGCTGACGAGCCTCTACTTGGCCCATATACGGCTCGCCCGTACCGTAGCTGCGGATGACACCGAGGCGGCCGTCTGTACCGACTGCGGCGCTGACATCCAGCTTGCCGTTCGGCTTCAGGGGCACGTCTACGTTTGGATTGTCCACACAGCCGCGCACATTGCCGTGGCTGTCGGAGATTGCCGTGACGGTGCCGATGGGACCGCCGCCGTTTATGCGCAACGTGAGCGTGGCATGCTCTTGCTTCTGCATAGCGCCCATGACGGACGCCGCGGTAAGCAGTCTGCCAAGCGCAGCGGAAGCCGTGGCGCTGAGGCCGTGTAGCCTCTGCGCGGTATATACCGTATCGTTGAATCGATTGCGGAGGCCATAAGTGCACCGTCCGATGTGATGCAGCGAATAATCCTATCCAATGAAATTCTTCCTTTCGGAGCGTTTTACGGAGCAATATCGTCCTTTAAAAACGCCGTTTTGTGAGTTTGTGATGTGCGCGGCGAAAATAATGCGCTGCACCTCCGGCTTCGGCGCGTCGAAGAGAGGTCACCGAAGACCTCCACCCTATCAAAGCCGGACTTTTTCAGCATTTCCGTCAGCTTCCTCCACGCTGTATGCGTGCTCAAAGAAATGCTCGCTGCTGCGCGTATAGACCTTTGCCCTCTTTCTCAAAGAAATCGAGAGAGATCGCCACACTGTGATCCTGCGGATTATAGCGGTTCTGCCATGCGCAGTAAATATCTGCAAAGGTCGTAAATATAGGTGTTGTTGCCCAGCACCTTTTTTCGTGCTTATAGAGCGTGTTTACGTCGAAAATGAACCAGCTGTCGTTATCCGCATGAAAAACGCCACGCGGTCAAATGCCGCCTGCACCTGCGCTTCGCCGGAGAGGGTGGTTGATGCTGTCCAGCGAACAGAACACCGTGCTGACCGTGCCGAACAGGTCGAGCGTCTGCATTTTCTGATAAAGGAACATCACATCAGCTTCCATGTCGTAAGCCTTGTCCTTCGCTTCGGACAGCATGGCGATGGAGCCGTCCACGCCGTACACATCCATGCCGAGCTTATAAAGCTCCAGTGTTAGGCTGCCGGTGCCGCAGGCAAGGTCCAAAAACGATGCCCGGTTCATGGCAGAGACGCTCGAGCAGCTTCTTCAAATACGCCGCGCGGCCCTTATAATCCACGTTCGCGGTCAACGCATCGTAATAGCGCGCAAAAAAACGTCGTAGCCGGCCATTAGTCCTCTTTTTCCGCCGCCGGTCAACAGGCGCTCAAAATCAGCGTGTAGCCGTCGCTGCCGTAATTCAGAGAACGGTTTACGCGGCTGATGGTGGCGGTGGAAGCTCCGGTCTTATCGACGATGTCGCTGTACACGTGGCGCTCGCTGAGCATTTTGGCAACCGCAATGCGCTGCGACATGGCTTTCAGCTCCGCCACCGTGCAGAGATCTTCAAAAAATTTATAGCATTCCTCGCGGTTTTTCAGCGTGAGGATAGCATCAAAAAAAGGAAATCAACGTTTTCATCATGCAGTTTGGTATTCATTGTTTCTGTGTTCCTTTCTTTATGAATTTGCATCCTGAAAACGGCGCATTTATGCCATAAAGCACCAAATGCGCCGTTTTTTTTCGTCAACGAGGTTCTTTTACTTTTTTTATTTTAACATACAAAAGCACAAAAAGTAAACACCGAAATCAAGAAATTTTTGCACAGCAGTGCGTGAAATCACACATCGTTGCGCACGAGGTCTTCATAGGTCTCCCCCTTTGATGATGACACGGGATTCTCCGCCGCGAACCATGACGACCGGAGGACGCGTGTTACGGTTATAATTCGATGCCATGGAGTAGTTGTACGCGCCGGTGGAGAGCACCGCCAGAATATCGCCGACCTCGGGCTTTTGAATGAGCGTGTTCTCCTGAATGAGGTCGCCGCTTTCGCAGCACTTGCCGGCAATGGTCGCCGTAAAGTCTGCGGGCTCGTTCGCCTTATTTGCGATGAGGCAAGTGTAATCCGACTGATAGAGCGCGTAACGCGGGTTTTCATACATGCCGCCGTCAATAGCCACATATGTACGCACATTCGGGATGGTCTTGATATCGCCGACGGTGTACAGCGTGAGGCCGGCCTCGCACACGATGGAGCGTCCCGGCTCAATGTAAATATACGGCACCTGAATACCGTACCTCCTTGCAGGCAGCATGCACGGCTTCGGAAACGTCGCTCATGTAATCTTCATACGGCACGGCTGCATCGGCTTCCTTGTACTTTACGCCGAAGCCGCCGCCGAGGTTGAGGTGTGTCAGCGTTTTGCCGAGCTCTGTATGGATCTTGTTATAGAACTTCAGCATGACCTGCGCCGCCAGCACGAACGGGGCTTTGTCGAAAATCTGGGAGCCGATGTGGCAGTGCAGACCGATGAGTTTCTTTTTCGCACGCGACGGCTTTTTACGGCTTCAAACGCCTCGCCGTTTTCAAGCGCAAAGCCGAACTTGAATCGATCTGACCCGTGCGGATAAACTCATGCGTGTGGGCGTCAATGCCGGGCTTGATGCGCATGGAAATGGACGTAACGACGCCTTTTTTCCGCAGAGAGCTTTTCAATGCGGTGCAGCTCGTTTAAGTTATCAACAACAATGTCGCCTACGCCGCTTTCAAGCGCATAGCGGAGTTCCTGCATTGTTTTATTGTTGCCATGGAAATGAATGTTTTTGCATCCACACCCGCTGCAAGGGCGGTATACAGCTCGCCGCCGGAGACGACGTCGAGGTCTAAGCCTTCTTCGGTCATGATACGGCAAATCTCTTTGCAGCAGAACGCCTTACTGGCATACAGCGCGGTGCCGTTTCCATTATAGTGGCGCTCAAACGAAGACTTATAGCGGCGGCAAACGCTGCGGATCTCATCTTCGCTCATCACATACAGCGCGGTGCCGTACTTTTTCGGCAAGCTCCACGGTGTCGCAGCCGCTGATCGTCAGGGTGGCCTTTTTCATTGACATTGTAACAATCGGATACAAACATATTTTTCATTCCCTTCAAAAAAGTGGTGGATCTATACTTCGCAGCTGCTCAGTTACCCAAAACGGCAGCTTCGATGTGCTGTTTCAGCGTCTCCAAACCGAAACCGGTCTGGGAGGAATACGGGATGAACGGGATTTCATGCTCACGGAACAGGTCCTCAAAATACGCGTTCTGCGTGTTGAACTGCGTTTTGTTCAGCTTATCGCTTTTCGTACAGACGACGAGGAACGGCAGGTCACGCTCGATAAGGAAGTTAATCATATCGAAATCGTCCGCAGTCGGCTCATGGCGCATATCGAGAATTTGGATGACGAGCGCCACGTTGCGCGCTGCATCAAAATATCCCTGCATCAGCTTTGCCCAGCGCTGCTTTTCGCTTTGTGAAACCTTTGGCGTAGCCGTAGCCCGGCAGATCTACAAAGCGGCACTCCGGCAGACGGAAAAAAGTTGATGGTCGCCGTTTTGCCGGGCGTGGCGCTGACGCGTGCAAGCGCCTTGCGGTTGACGAGCTTATTGATGAGCGAGGATTTGCCCACATTGGATTTTACCGGAAAAACGATCTCCGGCAAGTCCGACTTTTTGAGCTGATCCGCACGGCCGGCGGCAGCTTCAAATTCTACTGACTGAAAATTCACGGTGTTCCCCCTTACTGTCTGAGTGTCTGTACGCCGTGCGCGGGCTCCGGGCAAGGCGTATTCGGCTTGGTTTCTCTGTTTAAAAGCCCGGGCATGGCGATGGGCAGCACCTCATCGATACGGCGCACCGGCACAAACCGCACGTTATCGCTTGACAACCTGATCGACTTCGGCGAGATCCGCGATGTTCCCCTGCGGGATGATGACGGTCTTCATGCCGTTTTTATACGCCGCCATGGATTTTTCGCGCAGGCCGCCGATGGGCAGCACGCGCCCCTGCAGCGTGATCTCACCCGTCATAGCGATGTCGTGCGCGATGGGCTCTTCGCACAGCGCGGACGTGACGGCGGGTGCCATGGCGATACCGGCAGACGGACCGTCCCTTCGGTACGGCGCCCTCCGGCGCGTGGATGTGGATATCCTTTTTTCGCGTAGAAATCCGGGCTGATGCCGAGCGTTTCCGCGCGGGTGCGAATGCAGGTGATCGCCGTTGTGGCGGATTCCTTCATCACATCGCCGAGCGAGCCGGTGAGCTGAATTTTGCCCGTGCCGTTCATCACGGCAACTTCGATGGGCAGCAGCTCGCCGCCGACGCTTGTCCACGCAAGACCGTTCACAAGGCCGATCTCGTCGCGGCGCTCTTTTTTATCCTTCGCAAACTTTGCCGGGCCGAGCAGGTCTTCAAGGTCGGCGGGCTTCACGGAATAAGACCTGAAATCTTCCTTCGTGACGATGCGGCGCGCAACTTTGCGGCAAATGGTGCCGATGGTGCGCTCCAATGTGCGCACGCCGGCTTCGCGGGTGTAGTCTTCGATGATTGCGTGCAGTGCCTTCGGTGTGGAAGCGCAGCTGCGCCGCCTTGATGCCGTGCTTTTTTCAGCTGCTTGGGCACCAAATATTTCGAGGCGATGTGGAACCTTTTTTCCTCCGCCGTGTAGCTGCCGAGCGTAATGACGTCCATGCGGTCATACAGCGGGCCCGGAATGGCGGAAGCGTCGTTTGCCGTGGTGACAAACAGCACGTGGCTGAGGTCGAACGGCAGGTCGATGTAATGGTCCTGAAACGCGCGCTGTTCTGTTCGGGATCGAGCACCTCAAAGCAGCGACGCAGACGGATCGCCCTTAAAGCTCTGACCGAGCTTATCGATCTCATCGAGCAGGATGAGTGGGTTATTCGTGCCCCGCCTGCTTTCACAGCCGCCATGATGCGGCCCGGCATGGAGCCGACGTAGGTGCGGCGGTGGCCCATGATGTCCGCTTCGTCGCGCACGCCGCCGAGGGAAACACGCACGTATTTTGCGGCCGGTCGCCTCGGCGATAGAGCGCGCAATGGACGTTTTGCCCACGCCCGGCGGGCCGACAAGGCAGATGATCTGCCCTTGTCGCCTGGTCAGAGAGAGCTTGCGTACGGCGAGCGTCTCCAAAAATCTTGCTTTAACCTTTTCCATGCCGTAATGGTCGCGGTTGAGAATTTTTCTCCGCGCGGTCGAGGTCCGCGCTCTTTGAGCTCGTGTTCCACGGCAGCTCAAGGCACGTTTCAAGGTACACACGCATGACGGAGCCCCTCATGCGAGCCGTATGGCATTTTGGCGAGGCGATCGCACTCTTTTTAAGAGCTTTTCGCGCGCGACCTGCGGCAGGTTTAATTTTTTCTATTCTCTGGCGGAATTCGTCGGATTCCTCCCTGCGGGTTATCCTCTTCGCCAAGCTCGCTTTGTAATGGCGCGCATCTGCTCGCGCAGCATGTAAACGCGCTGATTTTCATCCATTTGCTCCTGCGCCTTTTGCGAAATCTCACGTTCGAGCGATAAGACTTTGATTTCATCGCTCAAAATATCATTGAGTTTTTGCAATACGCTTTTCCGGGTGGAGCTCATCGAGAATGCACTGCTTCTGCTCGAAATCGAGCGAGATGTTCGCTGCGATAAAGTCGGCCAAATCACCGCAGTCCTTCTGCTGCATAACGCCGAGCAGAATATCCGGCGGCACCTGACGGAACCAGCGGATGTACTCTTCAAATCTCCTGTGCAATGCGGCTGAGCGCCTCCGTTCTTGCGGTGTGGCGTGCGGCAATCGGCTTTGCACACGCACACGCTGCCCGTGAGGTACGGCTCATTTTGCACAACGGACATAATCTCCGCGCGCTCGATGCCTTCCACATGCAGCTTGATGCCGTTATCTGCGCGGTGTGTACCACCTGCTTGATGCGGGCGATGACACCGATTTTATAGAGGTCTTCCGCCATGGGCTCGCTTTCCGAAAGGTCGGTCTGCGTGACGATGAACAGCTCGCGGCTATCCGTATCCAGCGCCGCTTTGGCGGCCAGAACGGACTTTTTCTGCCGATATCAAACTGCACGATCATGCCGGGGAACACGACGAGTCCGCGTACGGCGAGTACCGGCAGAACTCTCTTTCCTCAAGTATGGTTTCTTTCATATAATTATCAAATCCTTATAAATCAGACAAGGCTGCGCAGCAGGGATCGCTGCACAGCCTGTATGATGATCACTATGATGCCGAATCCTTGCGAGCGCGCCGTTTGGGTTGTGTCATTTTGATCTTTACCGGGACGCGGTCGGGATTGTGCACGATTTCAGGCGCAGCGCCGTTCTCTACCGAATCCTTTTGGTAACGGTGATCTTTTTCGATCGTATAATCGCTCGGGACCTCAAACATCAGGTTCTTTCAGCGTATCTTCCATAATGGAACGCAGGCCACGGGCGCCGGTCTTGCGGGCAATGGTCTTTTTCCGCAATAGCGTCAAGCGCTTCGGGTGTGAACTCCAAATCGACCTTTATCAAGGTCAAAGAGCTTTTATACTGGCTGACAAGGCAGTTTTTCGGCTCTGTGAGGATGCGCACAAGTGCGGCTTTGTCGAGGTCGCTCAGCGCGGTGATGACCGGCAGACGACCGACAAGCTCCGGGATGAGGCCGAACTTGACGAGATCGTGCGGGGTAACTTCTTTCATCCACTCCGTGTTATCAAGCTCGTCTTTGCTCTTGATGACCGAGTTAAAGCCCAGCGTCTGCGCTTCGGTGCGGCGCTGAATGACGCTTTTTGGCCGTCGAACGCACCGCCGCAGATGAAGAGGATGTTCGAGGTATCGATGTTGATGACCTCCTGCTGCGGGTGCTTTCTGCCGCCCTTTGGCGGGACGCCGGCAATGGTACCCTCCAGAATTTTTGAGCAGCGCCTGCTGCACGCCCTCGCCGCTGACATCGCGCGTGATCGACATATTTTCCGACTTGCGGGTGATCTTGTCGATCTCATCAATATAGATGATGCCGTGTTCGGCACGCTCAATGTCGTAATCCGCCGCCTGAATCAGGCGAAGCAGGATATTCTCCACGTCTTCACCGACGTAGCCGGCTTCCGTCAGAGTCGTTGCGTCCGCAATGGCGAACGGAACGTCCAAAAGCTTTGCAAGCGTCTGCGCAAGATATGTCTTGCCGACGCCGGTGGGACCAAGCAGCAGCACGTTGCTCTTTTGCAATCTCCACGCCGCCGTCTTCACCGCTGAAGAAAAATGCGCTTATAGTGGTTGTATACCGCCACCGCGAGGATCTTTTTGGCCTCGTCCTGCCCGATGACGTATTCGTCGAGCTGCTTTTTGATCTCCTGCGGCTTCGGCAGCACCATTTCGGCGCGCGGCTTGTTTTTCGGCTGCGGGCGGCCGCGGTGGAGAGAATCTTCATCCGCGATGATGTCCATGCAGAGCTCTACGCATTCGTCGCAGATATACACGCGCCGTTGCCGGAGATCAGGCGCTTTGCCTGCGACTGCGGCTTCCCGCAGAAGGAGCAGCGCACTTCGTTATCATTTCCGAAATTATTCGGCATGAAAACACGCCCTTTCGTTATTTCGATTTCGTTGCGATGACCTTATCAATAAGGCCGTACCCATGGCCTGCTGTGCGGTCATGAAGTTATCGCGCTCCGTATCCTTGCAGATGACTTCGTACGGCTGACCCGTACGCTCTGCGAGGATGGTGTTGAGGCTCTTCTTCGTCTGAAGAATACGCTCTGCCTGAATCTGGATATCCGTAGCTGACCCTGCGCACCGCCGGACGGCTGATGAATCATAATCTCGGCGTTCGGCAGCGCATAGCGCTTGCCCTTTGCGCCGGCAGCCAGCAGGACCGCGCCCATGGAAGCCGCCATGCCGATGCAGATGGTCGAAACATCGCACTTAATGGTACTGCATGGTATCATAAATCGCCATGCCGGCCGTGATGACACCGCCGGGGCTGTTGATATACAGGCTGATGTCCTTATCGGGGTCCTGACCCTCGAGATACAGAAGCTGTGCTACGACAAGGCTTGCCGTGGTGTTGTTCACCTCGTCGTTCAGCATGATGATTCTATCGTTGAGAAGACGGGAGAAAATATCGTAGGAACGCTCTCCTCTGCTCGTCTGCTCAACAACATAAGGTACCAAACTCATCGTACAAAACTCCTTTCGCGCTTCTTTTGCTTCGCCCGCTGTCCGATGCAGGACAGCGGGCGAAAGAAGCAATATATGATATGCTGTTACTATAATACTAACCGTAAAGGCGGTAAATTATTCCTCGGTCTTAGCTTCAGCTGTTTCCTCGGTTTTTCTTCCGCTGCCTTCTTGGTGCTCTTTCTTCTGGTGGTCTTTTTGCCGGCTTTTTCTGCCTTTACGGAAGCGTTTTCCTTAACAAAGTCGATTGCCTTCTGGTTTTTGAGGTCTGCTCTGATCTGCGTCTCTGCAACGAGGTTCTTGATCTGCGCGACTTCCATATTGTACTGCTTTTGCGAGTTTCTCGTACTCTTCCTCAACAGCCTCATCGGAAACTTCGAGGTTCTCAAGCTCAGCAATCTTCTCAAGTGCGAGTCTCAGCTTAAGCTGCTTCTCGGACTGCGGTCTGAACTGCTCCTTGATGGCGTTGACGTCCATGCCGGTGTACTTGAGATAGGTCTCGAGGTTCAGTCCCTGAGACTGGAGGCGGTATGCGAAGTTGTTGATGCTCTCCTCAACTTCCTGCTCGTACATCTCTTCCGGAATCTCGCCCTGTACCTTCTCGATGAGTGCATCAAAGATCTGGTTCTCAACGTTCATCTCTTCCTGCTTCTCGCGGTCGCTCTGCAGCTTCGCGGAGGCTGTTCTTGTACTCGTCGAGCGTATCGAACTCGCTTACGTCCTTTGCGAACTCATCGTCGAGGGTCGGGAGCTCCTTTGCGCTTGATCTGGTGCAGCTTGATCTTGAAGGTCGCGTCCTTGCCCCTTGAGCTCTTCTGCCTGATAGTCCTCCGGGAACTTCACGCCGATCTCGAACTCGTCGCCGACTTCATGGCCGACGATCTGATCTTCAAAGCCGGGGATAAACTGGCCGGAGCCAAGGGAAAGCTCGAATCCTTCCGCTTTGCCGCCCTCGAAAGCCTTGCCGTCGCAGAAGCCCTCGAAATCGATGACTGCAGTGTCGCCCGTAAGCGCACCTCTGTTATCGACGTCGACCATTCTGGAGTTTCTGTCCTGAACCTTTACGAGCTCTGCGCTGACGTCCTCATCCGTAACTTCGACATTCTTCTTCGTAGCTTCGATGCCCTTGTAGCCTTCAATGGTAATCACCGGCTTCACAACAACGGTGAGCTTCAGCTCGATGCCGTTCTCGCGGGAAACGGAGGTAACGTCCGCATTGAAACCGCGATGACTTCCAGACCGGAAGCTTCGATAGCGTCCTGCATAGCCGGGCGATAGAGCTTGTCCACAGCAGCTTCAAAGAACACGTTTTTCGCCGTACATCTTCTCGATGACGGATCTCGAGCATGACCCTTTGCGGAAGCCCGAACAGACACATCTTCTTGCCCTCGGTCTTTGCGACCTCGGAGAGTGCTTTGTTGAAATCTTCAGCGGAGATTTCGACCTCCAGCTCATACTTGTTGGTTTCGGTTTTTGTTGGTTGCCTTTAAGTTCATTTCCTTCTATCCTCTCAAAAATAAATTACAATTTTTGTATTTGGAACACGCGGGCGGATATACCCGTAATGCGCGATACCTTTTTTGACATTATAGCACACCCCTGTTGCCGAATATTCCAGACAAACCTTTGAATTTTTTGATATTTTTTTTTTTTTTTTTTTTTTTTTTTTTTTTTTTTTTTTTTTTTTTTTTTTTTTTTTTTTTTTTTTTTTTTTTTTTTTTTTTTTTTTTTTTTTTTTTTTTTTTTTATAATTTTATAATTTGTTAAAAATTCAGCCGATTTCGCGTCTTTTCGCACCAATTTCGGGGTGAAACGGATATAATCACACGAGACAAGGTGCATTTTTATGCCCCCATATTCACCAAGCGGCGCTTTTTTGCGGCGTGGTCGCCGTGAATGTGTCCGTAGTAGCACTCCTTTACGCCGTATGTCTGCATCGTATCCAGCAATTCCCGGCACTGTGCGGTATCGTACGCCGGCGGGTAATGCAGGAACACGACGGGTGTGCCGCCGAGGGCTTTGCGGCGTTTAAGGACGCGATGAGACGCCCGTTTCGCGCGCGACGATTTTTATCCTCTGCCGTTTCGGCGTTATAGAAACCAGCCGCGCGCTGCAGACCGTAATGTCCCCCACGCTCGGCGGAATTGAACACAGCTGCATCGTTTTGAAGCCCTTTTTGCGCAAAAATGTCTCGATCTTGTTGCGCGTGGACCACCAGTAATCGTGATTGCCTTTTAACAACAGCTTTTTGCCCGGCAGACTTTTCGATGAACGCGAAATCGCTTTCCGGTCTCTTCCAGCCGCATGCCCCAGGGAAATATCCCCGGCGATGACAACGGTATCCTCTTCGGTAACGAGGGCGCGCCAGTTTTTCTCCAACCGCTCCACGCCGTTTTTCCCAGCCGCGGAACACATCCATCGGCTTATCTGTACCAAGGGAAAGGTGCAGATCGGCGATCGCGTACAGCGCCATTTTACACTCTGACCGTTTCGCGCACAAAATCTGCCATATCGGCAGCGGCGCAGGTGTTTTCAAAGCGGACGGGCTTCGTCCTTAACGCTGTGATTGGCGCAGGGATCTTTTGTGTTTGAAAGCTTCGCGAGCAACTCGGCCTCCGCAAACGGATCTGCGGGCTTTTCGCAATCGAACGCGTCGAGCACGCTGTCCGGGAATTTATACGGGCTTGCAGTGGAAGCAATGACGGCGGGCGTGTTGTCGCCGGTCTCTTTCAAATACTGCTCGTAAACGCCGACCGCTACCGCCGTGTGCGTATCGCACAGGTAGCCGTCTTTTTTCAAACGTATTGCGGATGACTTCAACGGTTTCCTGATCGTCACAGCAGCCGCCGTAGAACAGCGCGCGTACGGCATCGGCCGTTGCGGCGTCTACGGTGTATGCGCCGCCGCTTTGCAGGGCGTTCATCCAGCCCGTGAGCTTTTCGGTGTCTTCGCCGCACAAGTGGTAGAGCAGTCTTTCAGATTGCTGGACACCAGAATGTCCATGGAGGGCGAAATGGTGGTATAAAACGCGCGCTTTTGTCGTACGTACCGGTGCGGATAAAATCCGTCAGCACGTTGTTGCTGTTCGACGCGCAGATAAACTTGTGTACCCGGCAGACCCATGCGCTTTGCATAGTAGGAAGCGAGGATGTTGCCGAAGTTGCCCGTGGGCACGACGACGTTGATTGCATCGCCCATCTTAATCTTCTTCGCATTCACAAGGTCGAGGTACGCGG
>VOFJ01000060.1_pt1 | contig 12675 bp, 8 predicted proteins | sample 5384081 | NCBI WGS metagenome assembly VOFJ01 (sample SAMN12384729, study PRJNA508395) | human gut metagenome | isolation source: healthy gut I | host: Homo sapiens | reverse complement strand
ATCCCAATTGAGGTATTTAACAAACCGGACAGTAAAGCACTTGCGAAAACATCTCCCGTACCGGCGTTGATAACCGGGTATTTTCTCTGTTAAAACATACTCTGTCGCATTTCGTTCCATATCGAAAGTGGCGGCTCCCAGTTCTTTCTCGTCGAAATAGACGCAGTCAGGAACAACTTTGCTTAGGGCCTGGCGACTTAGCTTGTAAAAATTACCATCGATATAAACTTTGGTGGCAGGGACCTGCTTGACCAGGAGTTCGCCCAGCAGCCATGCGGCCTCCGTCAGGTTCAGCACGATAATATCGCTCTTTCACAAAGGATCTCATTCCTTTCCTATGGGAAATTTAGAGTTGAATCTTGTACAGTTCTCCGTTATCGCCCGACGGGGATCGACTTCGAATCAGGTTATCTTCCCGAAAAGGGAGAACTCTTTTACGATATCTAATTGCTCGAAAAATGCGAAAAGCCACTGGCAGCGTCTTGAAAGCGTCAGGAACGGATATCTAATTCTTTCAATGCTTCATGAACGGACGCATATCTTCCAGCGTCAGAGTCTCTGTATAGCCGAGAATACCTCCACCTGTGCAATTAGCGGTATGGCCGTAGGTAAGGCGCTTTGTCTCTATTCCTGCCGCCGAGGAAGGATCCGGGAGGGCGGCTGTGTCAATGAACATTTGCCGAATCCCGATAGGTCATGAATGGCGGCTGCTCTTTTGTTGTTCCTTATTCATCTTGAATCGTTAAAAATGGTGAGGAAAGGGAAAACCGAAGCGGATCGACTGAGTTTGGCCCCCACTCCCTAGAAGCGGTTTCGCGTCTGCACGCCTATTCCAGCGATCCAGAAGTATGGCCATGCTGGCTACATTCTGACGACAAAGAACATTTGGCATAAAAACTTTTAACATCTGATCTTTTTCATGGAATAATATAACCCCAGACCAGAAAAAGAATAAAAATGCATCCACACTTGATGATGAAATATATCTCCAAAAGAAGGAAATCCAGCCACTAAAATGATAGGAGTAATAATGACAGTCATCCGTAAAATGAAAAACTATAATCAATATGATGGATATTCCCATTAACGCACCCCGATATTGCGAAAGCACGCTGTTATTTGTTTTTTTTTCATATAATTCTCCTTTATAAAAGTTCAATTTTCGATAATCACTAAGACGTTTGGTCGTTTGTCCATTGACACCAAACTAACTTTCTGAAAACAAAGACAAAAAAACACCTAAACAGGTGTTTTTAAAGAATGGTGTTTAAATCAATAATACCATTCACAATAGCATAATTCAACATTTCTTTTTTTTATAGCTTTACTATTTTATCTTCTCCAATATTTTCTTTTTATCCTATTCCTCCATTTCCACTTTCTTCCCTATTTATATAGGAAACATTTCCTATCATTTAATTTTAAAATCTTACTTATACCAGCTCTGGCATAATTTTATTTTATAAAGGATTACGGATAATGGAAATAGAATAGCATTAGGGATTCATGTAAAAACCCCGAATGGTATTCGAGGTTTTGTAAATAAAATTATGCAGCTATTGTTTTGGATCATTTTTTGTCGTAATGCCACTAACACTAAATCCCCCATTTTTAATAGACCATGTTCCCTTTTTCGATGAACCAATATGTTCCACCAAACCGTCTTTCTTCATTTTGTTTACATGATAAACGAACTCCACCAACGGATAAATTCAACTGTTCCGCAATTTTTCTTTACTGTAATAGCAGGGTGTTTTCTCATAATTGCTATTATTCTCTCTGCTGTTTCTGTATCTGTGTAGAGCATTTCTGTGTTAGTTTTAATGTTAGTTTCTGTGTTAGTATTAGTTTTTTTCTGCCAGTTTCTATGTTAGTATCTCTTTTTTCGATACATATTTACCCTGAAATCACCATCAAAATCAATTAACTCCGGCTTTGGCAATCCATATTCCTCACAATTGCTAAACAATCTTGGTATTCCAGTTCCCCATTTTTCAATGACTTTCATATAAGCAAAAAAGCTCGCGCAATCGCAGGATTTCTTGGTTTTGAATATCCTTCCATCATTTTAGAAATTGTAACATTATTCAAAAGCATTCCCGGGGAAGTTATTTCTAGCCGATCACCAAACAATGCAACCTGTATATTTCCGGGTTCCAGATAACTGCGATGTGCTACCGCATTTGCCCAATCAGCTCACGAATACTATCCGTAGGAAGTTCATATACATCCTGTCTGTACATTCCCCTTATCGTCATTCCCATATTGATTTTTTCAAGAACATACTGATACGCTGCTTCCATCTGTTCTTGAATAGGCCTTCAAATTCACGTCGGTCTACAAAATGTGCTCTATTTGTTCCCTTTGAAGATTCCGCATTGAATCACAGGTTGCTGCGGCATCTTTCCTGTCAGCAGTGCATATGCATTGGTCGGGTATACTTTTCCTTCCTCTTCTTTTTAAAATTCCCCACGAAATCAAAATATTTTTTTTGTCACATCTTTAATCTTTGCTTTTTTCACTCTCCTGCCATGTATTTTTATGGCAGTTTCTTTCAATCTTTTTACAAAATTTCTCAATATCACTATCACTTACTTGCATATCCCGACATATCTCACAGTCAAAATAACGATTTTGCCCTTCCAGAATCAGTTCCTTTAACATATATCCCTCGACATGTCTGGTAGTACCGGATACACGTACATAAGTACCCTCGACCATTCCCTGTGACTTAATATAATACGGGCGCTGTGCACCTGGAAAAATTTCTACGACAATAACAATCTTATCATTGACTGTCTGCAATGCTACATCTGGTCTGATCGTCGGCTCACAGGCATCGGAAATTGCATTAGTAATTGCATCCATCGTTTTATAAACAATATCTGTATCTATTCCCACAATATTTAATGTTTTATCATCTATTCCGAATACGATCCTGCCACCTCTGCCATTGGCAAAAGCTACCACCGTTTTCATATATTTTTTTCGCTTTTATCCGGTACAGTTACTTTATACTCTATATTTTTTGATTCGCCGGAAAACAATTGATCTTTCGTCATAGCATTACCTCCTGTCAATCATTTTTATAGCCAATATCTTTTAACATAAGTATATTTCTTTATTAAAATAGTTTCAAGCTAAAATACAACCGATAGGTACATTGGTAAAATACTATACATTCATCCCCAATATTTACATTTCGCACAATTACCGGAAAATAACTTTCTAAAAACATAAGACAAAAAAAAACACCTAAACAGGTGTTTTTTAAAGAGCAGGGATGAGAGAATCGAACTCCCACCAAAGGTTTTGGAGACCCCTATCATACCATTTGACCAATCCCCTATATGAGAAAACAACGTAGACAAGTACGCTGCTAACTTCTTATTCATGAAATGTTTGTACTTTCAAAACTTCATACAGATTTAACCGCTTTTTAATCAAGCCCTCGCCCTATTAGTATCGGTCAGCTACAAGCATTACTGCTCTTCCACCTCCGACCTATCAACCTGGTAGTCTGCCAGGGGGCTTACTCCCGAAGGAGGGATATCTCATCTTGAGGGGGCTTCACGCTTAGATGCCTTCAGCGTTTATCCCTTCCTGACTTGGCTACTCTGCCATGGTCTTGGTCACCAACAGATCCACCAGCGGTCTGTCCATCCCGGTCCTCTCGTACTAAGGACAGCTCCTCTCAGATATCCTCCGACCGCGCCGGATAGGGACCGAACTGTCTCACGACGTTCTGAACCCAGCTCGCGTACCGCTTTAATGGGCGAACAGCCCAACCCTTGGGACCTGCTACAGCCCCAGGATGCGATGAGCCGACATCGAGGTGCCAAACCACTCCGTCGATGTGAACTCTTGGGAGTGATAAGCCTGTTATCCCCAGGGTAGCTTTTATCCGTTGAGCGATGGCAATCCCACTTTCTACCACCGGATCACTAAGTCCTACTTTCGTACCTGCTCCACCCGTCGGTGTCACAGTCAAGCTCCCTTCTGCCTTTGCACTCTTCAAATGGTTTCCAACCATTCTGAGGGAACCTTTGAGCGCCTCCGATACCCTTTCGGAGGCGACCGCCCCAGTCAAACTCCCCGCCTGACATTGTCCCCCAGCCGGTTCACGGCTGCAGGTTAGAAATCCAATACCGCAGGGGTGGTATCCCAACAGCGACTCCTCACAGACTGGCGTCCTAGTTTCTCAGTCTCCCACCTATCCTGTACATGCAGTACCGAATCCCAGTATCAAGCTGGAGTAAAGCTCCATGGGGTCTTTCCGTCCTGGCGCGGGTAACCAGCATCTTCACTGGTTCTTCAATTTCACCGGGCGTGTTGTCGAGACAGTGCTCAAATCATTACGCCTTTCGTGCGGGTCGGAACTTACCCGACAAGGAATTTCGCTACCTTAGGACCGTTATAGTTACGGCCGCCGTTTACTGGGGCTTCAATTCAAAGCTTCGGTTTCCCTGACCTCTCCTCTTAACCTTCCAGCACCGGGCAGGCGTCAGCCCATATACTTCACCTTTCGGTTTCGCATAGACCTGTGTTTTTGCTAAACAGTTGCTTGAGCCTATTTCTCTGCGGCACCCATTCAGTGGGCACCCCTTCTCCCGAAGTTACGGGGTCATTTTGCCGAATTCCTTAACAATGCTTCTTCCGTCGGCCTTAGGATTCTCTCCTCATCCACCCTGTGTCGGTTTACGGTACGGGCACATGGTACACAATAGCGGCTTTTCTCGGCACATGGCTCACATACTTCACTACTTAATTTCGCTCCACATCACGTCTTCGGCTTATATGACGGATTTGCCTGTCACACACCTACCCCGCTTGTACCGGTCTTTCCATTCCCGGCTTATGCTTTCCACATGCGTCCCCCACAGTTCTGTTTATATGCGGTACAGGAATCTAAACCTGTTGTCCATCGGATACGTCTTGCGACCTCTCCTTAGGCCCCGACTTACCCAGAGCAGATCAGCTTTACTCTGGAAACCTTAGATATTCGGCCGGAAGGATTCCCATCTTCCTCTCGCTACTCATTCCGGCATTCTCTCTTCTTATCCCTCCACTGCTCCTTACCGGTACAGCTTCGTCGGTTTTAAGAATGCTCCTCTACCACCCCTTACGGAGTCCACGGCTTCGGTGTTGTGTTTCAGCCCCGGACATTTTTCGGCGCAGGGACTCTCTCGACTAGTGAGCTGTTACGCACTCTTTTAATGAATGGCTGCTTCTGAGCCAACATCCTGGTTGTCTTAGAGATCCCACATCCTTTTCCACTTAACACCCACTTTGGGACCTTAGCCGGCGGTCTGGGCTCTTTCCCTTTTGACCGCCCAACTTATCTCGTGCAGTCTGACTCCCGTTCATCATCTACATGGCATTCGGAGTTTGATATTCTTTGGTAAGCTTTGACGCCCCCGCGGAAATTCAGTGCTCTACCTCCATAAGACTAAAACGAGGCTAGCCCTAAAGCTATTTCGAGGAGAACCAGCTATCTCCGGGTTCGATTGAATTTCTCCCCTATCCACACCTCATGCCCACCCTTTTCAACGGATGTGGCTTCGGACCTCCAATGCCTTTTACGGCATCTTCATCCTGGACATGGATAGATCACCCGGTTTCGGGTCTACTCGTACTGACTCATCGCCCAGTTAAGACTCGCTGTCGCTTCGGCTCCGTGCCGCTTAAGCACTTAACCTTGCCAGTACGCGTAACTCGCCGGATAGTTCTACAAAAAGTACGCGGTTGATCATATAAAGACCTTCCACAGATTGTAAACACAGGGTTTCAGGTTCTCTTTCACTCCCTCCCCCGGGGTCCTTTTTTCACCTTTCCTTCACAGTACTATGCGCTATCGGTCACTAAGTAGTATTTAGGCTTACGGGGTGGTCCCCGCGTGTTCCATCAAGGTTTCACGTGTCTCGATGTACTCTGGATACCGCCTTGTCAGTTTTCCTTTCGCTTACGGGGCTTTCACCCTCTCCGGCAGGCTTTCCCAAAACCTTTCTGCTAGAATCACTGAATCAATTATGCGGTCGAACCCCGCTGTGCACGCACAACGGTTTGGCCTCTTTCCATTTCGCTCGCCGCTACTCTGGAAATCGATGTTTCTTTCTCTTCCTCCGGCTACTTAGATGTTTCAGTTCACCGGGTTCCCTTCCATACGTTATGGATTGGCGTATGGATGACTGGAGTCCTTCCAGCCGGGTTTCCCCATTCAGACATCTGCGGATCAAAGATTATTTGCATCTCCCCCGCAGCTTTTCGCAGCTTATCACGTCTTTCTTCGGCTCTTAGTGCCAAGGCATCCACCCTGCGCTCTTTTTTGCTTGATTATTCAATCCTCGTTATCATAGCGTTGATAACTTTCGTAACCAACTTCTGGTCAGTTACTTATTATTCATTAAAGAACTTTACGGTTATTACGATGTCTTGATCAAATAGATATTTAATCATCTTATCATTCTGTATGAAGTTTTCAAAGTACATTTCTCAGCAGATATTATTTTCATCTGCTGATAATGGAGACGGAGAGATTCGAACTCTTGACCCCCCTGGTGCTCTCCAAGGCAGGTGGGCTCTCGAACCCAACTGAGCTACGCCCCCTTTGATTTCAATCTAGCATCCACCTACCTTCCCATACCGTTACCAGTATAGTATTATATCGGCCGCTTAAGTCTTAACCATCGTGTTCGGGATGTGGACGGGTGTTTCCCCTAAGCGCATCGACACTAGAAAGGGTTTTATTTAATTGTTATTCTGACAATATTTGCTTCGTCAAACACCGCCGTTGATAACTCAACAGTGAAAAATCCCTACTCGATTTCCTTAGAAAGGAGGTGATCCAGCCGCACCTTCCGATACGGCTACCTTGTTACGACTTCACCCCAGTTATCGAACCTGCCTTCGGCAGCTCCTCCTTGCGGTTGGGTCACTGACTTCGGGCATTTCCAACTCCCATGGTGTGACGGGCGGTGTGTACAAGACCCGGGAACGTATTCACCGCAGCATTCTGATCTGCGATTACTAGCGATTCCAGCTTCGTGTAGTCGGGTTGCAGACTACAGTCCGAACTGAGACGTTATTTTTGAGATTTGCTCGGCCTCACGGCTCCGCTTCCCTTTGTTTACGCCATTGTAGCACGTGTGTAGCCCAAGTCATAAGGGGGCATGATGATTTGACGTCATCCCCGCCTTCCTCCAGGTTATCCCTGGCAGTCTCCCCTAGAGTGCCCGGCCGAACCGCTGGCTACTAAGAACAGGGGTTGCGCTCGTTGCGGGACGTAACCCAACATCTCACGACACGAGCTGACGACAACCATGCACCACCTGTCACCGATGCTCCGAAGAGAGGCTACATTACATAGCTTGTCATCGGGATGTCAAGACTTGGTAAGGTTCTTCGCGTTGCTTCGAATTAAACCACATGCTCCACCGCTTGTGCGCGTCCCCGTCAATTCCTTTGAGTTTCATTCTTGCGAACGTACTCCCCAGGTGGAATACTTATTGCGTTTGCTGCGGCACCGAAGAGCAATGCTCCCCGACACCTAGTATTCATCGTTTACGGCGTGGACTACCAGGGTATCTAATCCTGTTTGCTCCCCACGCTTTCGAGCCTCAGCGTCAGTAATCGTCCAGTAAGCCGCCTTCGCCACTGGTGTTCCTCCTAATATCTACGCATTTCACCGCTACACTAGGAATTCCACTTACCCCCTCCGACACTCTAGTACGACAGTTTCAATGCAGTACCGGGGTTGAGCCCCGGGCTTTCACATCAGACTTGCCGCACCGCCTGCGCTCCCTTTACACCCAGTAAATCCGGATAACGCTTGCACCATACGTATTACCGCGGCTGCTGGCACGTATTTAGCCGGTGCTTCTTAGTCAGGTACCGTCATTCTTCTTCCCTGCTGATAGAGCTTTACATACCGAAATACTTCTTCGCTCACGCGGCGTCGCTGCATCAGGGTTTCCCCCATTGTGCAATATTCCCCACTGCTGCCTCCCGTAGGAGTTTGGTAGTGTCTCAGTCCCAATGTGGCCGGTCACCCTCTCAGGTCGGCTACTGATCGTCGCTTTGGTAGGCCGTTACCCTGCCAACTGGCTAATCAGACGCGGGTTCATCCCATACCACCGGAGTTTTTCACACCGGATCATGCGATCCTGTGTGCGCTTATGCGGTATTAGCAGTCGTTTCCAACTGTTATCCCCCCTGTATGAGGCAGGTTACCCACGCGTTACTCACCCGTCCGCCACTCAGTCACAAAATCTTCAATTCCGAAGAAAATCAAATAGAGTGCTTCGTTCGACTTGCATGTGTTAAGCACGCCGCCAGCGTTCATCCTGAGCCAGGATCAAACTCTCATGTTAAAAGTTTTGTCCTGCCAGAATTAAATCTGGCTTTTAATCAGAAACAATGTCCTGATTTACTGTTTTAAGGTTGCTTCTTTATAGAAGCGTTCTTGAATTATTCTCAAAATCTTTCAAGGTTTTTCACTGTTCAGTTATCAATGTTCGTTGTTGTTATTTCCAACAGCTTGTATATTTTATCATGTTTACAAGTCATTGTCAACAACTTTTTTATTTTTTCTTTGTTGCCGTTCTTTCGCGACAACTCTGATATCTTATCACGTCTGTCGCTTTTTGTCAACAATTTTTTCTCGGCAATTTATTCTGTCGGAGCTCAATATCACTTGGCTTTATCCGATCAGAACTGCTCTGCACGAGTCAGCTTTGTTATAATACCACCCGGCTCGAATTTTGTCAATCAGAAATTACAAATTAAATTATATTCAGACAATTTATGTTGTATTCTAAAATTGTTATATCATGCTTTTTATTTTTCACACAATACAAGAAATTCATATCACATAGCCTATGCCTGAATTGCATCCAGTGCCTCCCCTGACATTTGCCACCCCGATCAGCTTCATTGCATACTTCTTCCCTACAGAAGGAAGGGATACTTTTGGCAGAATGCATACTTCAAAACCAAGTTTGGCTGCCTCTGCCACACGTTGTTCTGCCATGCTTACACCACGCACTTCCCCGCTTAATCCCACCTCGCCAAAACAGATGGTCTTCTCATCAATCGTCAGATCCAGTTTGCTTGACATAATGGCAAGCACAATTCCCAGATCAATTGCCGGTTCATTCATACGGATTCCGCCCGCGATATTTACATAAGCATCACAATCCGACAACTGCATTCCAATACGTTTTTCCAAAACTGCCATCAGCAGATTCACGCGGTTAAAGTCCGTTCCGGTCGCAGTTCTCCTCGGATTGTTGAAATAGCTGTGACAGATCAGCGCCTGAATTTCCAAAAGAATCGGACGGGTACCCTCGATGGAACATGCCACGACAGAACCGGAAGCATCCTTTGGTTTTGCCGCTGAGCATATACTCGGACGGATTCTCCACCTCAACCAGTCCCTCTGTGCGCATCTCAAAAACACCGATCTCGTTCGTGGAGCCAAAACGGTTCTTCACGCCACGCAGAATCCGGTAGCTTTCATGACGGTCTCCTTCAAAAATAAAGAACCGTATCCACCATATGTTCCAGTACACGTGGACCTGCCACGACCCCTTCCTTTGTCACATGCCCGACAATAAAGATCGAGATATCCATTCCTTTTTTGCGATCTGCATAAGAACACCTGTAGACCTCACGCACCTGTGACACGCTGCCGGGCGCCGAGGAAACGTTTTCGTTATACATGGTCTGGATACTGTCGATCACCACAATCTGTGGCTTATTCCGTTCAATTACCGTGCGTATGGTGTCCAGACTGGTCTCACACAACAGTTCCAGATGATCACTGAACGTGCCAATCCGCTCTGCACGCAGTTTGATCTGCTGCAGGGACTCTTCCCCGGACACATACAGTACCGAAAGATTCTGCCCGGACAGATTCCGGCAGACTTGTAATAAAAGCGTTGATTTACCAATTCCCGGATCTCCTCCAACCAGAACGAGGGAGCCTTTTTACAACTCCCCGCCCAATACACGATCCAGCTCCGGCATGGATGTGGAAATCCGCTCCTCATCCGATGTCTTTATTGCAGAAAGCGGAACAGGTTTCGCTTCTGTCGCTGGTTTTATTTTTCCGGAAGTACTGAGTGCTTTCCATTCATTCACCAGTTCCTCTACGAACGTGTTCCACTCTCTGCATGCCGGACACTGGCCATCCATTTGGATGATTCATATCCGCAATTCTGGCAAAAAAAACGCACTGGTTTTTGCTTTTGCCATATATTATCTCTTTTCTACGCGGATTGCTACCGCATCTGCTCCTTCTAATTCTACGCTCAGGCTTAATTTGCCTCCAAGATTGGTCTTCATTGTTCCTGCAGACTTGCCATCGATATCAATCTCGTACTCTGTCTCTTCTGCCAGCTCAATGTGATCTGTGCATCTTCCCATTCCTCTACCGTAAAGCTGACAGTATTTTCATCCTCTGTAAAATTGGTGACAGCTGTACCCGGTACAGATTCATATACAAACAGTCCGTTACGCTCCAGCTTTGTAATCTCCTTGAACGTTTTTACTTTGTATTTATCTCCATGAAATTCGTAGTTATCAAGCTTTGCTTTCGCTCCCAGAGTGTAATCGCCGAAACTAAGGGTTCCGTTTCCTTCCGTACGAATTAATTCACTGATTGCAGCCATGATTTTTCCTCCTGTGTGGTTGATTATTTGGTTCTTAAATTATATCACTTTTTATCTTTTGATACAATGATTTCCTTGTTCTTCGTCGTCACGATCACACGATTCCCCGGTATGGATTTCTCCACGGATCAGTGCGTCTGCCAAACGGTCTTCCACCTCATCCTGCACTTTTTCTGCGCAGAGGTCTGGCACCGTATTTGCGGTCATAAGCTTTTTCAACAATAGATTCCTTTGCAGCTTCCCGTACCACCAGATCGATCTGTAACTGTTCCTTACAGCGTTTCTGTAAATCGCGCACCATAATGCCGATAATTTTTTCATATCGTCTTTGTTCAGCGCACGGAATACAATTGTCTCATCAATACGGTTTAAAAACTCCGGTTTAAAAATACGTTTGACTTCTTCCATCACGCTGGCTTTCATCCGCTCGTGATCCTGCTTTTCATCTTCTTTTTGCACCAAAGCCAAGCTTCTTCGGCTCGATGATCGACTGTGCGCCCCGCATTACTGGTCATGATGATAATGGTATTCTTGAAATCTACTTTGCGTCCCTGGGAATCTGTAATATGCCCGTCATCCAGCACCTGAAGTAAGATGTTAAACACATCCGGATGGGCTTTTTCAATTTCATCAAACAGAATCACAGAAAACGGATTTCTGCGGACTTTTTCAGAAAGCTGTCCTCCATCCTCATGGCTCACATATCCTGGCGGGGAGCCAATCATTTTGGATACACTGTGCTTTTCCATATACTCCGACATATCTACCCGGATCATGGATTCCTCGTTGCCAAACACAGCCTCTGCCAGTGCTTTGAAACTTCCGTCTTTCCGACACCGGTTGGTCCCAGAAACAGAAACGAACCGATCGGACGCTTCGGGTCTTTGAGTCCCACGCGACCACGGCGGACAGCCTTGAAACTGCAGATACCGCTTCTTCCTGTCCAATCACGCGCTTGTGCAGTGTTTCTTCCAGTTTCTGCAGACGGGATGCCTCGCTTTCTGTCAGACGGCTGACCGGAATCTTTTGTCCATCCAGCCACCACATCGACAATCTCATTTTCGCCCACCACCGGAACTTTGTTTTTGGATACGCGGCGGTTCTTTTTTTTCGAGTTTTTCCCTGGATGCCTGCAGGTTCTCCCGTGTCTCTTTCCATGTGCGGGCTTTCTCGATATCTCCCTCCTTGCAGCGCATGTTCCATATCCAGTTCCGTCTGATGTATCTCACGGTTTAACTGCATCATCTCATCCGATCCATGCATCATTCCAAGCCGTGCTTTTGCAGCTGCCTCATCAATCAGATCAATCGCCTTATCCGGCAGGAAACGATCATTGACATAACGGGCAGATAAACGCACGGATGCTTCCACTCCCTCATCCGTAATCTGCACATGATGATGCTTTTCATACAGCTTTCGCAGCCCTTTTAAAGTCTCAATGGATTCTTCCTCTGTCGGTTCCTCCACCTGTACCGGCTGGAACCGCCGCTCGAGTGCTGCGCGTCTTTTTCAATATACTTGCGCTACTCTTCGATCGTGGTTGCACCGATCACCTGCACATCTCCTCGTGCAAGTGCCGGTTTTAAAATATTAGACGCATCCAGTGCACCTTCTGCTCCACCTGCGCCAATAATCGTGTGCAGTTCATCAATAAACAGCAGCACGTTCCCAGCCGTTTCCACTTCATTTATCACTTTTTAATACGGTCTTCAAATTCCCCACGGTATTTGGATTTTTGCAACGAGTCCGGACATGTCCAGAGATACCAGACGTTTATCTGCCACAATATCCGGTACGTTTCCGTTTACCAGACTCTGTGCAATTCCTTCAACGATCGCTGTCTTACCGACACCCGGCTCTCCGATCAGACACGGATTATTTTTGCCTCTGCGGCACAGGATCTGGATCACCCGTTCGGTTTCCTTTTCCCCTGCCAATTACCGGGTCTAACCGTCCAGCCCGCGCCATAGCTGTCAGATCGCGGGAATACTGATCGAGCGTAGGG
>VOFJ01003581.1_pt1 | contig 12684 bp, 19 predicted proteins | sample 5384081 | NCBI WGS metagenome assembly VOFJ01 (sample SAMN12384729, study PRJNA508395) | human gut metagenome | isolation source: healthy gut I | host: Homo sapiens | reverse complement strand
GTGATTTTGTGCTTCTTGGCAGGGTCAGGCTGTAGGGCAGCCCTCCTTTGTGATACAGGGTGCAATTCTCAAACTTACTTTCGTACCGCGTCAAGGATAAAAATACTATGGTAATTGTTTTTGATATGGGGTGATAAACTTGGAAAATGAGACTTATTAAGTGACTTTATCTTAACCCGTTTGCATTATTAAGCATACGAATGAAAGCATTAAAATTTTCTTTTGGACGAAATAAACTATGTTACCTACGACTCTTCTATCCTTTGCAGAATGATTGGAACAATAGTCTCTATATTTCAAGGTGCAAAAAGTAGAGTATATAATTTGTGGAGATGGAGCAATAGCGATTAGCCGAAAGAACACCTCATTTACTTCAAAATGATTTATTGCTGATATATAACGACTTCTTGTGCAAGCTATTGATTGGCGGCATCTATGTGGAAGCGATTGACAATAAAGATATAGATATTGGCAACTTACACGGGAAAAATATGCTTTGGCCAGTTGGTTTTGGAGAAAGTGCATCTTCTAATATGCACGCAAGAGTACGCATGAAGCTCGCCAATAATATGGAAACCATATTGTTGGATGGGGCGAGTAATACCGCCAAAAGCATTGATGATTTATCGCAGGTATTTCGCAAAGGCAACGAAATGATTAGTCAGATAAAAAATTTGAGTACATTCTATTTGATTTTTTTTGGCGTTACGGAAATGATGCATAAAAACTGGTCTGCAGCGGTATCAAATCTTTGGATTGTTACGGAGCAAATAATTGATTTTTATGGCTGAATTTTTTCTTAACCGATAAACAACGAGATCCAGAAATTCCGTCAAGGATCAAATCTCTTCAGCAAGATAATAGAACATATAGTACATCGGTTAAACAAGAAATATTATATCAAACAGGGATTATTTCCAAAGAAATTTATTCCAACCTTTTACTCTGTGCGTAAGGCAAGAAATAAGTTAGTTCATGAGGGCAAAATGGTAAGTGAGGAAGATGCAACAGATTTATACAATGCAACAAATAAACTGTTGCAGATAGCAACAGGGCAATTGGGCTCTGAAATTTTACCTAAAGTCTTTCCTTCAAAGATATTAAGAAAGGTCAGGAGGTAACGCAAACGTTTCCTGACCTTTCCTATATCCGACAGCCTTTTAGACAACACAGGGTGAAGACTCCCATAAGTCGGTATAGGTCAACTGTTGACAACTGCCGTCGTTTCAGCTTTGGGACATTTTGTTCCCGAAGTATCAGCCGGTGATGAAATCCCGCAGGGGTGAACTTGGCCGAGTGCAGCTTGTCCACCAGCCACTCAGCGATGGCAGGGAACGCCAAAGGAAGAAACGAGGAACGCAAGGACGAGGAACGCAATGCCACCCACCGTCTGCCCACCAATGAACAGGATCAGGGAGAGCAGCGTCAGCACAATGCAGCCCAGCTCACACACGGCGGATGCCACGCAGAACAGGAATGTGACCATAGCGGCCAGCAGGGACAGCGCCACCATCACGGGGGCGGCAAGGATTTTGAGAACGATCATAGCAGCTACCTCCATCAAAAAATCGGGTTGGTCAGTCCTTCTACCCATATTATACCGCTGGGGAAATAGGCACACAAGGATGTCTCGAGCTTTCACCACCTTGGGACAAAATGTCCCGAAGTTATAGTTTTTTCTGTGGAAATATTTTTTTTTGAAACATGATATGCTATTATCAGGACAAAAGAAAAGGAGTAAGTGCTATGCGGATGAGCGAGGGGCGCGAAACATTTAATCGCCTACTAAACTGGGATAGAGGACAGGCTCCGTCTGAGCGACTGGCCGCAATAATTCTTTCAAAAAGAGGGCTTCAACGGTGTTGACCCATCTCACCGTTAGGCGGCAAAGACGGCTTAAAAGATATGACGCTATCCTCTGACGGGAAGCGTTGGATTGGCGCTGTTTACTTTCCTCGCGGTCAGCAATCTTTTCCTGATATAAAGAAAAAAATTCGCCCATGATTTAGACGGCGTGAAAGCTAATAACGCAGAGGGATTGGCTTTTGTAACTAATCAAAGAGCTACGCCTTGGAGAGAAAAATCTGACTGAATTGATGCCCGAGGTTGATGTACAGATATATCATCTGGAACGAATAGACTTCTTTATTAAATACTCCTTCGTTCTATGGCATCAGAATGGAGTTTTTGGACATTGAAATGAGCAAAGAGGAACAGCTATCCTTTTTTTTGCTGACCAAGACCAACGACTTGCCAGGATTGAGGGCACATTAGCACAAATGGCAATCGGCATTGACGGTTATAAAACTTTGCTCACTTCTACTCCGCCAAAGCAGCAAACGAATGACGAGGATGAAGAATGGGATGAATTTTTTGAAGAGCCTCGTTCAATGGATGAGATTGCAAACATGGCAAAATGAGTTTTTGTGAAAAAGTTTGGTTTGATCGTCATTTGTCATTGCGATACAAGGTTGAAAACGGCCTTGAAACTGTCGATCCCCAAATATGGGCGGGAGCGCTCAAATCTGCTGAAAGGGTAATCCAACAATACGGGGAAGAAAATCTTGGCCCATATAGCGATTTCGAATGGGGTATGCTTAATGGAAAGCTGTCTGCACTTAGATGGGTAATGGGCGAGGATTGGGATGAACTCTATACATAAAAATACAGGGGGGCATGGACGATTAAGCCCAGCTCCCCGTGCTTTTGCATACTTACCACAGCCGACAGCTTTTTCAGCAGCTCGGACAACGGCTCCCAAAGGTCGGCATAGTCCTTTTGGAGCGCCGCGATCTCTGAGGGATAGATGCCGTAGGTGTTGGCATGGACGGACACTTGGTTTAGGTTGTTTGCACACCGCCGCTGCAAGGATACCAGCTCCCGGATGTCCGAGAGGTCAACATGGAGGACATAGCCGTTGAGCGCCATCTTCCGCATATAGGCTCCCATGTTGGAGATCCCGGCCTCGGCCATGCGGTCAGCGATCAATGCCTGTTCCTCCGGCGTCACCATCACATGAAGATGAACAGAGCGCCGCCGCTTTTTTGTCAACGCTCCTCACGCTCCCGGCTGCGGCGCTTGGGCGGGTGTTCCCGCACCTTGTCCAGCGGCTTTTCCTGACCGGGAGCAGCACTAGGCAGATTGTTGATGATGCCGTCGATCATGTTCCCGTTCTGCTCCATAGAAGCTCGGCGTTCTTGTTGGAATTGCGTTCCTGCTCCATAAATATCCTCCTATCTGTCGCCCCGGTCAGGGGCATTTTTCTTGGGACGGATTGCCCCCGGTCAGCCTCGGCCTGTTTTGCGGCGGTTTTCATCTGTTCCCGGATCGAACGGGGTCTGTCGGGATTGTCGGGCGCAGGCCGCAGCTCATAGTCAGACGCCTGCCGCTTAGTCAATGGCCGTGTGTAGGTCAAATGCCCCCACGCCAGAAATGATCCATTTTCAACCGGGACGCGCTGATCGTAGTTGACAATTTCATCCGGGGCGTTACGGGGCGGCTTGGGGAATGTCCCAATGTCCACAGGGCGCTGGGTAGAGTAATACTTGTAAAGGCCGGGAGCCTCGGTCTGCTTGACGCCGACATTGTAAAGGCGTTGGTACTCCTGCACCCGCGCCGCAAAATCCTGTTCCATAGCGGCCAGATCGTAGCCGTAATGTCCCCATTCATACTGCCGCTGGCCGTTCTTATCATCGTAGTAGCCCATGTGACATAGGGGGATGGGGCTGTAGGATGATGCCCCAGCGCAAAGACCCTGCCATTTTCCAGCATGACGGCCTTTATGATCTCATAGCCTTGGTTTTTGTCCATATACCCTCCTCACCGTGATACATCTTTCTCCGCCCGTTTCGCAAAGGGCTGAAGCTGGTAAGGACTCTTCCCGTCCTCCGGGCGCAAAAAGTCCAGCCTTGCGGCGGCGCGCATGGCGTTCTGGTTGAGCTGCCGCTGCCATGCCCCTTGGCTGGGTGCCCACTTGAAGCCCTCGCTTTTGAGCGCCTGCCGGGTGTCGGCGTCCGGCTTTCCCGCAAAAATGAGCTGCAAGCGGTTCTCCGCCTCATTGACCTTGGCCTCGCCGCCGGGGAATGTCCAGCCGACAAACTCCGCCTTATGACTCAGCTCTTCAATGCGCTGGCGCACCCGGCGGATGTTGGCGTTATTGTTGGTGAGCAGATAGGACGGAAACGGAACGGGGTCTTTGCACCAGTCTTGGGACATGGCCGCCTTGACCTTTTCCACCTGCTCCGCCGTCAGCTCGGGGCAGCCCTCCAGCGTCTTGTGCTTGCGGTAGTAGGCGTTGACCGCCTTCATCATGGCCTGCTGAGGACTCCATTCCCTCCAGCTTTTTTGTGAGCTTTTCCACGGCAAGGTCATCGTCGGCGCTGATACCGCCTCGGCCTGTGGAGCGGATCTTGTCCAGCAGCTTTTCAATTTCTGGCGTACTCGCCGTAGTTGCGATCCCGGGCGGCGTTCTGCTTGGCCTTTTTCGCCACAGGGAAATTGCCGCCCCCGGTGATCAGAATGGACGGCACACGGGCGTCAATGGCGTTGCGCTCGTTGAGGTTTTCCGCCAGCCTGCGGGCGTAGCGGTCAACAAGGGCGTCGATCTTATCATGGTACATGGAATCGACCTGCGCTCTGCTTCTCTGCCAGCGCATAGGCCTCATCCACCATCGCCCGGTAGCCCGCTGTGGCCGAGCTGGGGGCATAGTCGGAATAGCTGTTCATGGCCTTTGCCCGCTTTGCCGCCGCCTCGCTGATCTCATAGTATTTAGGCATAAGTCCTCCTTTCAGACGGGACTTCGGGACAAAATGTCCCAAAGCCCCAGCGCTTGGATGTGGAAAGTATTTCTGCGAAAACAGGGGCGGGCGGGAAAACATACCGCCCACCCCGAAAGCGCCCCGGAAAAGCCTTGTAAATGCAGGCATTTTCCGGGGCTATTTTTCCACGCATGCCTCCGCTTTTTCCGCATATATTCCCGTTGCTGGCGCTGCGGTGGGCTTTCTTTGCACAGGCCGCCGAACAGTACCGCTGCCGCCTGTCCGGGGGAATGCCCGCCGCACACCGGGCAAGGCCGGTTTTCCGTGATACGCTCCACGGTCAGCGACTTTTCCAGCACGGGATCAAGTGGCAGCACCGCAGAACGGAAATAGCGGCAATAAGCCCCTGTCCAGCATTTGCCCAGCATATAGCAGGGACAGTCCAGCGGCAAGCAGCCATAGTCTTTATCATAGTTGGCGCACCACTTTGTCACCAGCTTGCGGATCTCCGCCTTTTCCTGCCGGGTCAATTCACGGCTCATGTTTGCCCCCTGTCTTTAGCGTGAGCTGTTCCCGGTAGCAGAACACGCAGCCGATCCCGCGCCAGTAGGGGCAGCCGTCGCAGCGGGAGCCTTTGGGCGGCAGGTTGGGCGGGGCACCCTTGAAGTAGCTTTTTTCTTTCATAAAGTCCTCATAGGGGCTGTTGGTAAATCTCATTCCTCGCCCTCGCTTTCCGTTTCGTCCTCGTCCTCCCAAGGCGGGGTGTCATCGTAATCGTCACCGTAGTCCTCCGCAGCGTCGGCGGTCTGCTGCTTCTTGGGGCTGGTAGATCTTGAAATACCAACCAGCCACGCCGCCGATGACCGCCACGGCCAGCACCAGCAGGAGCGTCCCGCCGCTGTTCTTGGGCTGCTCCGGCTCGGGGTCAGGCTCCGCTCCACCACGGGCACAGGTTCGGGAGCCTTGCCCTGGCACTCGCCCATATTCACGGCGCAGATGATGCAATCCGTGTTGATAGCACCCACGGCGCATTTGTCGGCGCAGGCACACTCCGGCAGCTCACCGCCCGCAGCCTGCATCGCCGCCAGCAGGTCAGCCTCGTCCACCATGTTCAAGAAGTAGGTCTGATACTGCTCACCGTCCTCATCGGTAGGCTTGTCGTAGTCAATGACGATGTAAAAGGTGTTGCCGCCGCTGGTCTGCACCGTGATGAACTGCTTGTTGGTGGCCTTGTCGTAGAGCAGGTCACGGGTCACAAGGTTGCCGTCCTCGGTGAAGCCCTCGCCGGGGTCAACGGTTTCCATGGGCGGCGGCTCCACAGGATCAAGCCCGTCCCATTCCTCACCGCCCCCGGCGTAGGCCGTGACCGCCATGCCACACATCAAAACAGCGGCGCAGAGCGCCGCCGTCAACTTCTTCATCCACTTGTTCATTCGCTGTCCTCCTTATCCGCAGACTTCGGGACATTCTGTCCCAAAGCGCCGCCGCTCTTGATGGTCTGAAGCAGCACGGGCAGGTCGGTGAGCGAAACGCTCATGCCGCGCACGATCTCCACGATCTCGCTGTTCTCGGCCTCCAGCTTTTTCTGTTCCAGCTCCTTGAGCCGTGCCTGCTGCTCGTTGATCTTGGCCATGACCTTTTCGATTTCGGCCTGAATTTTTGCGCTTTTGGAGATAGCCATAAAAAAACCTCCTGTCAAAACAATTTTCCGTAGGCGTAGAAATGGGACTGCCAGTAATTCGTGTTGAGGTTGGCGTAGCTGATGGGGTCGCCACAATGAAGCATCCAGCCATCGCCCACATAGATGCCCACATGGGAGATCCCCGGCGTGTCATAAGTCCCCGTGAAGAATACCAAGTCGCCGGGTTTGGGGCTGCTTGTCCGGGCGGAGATGTTGTATAGCCCTTGCGCCCCCAGCCGCCCGAAATCCCAGCCGCATTGGTTGTAGACATAGCTGACGAAGCCGGAGCAGTCAAAGGATGTGGACGGGCTGCTGCCGCCCCAAACATAGGGGTATCCCACATACTTCCCCGCCTCTTTCAGAATTGCGGCAAAGGTTTCATCGACAAGGTAGTCCTCGGGGATCTCATGTGCCGGGGGCTTGTTGGTGTACTTGCCTACATAGGGCGAGGACGGGAACAGGTCGGGGCGGTTGCCCAGCGTCGCCATATAGAGGGCGTACCGGGACAGGTTTTCCTCACCCATGATGTAAACGGGCAGATGGGAGAGATTGAAGTTTTCCAGCGTGACGGAGCAGATGTAATAATCGTAATACAGGTTGTCGCTGTGGGTGTTACCGTCCTGTCCGTCCAAGTCCGGTTCTCCGCCCTCCACCACCACATCCTCGGTCAAAATGTACTGGCGGTCAAAGAGCATTTGGAGCGTCCCGCGCACCTCGTCCAGCGTCCACTCGCCCTCATGAAGCGCACAGACGATGGACAGCAGCACATAGGGATCGTGCTCAATGGTGTCGAGGTCAAAATGGTATTCGTCGTAATCGTGGGTGCGGGTGTAGGTGTCGAGGTAGTGTTGCAACTCGTCCTCCAAAGCGCAATAGGCGGCCTCCGCCCCCAGCAGGTCAGCGTCCTCGGCGGCATAGGTGGACGCGCCGATGGCTCCGGCCACACCGTTGCCTACCGTTACCAGCGATGACATACACGATTGCAGTACTACCAGCAGCAGAAACGCCGCCAGCAGCAGGAGCAGTCCGCCGGGGTGTTCCTTGATGTAGGCAGGACACCTTTTCCGTCACCTTGCCCGTGACGGACGCCGTACCCTCGGCAGCCTTGGCGGTCTGTTGGGCAGCCTCCCGTGCCTGCTTTGCGTACTGGCGCTTGATCTTCTGCTTTTGCAGATACCGGGACACCGCACCGCCCTCCTGCATTTCCGGGTGTTCCTCCACAGTCTTGCGGTAGTAATAATCCGCTGTGGCCTTGATGTGCTTGTTCTCGGCACGCTCCACCGCCTTTGCAGGGTGTTCCCGGATGGCCTTGCGGAGCTTGCGTCTGCCGAAGCGGTACACGGACTCCGCTGCCAGCTCGGAACGGTGTGCGCCCTCCGTGCCGACATTTTCATGCTCGACCTCGTAGAGCTTGCCATGCACAAAGCCGTGAACGCCCCATCCGGCGGTATGGGCAAGGCGCTTACGGATCGGGCTTTTTGTTTGGGCGGCTTCTGCTTTGCCAGCTTTTCCCGGGCGGCCTCCAGTTTTTCGCCCCGCTTTTCCATGCGGAGCTTGGACGCCGCCGTTTGCTCCTGCCGGCTTTTCTGCCGGAACTTGGACTTCGGGACACTTTGTCCCGAAGTGCCAGCCGCCCCGGGCTCCTGTTCAGAGCCAGCCCCAAAAGCAGAGCCCTCGGGCTCGGCAGCCCGTTTCCGGGTTGACCCCAGCGTCCCCAAAAAGCAGAGCCCCGTTTCCGGGTTCCGTATGCGTTTGGGACTCCGGGCGTGGTTTATTCGGTTTTCGCTTCATTCTTCAAATCCTCCGGTCGGGTAGTTAAGAGGTCATAGATCTCTCCCCTTCGGGGAAACCGTCTACAAACGGGATGGTCACATTCCCATAGAACAGCAAGCCCTCGCCGGAATTAGAGTGCGTGATGTAGGAAAGCTGGTGCTCGGAAATACCGAGCTGCTTTGCCAAGATCGCACGGTCGCTCTGCGCCTGGGACAGCAGGATCATAAAGTCGGTGTTGTCCAGAATGTTCTCGATCTCCCGGCTGGCCAGAAGGTCTTTCACATTCTGCGTGAGGGCGCTGGGAACGCAGCCTTTCTTTCTCAGCATTTTCCACACCGCCACAAAATAGCTGGCGGTCAGCGGATCACGGAGCAGGACATGGAACTCGTCAAAGTAGCACCATGTCGCCACGCCCTCCCGGAAGTTGGTATCTACCGCCTGGGACACAAATTCATTTGTGATGTGCATGGCGATCTTGCGGAGGTTTTCTCCCATGTTTTTCAGCACGATACACACCACCCGGCTGTCGGTTTTCACATTCGTGGGATGGTTAAACAGGTTGAGGGAGCCCGTACAGTAGAGCTCCAGGGCGGTTGCCACCCGGCGGGCCTCGGGCTCCGGCTGTTTCAAAAGCTCCTCGTACAAGTCCTGCAAAAGCGGGGTTTTTCCCGTATCAAGCCCAAGGGCCTGTTCCCGGTACACCAGCCGCACACAGCGGTCAACAACTGTCTTTTCGATGGGCTGTAAGCCCTCCTTGCCGCCTACCACCAGCTCGCACAGGGAAAGCAGGAAATCCGCCTTCATGGAAAGGGGGCTCTCCCCGGCGGCCATGTTGAGCTCCACATCCATCGGGTTTAAGTGGTGGGGGCTGTCCGGGGCAATCTCGATCACCTGTCCGCCCAGCCTGCGAACCAGCGGGGCATATTCACCCATCGGATCAACAATGATAATCCGATCCTGGGGAATGGTCAGAAAGACATTGAGCAGTTCCCGCTTTGCCGCAAAGGATTTTCCCGAGCCCGTAGAGCCGAGGTACATTCCGTTGGCGGACTTGAGCTTTTTACGGTCAGCCATGATGACATTGTTGGAAAGGGCGTTCATGCCGTAGTAAAGCGCCTGCCCGTCCATGCGAAGCTCCCGGGTCATAAAGGGAATGAAGATCGCCGTGGAGCTGGTTGTCATACCACGCTGGATTTCCACCTCGTTATAGCCCAGGGCCAGCGAGGACACAAAGCCCTGCTCCTGCTGCCAGTCCAGCCGCTTCAAGGCGCAGTTGTATTTCTGCGCGATGCCGCCCACGGTGAACACATCGTTTTCCAGCCGCTGGCGGGTAGGGGCGATATTGACCACCGTAAAGGTCAACAGGAACATTCTCTCGTTGCGGGATTGGAGGTCGGCCAGGAGCTCCGCCGCGTCCTTGGAAAAGGTAATGAGGTCGGGCGGCAGAATGTCGGGATCGTACCCGGCCCGGACCGCCTTGCGCTGTTCCTCCACCTTCATTTTGCCGATGTCGGAGATTTTTCCCTTGATGGTTTTGATGGCCTTTAGCTGATCCACCGTCTGGATATGGAGGGTAACCGTCATTTCCGCATCCAGCTCCAAAATCTCCGCCAGGAGCTTGTCAGAGAGCTCGGACGCCAAAATCTGCAAGTAGGACACCGCGCCCCAATACTGGCCCACCCGGAACAGGCGGGACTGCCGGAAGTCGAAGCTGTCCGGGGCGATATAGTCCTTGGTGCCGAGCCCCGTCTGCGGGATGTCCTTCCATGAAAAGCGGAACGGCTCCCGGTTGCCCGGATGCATCTGGCTGTGAAGCAGGGCCAGCCTTGCCCGCCCGTCCATCGGCTCACAGGGAACGCCCAGCCGCTTAAAGTTGCCCATCACATCGGCCTCCACGCGCTCCAGACGGGGGCGGGCCTCCGCGATCCCTCCGGCGGGGATGCCGAAAGTAATGTACTTGGAGCGTTCAATCCCGTTGTTAGACCGGGCGATCTGGTTTTTCAGCATCCCGGTAAATTCCTCCCGGACGCTGTTAAAATCATCATCCGCCTGGGGAATGTTTACCTTATAGCGGCTCCGGGAGTGGGAGCGGCGGTTGACAAAGGAAAGCTGGAACGGCAGAGGAGCTGTCAAAGTAATTGAGGAACGAGCTCCAGCCTCCAAAGATTGCAGTCTGATCCTCGGTGGATGCCACGGAATAATTGATGTCCTCATATTCCACCGTCTTTGTGTAGAGCCCGCCGGGGAGCTTGCACACCCCGTCCGGGTGCATCGCCACATAGGGGATGGTCTGCTGGGCGGACAGGGCCGCCCGGCTTTTTACCCTTTGCGGCGGCTCCGTTTTTTGGATTTGCGTTTTTCAATCACATCCTCCTTTCCAGCGCCCGGCCCGGCAAAGGGCGCATAAATGTTTTCGGTTCGGTAGGCCCTGATCCCCGGCCTTAGAAACTTGGCCCGGATGATATTTTTCACAACCTTTTCAAAGGGTCAAGCCGTCCTTTTCATACATGGCCAGCAGGAACGCCGGGAGCATAATTCCCAGCATGAGAAACATCGCCCCGGTATTGCCGAGGGTGCCACGGGTCAGCAGATAGGCCGGAATCCCCACCGCGCCAGCGCTGCCGAAGCAGACAAGCTGGCGTTTGGTGAGGTTGAAAGCCATCTTTGTTTTGATTTTGGATAAATCGTTTGGTACGTTTACATAGGGCATAGATCACTCCTTTTCTGCACTTCGGGACAATGTGTCCCAAAGTCCGGGATGGTTGGTGTTACTTCATTTCCCCATACCTCCCAGCCGGGCGGGGACTGTCTGGCAAAGAGCTCCACCCGGGGCAGGTCGCCCATCAGGGAAATGATTTTGTCGCGGGCCTCGTCCGGCTTTTTGCTGTGGGCCTCAATCGGGGAAATGATAAATTGATGGATGTTGGCAGCCTGCCGCTTCGGGTGGCCCTTGGTAGCCAGCAGGCAGATTTCCGCGTTGCCCCTCGTCCAGAAGCCAAGGCCGTAAAACCAGCTATCCGCCTTCTTGTTCTTTTTCAGCCAGACGAAAGCAACGCTTTTTGTAGGTGAAGCCCCACGCCTCGATCAGCCGGAGCGCCTCCGGGAGCTGCGGGAAAGTAGCCCATAAAAAGAGTGCGCTGTCCGGGGCTGCAAGATCAGCCACAGGCAACGCACATAAATCCTCAATGCTCATAGTGGGATAATGTTTTTCCGCCGCGCCCTGTACTTTCTTAGCCGAGTAGCGCCAAGGGGGATCGGCGTAAATGATAGAATACTGCTGGATAATTACACTCCTTTCTCGCCAGAGCTTTTTACTGCCTGCGCCGCACGGATGCGCTCACTGGCAGCGGCATAAAAGGCCGGGGCCGTTTCAAAGCATACAAAGCGGCGTTCTGTGTTGATAGCTGCAATCGCGGTTGTGCCGGAGCCCGCGCAAATGTCCGCGACCAGTTCGCCGGGGCGGGTATAGGTGCGGATCAAATACTCGCAGAGCTCCACGGGCTTCTGCGTGGGGTGGATGCCGCCGGACACCGTAGGCACAAAAAGCACATTTCCGGGATAGCGGCGGCCATCGTTGGACTCCGAGCCCTGCCGTTCAAATTTTCCATAGTTGGAGCTTGTACCGCTTCGGGAATGTACGCGGGTATAAGGCTTGCCATAAGTAAACTGCGGATTGTAGACCGGGGACTTCTGGTAAAACACCAAGATATTCTCGGACTTTTTCAGTGGAGCCCGGTTTGCATTGAGAAAACCTGTTCCGCGCTCCTTGTACCAAATCCACTCATAGCGGAGCATGGCGAGGTTGGATGCGCCCAGCACCTTGTCAAAGGGGCACTGTGCGAAGAACAGCACCGCGCCATTCGGCTTGACCGCCCATTTCACCGCCTCCCACAGTTCCGGGGCGGCAGGGGCACATCCCAATAATTCCGGGTTGTGCCGTAGGGCGGATCGGTCAGCAGCATATCCACGCTATGTTTTGGCAAAGAACGCAGGCCCTCGATGCCATCCATGAGAAACAAGCCCTCCTTCAGGACACGTTGTCCCAAAGTGCGGCTATCGGTCATTGCGGGCCTCCTTTGCCTTGGCAGGTGCAGGCCGAGCGGCGTTTTCTTTTCCCGCCTGTTTTGCGGCCTCGGCCATCTGCTCCTTGATCGGGGCAGGCCGTACCGCCTGGGCCCGTGCAACAAGCTGTTCCACCGCCGCATGATACGCCTCCACACCAGCCGCATTGATCCGCTCCTGTGTGGCGCGGTCAGGAATCCGAACCGTAGCCCGGTATCCCGTCCGGCTGGCAGGATCGGGCTTAGAGGGAGCACCGAGGAAAATCCCTTTTCCCGTCCACAACCTTAAAATCGTCGATGACCACACCGCCAAAATTGACGCTGGCGAAGCCGATCAGTTTACCCTGCGGCTCAATCGGACGGACAGATACCGTGATCGGAACAACCGCCTCCTGCAAGACAGCATCTGTC
>VOFJ01001554.1_pt1 | contig 12688 bp, 12 predicted proteins | sample 5384081 | NCBI WGS metagenome assembly VOFJ01 (sample SAMN12384729, study PRJNA508395) | human gut metagenome | isolation source: healthy gut I | host: Homo sapiens | reverse complement strand
GCTCCTTTTACGACACCTTGTCATTCATCTTCGGTTCCCCTTGTGGTAACCCATGTAATATATAGAGTTGCAGTTACGGTAGACCGGCTAACACACCAACCTGATGCTTCGGTAAGGGGAGAACAAGAATGAAACGTCTTCTGATTAATGCAGTTCGGATGATGATGCTTCTTATGTATAGGTTCTTCCGCGTTCCCGCCGCAAGCGTAGGATTGTGTGCCTGAGTCGCGAGCGACCGACCGACCACCGATTTCCGGCTCATCCGCCATTATGTGAGACAGACGCATCCGGATTATTCCGTGGTGATCCTCGCCAAGCTGCACAACCCGGTACGATACGGGTTCCATATGATCCGGCAGCTGTATTTCATCGCCACCAGCCAGGCGGTGCTGCTCGACACCTACGCCATCGTGGTAAGCCTGCTCGCCGGCTACATCGACGTGCCCGTCATCCAGATGTGGCATGCGCTCGGCAACATGAAGAGGTTCGGATACACCGCGTTGGGCTCCAAGGAAGGCCGGAAGTTCTCCACCGCCTCGCTGCTGAACATGCATCGCGGGTACACGTCCGTGCTCATCTCATCCAAATCGTTCATCAGCGATTACGCTCGCGGCTTCGACATCGACCCGTCCATCATCTACGAGGCGCCACTGCCCCGCACCGATCTGCTGATCAACAGCTCGTACCGGGCGCAGCAGCGCGAACGCATCATCCGCGAGTTCCCGGAACTCGGGCGCAAAGCTCAACATCGTCTACTGCCCCACGTTCCGCAAAAAAGACGCCCGCCAATCAGACTCAGGCGGCAGCAGCCCCTCGCCGATGCCATCGATGACGACAAGTACAACCTGATCGTGAAATGCCATCCGTTGGACGACCTGCGTATCAACAATCCGCACGTATTCCAGCACTATCCGAGCCAGTACGACATGCTGTTCGTCGCCGATTACGTCATCAGCGACTATTCGACCGTGATCTATGAGGCCGGACTGCTTGACCTGCCGGTGTTCCTCTATGCGTACGACTGGCCGGACTATTCGAAGAAACGCAGCCTGTACATCGACCCGAAGCGCGATATCCCGACGCTGTTCACGGATGATGCCGAGGCGATCGTGAGAGCCATCGAGCACGACGATTTCGACCATGCCGCCTATCAGGCGTTCATCCGTCGCAACGTGGCCATCCCCGAGCACGGCTCCTGCACGGCGCGCGTAGTCGAGCACGTATTCGATCTCATCGCCGCCCGCTAGTCAGGTTCCCCTTTCCCACTAGTCAGCTCCCTCCCTCCCGCGAAAGTTCCGTTTGAAGACCGCCGGATGGGACTTCCGCGAGAAGGTGGGGGATGGTTACCGACCGACTGCCATCTAGCCCTCGCCTGTACCACACCATGCGATTTTTTGACGGTTTTGGGGCTGGTGTGGCCAAGGGCGATTCCGGGCCCATTCACCGGTCATTGAAAAATGGCGGTTTCCGGACCCGTGCTTTGCCACACCACATGATGTGAAGGCTCACATCGCATGGTGTGGCTTCTGCTGTGCCACACCATGCGATTCTGGGGTGTTTTTCGCCTGGTGTGGCACACGGGATGGGAGCGAATCAGATGGTCAGATGGGTAGAGCATGACTGGGGGCCGTTCTGGGCCGAGAACCACCCCAGTCATGCTGCGCATGACAGCCCCCGCCAGCGGGGCAAGAAATAGTGAACGCCCCCGGTGTGGGGGCGTTCACAGTACTGGGGTTTTCTGGTTTGGCTCTTTACTTGCCACCGTCGAGTTCGATGGCCTTGTTGAGGGCTTCTTCCAGTTGCTTCTGGGCTTCACCGTAGGCGGTCCAGTCGCCGTTCTTCATGGCGGACTGGGAGTCCTTCATCGCTTGGGCCGCATCCTTCAGCGCTTGCTGAAGCTCGGGGCTTTGGCTGCCGCCCTGCGGAGGAACCGTTCTGGTCCTTGCCCTCGTTCGTACCACTGCCATTCGCGTTGCCGTTGCTCTCGCTGCCATCACCGGATTCAGTGCCGTTCTGCCCGCCACTGTTCTGCTCGTCACCGCTTTGAGACGTGTTGCCGGAATTCTCGGCATCGCCCGCGGACGCACCCGAATTGCCGCCGAACACCTGGTCGAGCGCCTCGTCGAGCGTATTGGCGAATCCGACCTGGTCGCCGAACGCCACCAGCACCTTCTTCTTGAGCAGCGGGAAGCTGGTCGATCCGCTGGACTGCACGTACACCGGCTGCACATACACACCAGACCGCCACCCAGCGGCAGTGTCAGCAGGTTGCCTCGGTTGACCTTTGGTGGAACCGGATTCGAGCAGGTTCAGCTCCTTCGACACGTCCGCGTTCGCGTTGAAGTTGTTCTGCGCCTGCCCGGTCCGGGAACGTTGGAGTCCTTGGGCAGCTCCTGCAATCGTATTGTGCCGTAGTTCGGCCCGATTACGCCCTTTTTCGTTGCCCGCGTCGGAATCCACCGACAGGAAGCCGGTGAGGATTTCTCGCGTGGACGTGCCGGCGGGGATGTACGAGGAGGTCAGCGAGAACACCGGCTTCTTCGACCCGCCGGTCTGCAATGACAGGTAATACGGGGGCTGCGGAACGCCCTGCTGCTGCGCCGTGGCCGATTCGGTGGGATCCACCGGCGTCTGCCAGAAATCCTCGCCGGAGAAGAACTGGCCTGCGGACGACACATGGTATTTCGCGAGCAGCTCGCGCTGTACCTTGAACAGGTTCTCCGGGTAACGCAGGTGGCTCATCAGGTCGCCGGATATCTCGGAGATCGGGTGGTACTGTCCGGGGAAGATCTTCTCCCATGCCTTGAGCACCGGATCGTTGGCATCCCAGGCGTACAGTTCGACGGAGCCATCGTACGCATCGACGGTCGCCTTGACCGAGTTGCGGATGTAGTTGGCCTTCTGCGAACCCAACGCCTGGATCGTGTTCGACGTCTTGGTGGTGGAATCCTGCGTGACGCTTCCCAGATCGGTCATCTGCGAATACGGGTAGGCGTCCGACGTGGTGTAGCCGTCGACGATCCACTTGACCCGTCCGTCCACCACCGCCGGGTACACGGCCGTCCAGCGTCAGGTACGGGGCGACCTTGGCGACGCGCTCCTTGGGGGAACGGTCGTACAGGATCTGCGAGTCGGAGGTGACACGGTCGGAGAACAGGATCTGATCGGATCCGAACCGGACCGCGTACAAAAGCCGCGAAGAAGATGTTGCCCACCGAGGGGCCGCCATCGCCGTCAAACGTATTGGTCGCGCCCTGCGATCCGGTCGGATAGTCGAACTCCCACGAATCCATGCCCTTCGGAGCCCCGACAATCGAGTATTCGGGGGCGTTCGGGGAGAAGTAGATGCGCGGCTCGTACTTCTGCGATTCGGTGAGCTTGCCCTGGGTGGGGATGCTGGATTCGAAGAACTGCGGCTGCCCGTCCGCCGCCACCTTGTTGCCGTATGCGGCCACGACACCGTACCCATGCGTATACACGGTGTGGTCGTTGACCCAGTTGCGGTTGTCGTTGCCTTCCAGATCCAGTTCTCGGGCGGCGATCACCGTGTCCTGGCTGACGCCGTCGATGTCGTACTTGTCGACGGCCAGCGTGTCGGCGAACGTGTAGTACTGCTTCGACTGCTGCAGCTGCTTGAACGTGGGGCTGACGACCTGTGGGTCGAGCAGTCGGATCTGCGCGGTGGATTCGGCCTCGGACGACAGCGCTCCGGACTTGCCCTTGGTGGTGGCCTTGTACTGTTCGACCTTCACCTTGTCGAGCCCGTACGCCTGCTGCGTGGCGTTGATGTTGCGCTGGATATAGGTGGATTCCATCTCCTGCGCGTTCGGGTTCACCTTGAACCGCTGCAGCAGCATCGGCCATGCGACGGTGAGCACCAGCGAGACGACCAGCGCGGCGGCGATCGCAATCACCGGCGTACGCCACGCCTTGAGAGCCGCGGCGGCGCGGACACTCAGCTTGGCGGCGCCTTCCAACGCATGGGAGTGCATCAGCCACACGCCGAGGAACACACCGAGCACCGCGGTAATGGCCGCCATGATGAACGTGACCGGAATGGTCGCGTGCACGGTGGTGTATGCGGCGCCGGTGATGCGGTCGCCCTGCTGGGTCAGATGCGTGAACACGCCGATCACCTGGCGCGCGGACCAGGCCAGCATGTTGAGGATCAGCCAGATGCCGATCTGGCGACGGGCGCGCTTGGTCACAGCGAGCACTCCGCGACCATGCACCGGCATGGTGAAGCGGATGCCGCCCATCATCGCATGCGTGACGACGGAGAACACAATGCCCATCAGCAGCAGCATCGATACGGCCGACATCACCAGCCGCAAACCGGGCAGCACAAACACATAGAACCCGTTGTCGATGCCGAACTGCGGATCGGCAGTGCCGAAGCTCTGCGCGTTGAACATCAGCAGGATCTCAGACCAGTTCGAGTTGAACTGCGAGCCGAACATCACGCCCACGACCAGCGACACGACCACGGCGGCGCGACGCGCGGTCTTGGAACTGAACGACTTGCCCACTTCGATGACGTCATCCTTGATGCGGAACGTCGAGCCGTCGGACGAATCGGGGCGAGCGCGGATAGCCAGCCAAGCGGACACATAGCTGACCAAGGCCATCAGCAACGCATACGCCGCCCACAGGCCGAACTTGACACCCAGCTGGGTCCACACCACGTTCTGAAAACCGAGCTGTCCGTACCACATCAGGTCCGTGATGAACTGCGACAGGCCGAAGAACAGGCCGACGACGACAACCAGCGCCAGCACGACGCCGATCAGAATCTTCGTCCCCCTTGCTGGGCCCGTTCGGCAACGGTCGGGGCGTGAGCCTCGGCACGCCGCGCTTCGGCGGCTCCCCCTTGCCGGCGGATGGCGTCTCGCCATGATCGTCGCCATCCGCCTGCACATCGACGATCACCGGATCGTCATCGGTCGCACCGGAGTCCCGACGTGGCCCGCGTGGCCCGTCGCCGGGATCGAACATACCCAACATATCAAAAAAGACATGATACAAGCCTATCGAAAGGCTAGGAAAGCTGGTCATGCTCTGAGCTGAGAACACAGCCGTCGTACAACCGTTTCACAACCACTACACATGATGGCCTACGCTAGTGCATATGAGGATGCAGCAGATCAAACACGGCGGCAGGAGGCCGCGCCCCAGTTCAGCCCCCCACCATCATCGCCGGCCATGCTCTGCGTGGTGGCCCTTGTGGCGGCAGGCACGGCATGGTGGATGCTGCGTCCCCAGCAAAAGACACGCTCGAACATCTCGCGCAGCCACAGTCCTCCTCTTCGACGCTGAACCGCGACAAGGCCCCCCACACCGAAACCGCAGAAATCTCAGGAGCATCAGAAGGCAGCCGGTGCCTCCCCCCGCGGCCAAGGCGAGCCGCGCCATCGCCACGATGAGTCTCGATGAACGGGCCGGGCAGCTCATCATGGCACCGATGTTCGCAGGCGGCAATCCGGCCGATCTCAGCGCCCTCATCAGCACACGCCATGTCGGTTCCGTGGTGCTCATCGGCAACTGGAACAACGGCACAGCCGCAGCCAAGACCGCCGCTGACGCGCTGCAAAGCTATGCTCCGAGCGGCAACCAGCTGATCGTCTCCACCGATCAGGAAGGCGGCCAGGTGCAGCATCTCAAGGGCAGTGGATTCGACACGATGCCGTCCGCGGTGGCGCAGGGCCAGATGAGCGCTGACACGCTGCGCTCCTCCGCAAAGACCTGGGGCGGCCAGCTCAAGCAAGCCGGCATCAACGTCGACCTGGCCCCGGTATTGGGGACGGTGCAGGTCAAGCGTTCCTCGAACGCTCCGATTGGCGCGCTGAACCGCGATTTCGGTTTGGATTCCAACGGAAACGCGCAGCACGGCATCGCGTTCGTCGAAGGCATGCGCGACGCGGGCGTCGGCGCGACCGTCAAGCACTACCCCGGTTTGGGCGCGGTGACCGGCAATACCGATTTCACGACCGAGGGCATCCTCGACACCACGACCACGCTTGATGACGAGGAGATAGGCGCGTTCAACACCACGATCAAGCAGGCGAAGCCGGCTATGGTGATGATGTCGCTGGCGACCTACCAGCGCATCGACTCGTCGGCGCCCGCCGCGTTCTCCAGCAAGATCATCGACGGCACGCTGCGCGGCAGCGTCGGCTATGACGGCGTGGTGATCTCAGACTCCCTTTCGGCCGCGGCGGTCAGCGGCATAGCGACCAAGGACCTGGGCGTGCGTCTGGTGGACGCCGGCGGCGATTTGGCGTGCATAGGCGATACGTCATATGTGACACCGATTCTTGACGGTATCATCGCCCGTGCGCAGTCCGACCCGGCCTTCGCGAAGAAGGTGACGGCCTCCGCGACGCGCGTGATGACCCTGAAATACCAGATGGGACTGGCGAAGTGACACGGGATTAGGCGCTACCGGTTCTTGAAGTAGCGGAACAGCTGCGTCTGTCGGATCACCGATCCCGTCAACAGCGAGGAGACGAGCACTCCGGCCAGCAACACGAGCGGCGTACGAACGGCGGCCAGCAACACGGCAAGAGGGTCGGACTGCGACATGCGCAGCGCGTACGCGGAGAGCAGCGCGCATGTCGCGAGCGTGCCGACTCCTGCCCAGATCAGTGATTCCAGTTCGATACCGAGCAGCTGCGCGCCCTTAGATTCGCCCGAGTGCAACGCGCCTGCATATTCGAGCCGGCGGCGGCGTACCGAAATCACGCCTAGCAGCAGGCCGACCGCCAGTCCAAGATACGGCATCCAACGGGTCACACGGGTCAGATAGCCCTTCTGCGCGTCATAATGCGCATCGAACCCCTTGTTAAGAGCGGTCACACCGGGACGCATCTCCGATTTCGGGTTCTTCGTGGCGGTGGACAGCAGCAGCTCGTCCATCTGGTCGCTTTGCGGCCACTGCTTTGCCCAGCATTCCTGGAACACGCCGCCGCTCGATGCCGCCGGTGCGATCATCGCATAGGCGAACCGCATGTCCCTGCCGTCATTCGGCCAATCGAACACGCCCGCCACGGTGACCGTGCCATGATTCGTCTGCATGCGGCTGCGCTTGACGAGACCGAAATCATGGGAGACGTCGGATGACACCCACACGCCGGACGGGTCCGGAACCTCCTGCGGGTCTTCGGCGGTGATGAGCCGTATCATGCCCGCGGTCATGCCTCATATGATGACAGTTCGATGCCTTTCGTTGCCAGCGGCACGACCTGCGGGCCGGACCGCATCGCCCCGGAAATGAACGACGGGTCGCCATGGTCGGAGAGCCGGTCGCAGGCGAGGTCCGTCGACATTGCCGCCGACCACGGTTTTCACGTCGGCGAATGCGCGGATGCGCACCGCGGCTTCGGTTTCCAACCTCATGACCGACATCGCCTCGTATCCTCCGAGCAGGGTGCCGGCGAACAGCACGGCGAGGAACATGGCGAGCATGCGCGGTGCCCGAGGCGATGTTGCGCAGCGTCTCCGAGATGATGGATCCCAGTCTCATGAGCGCACCTCCGATCCATTTTCGGCGATGTCAGTTGAGTCGGTGGGACCACCCCCATCCGCTTCGCCGGGAGCCCCCGCCAGCGGGGGCGGGATCGGTAAGGCTCAGCGGGTTCGTTTCCGCCAGCGGGGGCAAAACTGGAGTCCTCGTTATCGCCGGGGGCGTAGTCGGCCAGGTCGATGACGCGACCGCAGGCGTCGCGCGTGTCCGGGTCATGGGTGGCGACCAGCACGATCATGCCCTGTCCGGCCAGGTTCCCGAGCACGTGGCTCACCGAGTGCGCGGTGCGCGTATCCAATTGTGCAGTCGGCTCGTCCACGAGCAGCATGTCAGGTCTGGAGCATACTGCACGGGCCAGCATGAGCCGCTGCGCCTCGCCGCCCGACAGTTCGCCGAACCGCCGGTCGGCCGCATACTCCAAGTCGAACAGCCCCATGGCCTCCAACGCCTGCGGCTCCGCTTCGCGCCGGCGCAGCCCCTTGGCCAGCAGCGGGAACACGACATGGTCCAGAGCCGTTCGCCCGGGCACGCCGTACGGGTTCTGAAACACCCAGCCTACACGTTCCACGTTCTTGCGTTCCACCGTGCCATGGTACGGCTTCTCCCATCCGGCAAGAATCGACAGCAGCGTCGACTTGCCGCATCCGGATGGCCCGCATATCGCCACGGTCTGGCCGGGTATCGCTGTGAAATCCAGATGTTCGAACAACACGTCCGTTCCGGGGAACCTATGCGCCAAATCATGTACGCTCACCGATCGCTCCGGCTGCGGCGCGGGCACCGACTCCGGCACCGGCGTATACATCTTCCCCCGCCATCATCGGCAGCTTTCGCCGGTCAGACCACTGCCTATCTCAACCGAGGTGATAGCCGCGGCATCGGCGCCTTGGGGCTCGACGAGACTCGCCCCGAGCTCGGATCCGACAATTGACACCTTGATGGTCCTGCCACCCGAGACGATGCACCCCTTGCTGCCGTTGACGCCGATCACCGACGCGGCCGGCAGCGCAGCGCCTGCACCGGATTCACAAGCTGCACGCTGGCTTCCAGACCTGTGGCGAGCATGTCGCTGGTGAGTGACTGGAATTCCTGTGTGGCGGCGACTCTGGCGCAGAACTCGGCGTCATCCACTTCGGTGGTGCCGGCTTTCAGCGTGGCGGTCTGCCCGATCAGGGTGACCGTCCGGTCGAGTTCCGACGGCTGCCCGTTCTGGATGGAGAATTTCGTGACACTGCCGGGCACCTTCCCAACGACGCTTCCCCCGGCCACGGTCGTCCCGACAGTGCCGGCCCATTCGCCGACTCGCACGCTCGCGGCAGGTATCCACAGCACGTCGGTCAGCGGCAATGAACCGTCCGACGTGTCGCCGGCGGCGCTCATGAGCTGCTTCACTCCTTGAGACGTGTTCCATGTATATGTGGTGGATTTCGCCGAGGCCGGCAGTCCGAGGCGCGCGAGTTCGTTGTTGAGGGCGAGCACGTCGTCGCCTTTGTCCCCGGTGGCGAGGTCGCGGTACATCGGCGTGGCTGTCGCCAGCGCCACCACCGAGACTCCGTTGACCTTCATCGCGGTCTTGCCAGAGGTCAATCCCTGCGATGACATGTCCTCCGTCACTGTGCCGGAGGCGTTGCCGACCAGTTCGCGCGTCTGAGAGACCGTGGGAATCATGGTAACCTGGGTGGCTCCCGTGTACTCCTGCACTCCGGCCGGCGCGCTCGTGATCTCCTTGGCGGAGCCGAGCAGTGCGGTGCCCGGTCGGGCAGCCACAAAGCGCATGCCCCGACCGTCAGCGACACCGCGACCACCACGGCCAGCAGCAGCCATATCACAGATATACGTCCGCTATTGCGGGTCTTGGAGATGCTGCCATTGCCGACTGTTTTGCCGTTTTTGCCGCGATTACGCCGTTTTTTCATCCTCGACCGCCTTTGGTTCGATGATCCCGTTCACCATCATATGATGCTATGAAGTCCATTCATAGCAGGCCCCTCCCATCGAATCTACGGATGCCACGACATACCGAAGGCCCCTGATGCCTTCCGATGACATATCAAGAAGCAGCAGATCCGGCTTTGAGCTCATGCTCCTTGCATGATTTGATTGCTCTCAACCCCTCAGTCGTCGACCAGATAACATCGATTTGAGTTAGGCGATCAGCAAACAGCGAGACTACAGACTCCAAGGCGCGCTCGTCATTGTCGACGATGGCGACTCTGGCATCGGCGCAATAGCCGGTCAAATGATCCGGTTCGGAGTATGTGTTCATTCCCCTATTGTTCACCGCACCACCAAAAGAGCCACGGCGGGCAACCGAAAAAAAAACGCCGCCGGCTACCGGAACGGAGGGCACCGCATCGTCGCAGCACACCGGTGGCATACCCGTTTCGGGTATGCCACCCAACCTGTTCCCGGGGAAACGGAGGCAGCTGCCGGCCTTTACTCGCCGAGCTTGGCGAGCAGCAGGGCCTCCGCGAGGATGTTGTTCTTCAAGCCGGGCAGCGAGATCGACTCGTTGGGACTGTGTGCGTTGGCCTTCGGATCCTCCGGGCCGGTGACGAGCACCTGCGCGGATGGGAAGATGCGCTGCAGCTCAGGGATGAACGGGATCGAGCCACCCTCGCCCTTGTTGATCGGCGCCACGCCGAACGCCTCCTCCATGGCCCCGCGAGTGCATCCTTGGTGGCGACCGCGTTCGGGTCCATCGCCCAGCCCATGCCGTTCTCCAACTTGGTGACCTTCACCTCGGCGCCGAACGGGGGTGTGCCTGCAGGAACGCGGCAAGCGCGTCCTGCGCCTCCTGCGGGTGCTGGCTCGGCGCGGTGCGCAGGGACAGGCGGAACGTGGTCTCGGGGCTGACCACGTTGAATGAGCCCTCGACCGGATGCGCGTCGAAGCCGATCACGGTCACGCTCGGCTTGGTCCACAGCCTGGAAGCGAGCGAACCGGTGCCGGCGAGACGATAGGAGTCGACGATGCCGGCGTCCTCGCGCACGGTGGCCTCGTCAAGGTCGCGCTGCAGGCCACCAACCGGCTCCTGCGCGGCCACGCCCGGCACAGCAAGGTCGCCGTTGGCGTCGTACATCGAGGCGATGAGCATCGCGGCGAGCGTGTTCGCATCGAGGATGGGGCCGCCGTACTGGCCGGAATGCACCGGATGGTGCAGCACCTTGACGTTCACGTCCACACAGGTGTTGCCGCGCAGCGACGTGGTCAGCGACGGAATCTCGGCGGACCAGTTGCCCGAGTCGGCCACAACGATCACGTCGGACGCGAACTCGTCGCGATGATCCTCGATGAACGGGATGAAGCTCGGCGAGCCCATCTCCTCCTCGCCCTCGACGAACACCTTGATGTTGACCTTGAGATCGTCGCCGAGCGCCTTCATCGCGCCCGAGTGAATCGCTATGCCGCCGCCGTCATCCGCCGAGCCGCGGCCGTACAGGCGCGTGCCGACCTCGGTGGCGACGAACGGGTCAGTGTCCCATGCGGACGGATCCGGCACAGGCTGCACGTCGTGGTGCGCGTACAGCAGCACGGTGGGGCCTGCGGGTCGACGATCTTCGAGCCGATGACCTCCCCATGCACCGGGCGTGCCATCCGGGTTGCGCGATTGGACGACCTTCGCGTCGATGCCGACCTGGCGCAGCTCGTCCGCTACGAATTCGGCGGACCGCTTCGCATATGCTCGGCGGTGATGCCCTCGGCGGAAATCGACTTCAGCGCGACCTTACGGCCCAGCAGATCGACGACGCGGCCGAAATCGGCTTCGACCCGCGCGCGCAGCTCGTCGGAAAACACTGCGGTCATGATGCTCCTTACTGTTGCGTTCGTCATCATCCATCCCGCCGGCACGAACCGGCCGGCCTGGAACAGATGGTCATATCAGCTGCCATTGTAACCGGTTCGCCCGGCTTTCCAGCGTCGAGGCGTGGCCGTATTCTGACGGATTATGACATGGAACCCTTTCAAGAAGGACAAGGCCCAGGAGCCGGTCGAAGAGGAATCGCCCGCCAAGACCGTCGGGAAAGGCCGTCCGACCCCCAAGATGAAGCAGGCGCAGGCGCGTAACCTGCGTCCTCTGGTGCCGCCGGACCGCAAGGCCAGCGCCAAGGCCGCGAAGGAGCGGATCCGCAAGCGCGAGGACGAAGAGTATGAGGCGATGCGCACCGGCGACATCAACCGCATGCCGAAGGCCGAACGGTTGCCGTGGCGCGTGTACATCCGCGACTACGTCGACGCGCGCCGCAACCTCGGCGAGTTCTTCATCCCGGTTGCGTTCGTCATGCTGCTCGGCTCGATTCTCGTCACCACCATCGCGCCGCAGCTGTCGGTCCCGATGATGATTCTGCTGTACGTGTACCTGATTGCCGTGATCATCGACGTGGCTGTCATCATGTGGCGCAAGCTGAAGAAGAAGCTCATCGAGAAGTATGGCGAGGCATCCGTTGCCAAGGGCTCGCGCTCCGCATCGTATGCCTGGAGCCGCGCGATTCAGGTGCGCCGCTGGCGTCTGCCCAAACCGCGCAGCCCCAAGCGCGGCAACTGGCCGAAGTGACAGCCGCCCTGCTGCTTTCCTGACGGCGCTCCCGATAGTGGGAGCGCCGTTTTTTGTATGCCCTAGGCTGCGTGAAACCACCCCAGTCTCGCTGCGCTCGACAGCCCCGGCCCGCCAGCGAGGGCAAGACAGCACCCACCTTGCTCGCTCTTGGCCTACGAAGAGCCCTGCTATTTGCTCCACAGCTCAGCCCGCCGGCGGGCGTAAGGTATTACGATGGGGATGGTTTTGGTACGAGCACAAAGGAGTCGAACATGAGTGAAGCTTTTGACATCGCGATAATCGGCGGTGGACCCGGCGGATATTCCACAGCATTGCGGGCGGCCGAGCTCGGCAAACGCGTGGCCATGATCGAACGCGACGCAACGCTCGGCGGAACCTGCCTCAACCGCGGGTGGATCCCGTCGAAGGCGCTGATCAGCGCCACCCACGCAATCGACTCCATCCGGTACGCCGGCGAACTGGGCATCTCCGCCACCATCAACGGCATCGACTACGGACGCTGCACGATTACAAGAAGCGCATCGTCGACACATTTGATGACGCAAGGGGCTGGCAGGTCTGCTCGCCCATCGGGGCGTCACCGTGTTCCGGGGCGTCGCCTCGATCAA
>VOFJ01000516.1_pt1 | contig 12735 bp, 21 predicted proteins | sample 5384081 | NCBI WGS metagenome assembly VOFJ01 (sample SAMN12384729, study PRJNA508395) | human gut metagenome | isolation source: healthy gut I | host: Homo sapiens | reverse complement strand
TAATGCATTGCTCTCCTCCGTGATAATTGCCTTTGATTCTTGCTTTGACTTCCAGGATGTTGAACGGCTTTGTGATATAATCATCTGCTCCGTATTCCAGACCGAGGATCTTATCCATGTCATCGCCTTTGCAGTCAGCATCACGATTGGCATATCAGAGAATTCGCGGATGTGCTGGCATACTTCAAATCCATCCATCTTCGGAAGCATGATATCCAAAAGAATCCATATCATAATGATTCTCTGTTGCCATTTTCAGTGCCTCTTCCCCGTCATATGCACAGTCCACTTCCATTCCATCCTGCTCTAAACTGAAACGGATACCTTTTACGATCAATTTTTTCATCATCAACAACAAGAACCTTTTTTGCATTTTTACACCTTTATACTATCCTTTATTTTGTTAAAAACTCCTTCTTTGATTCCATCCACATTCATGATCTCCTCAATAGAAGAAAATCTGCCGTGTGCTTCCCGGTACTGAAACAATGCCTCTGCTTTTTGACTGCCCGATTCCCGGAAGCGTCATAAAATCTGCAACACTTGCCCGGTTAATGTCCAGTAAGCCATCATCCACATTGCTCTCGGATTCTTCCTGTGCAGCCGCCACTTCTTCCATGGTCGGAATTCTTAACATCTGTCCGTCCGTGACAAACTCTGCCTGATTTACCGCTTCCATCCCGGCATCCTCTGTCATCCCGCCAGCCATCGCTACTGCTTCATAAACACGGCTGTTCTCCGGCAGCTCATACACCCCCGGATTTTCTACTGCCCCGCAGACATACACCATACAACTGCCCATCTCTTCCTGGCAGTCTTTCTCCTCTGTCTGCGGAACTTCACTTGTCTCTGTCTGTATTTTCTCCAAATACACATTATTCCTGGAACCACATCCACAGAGCACTCCAATGCAGAATATGATTACCAGGAATACTTTCCTCTTACGATTCATAGCATTCTCCTTCTCCACCGAATGCATCATCACAGATGGATGAAAAGCCCCTCAACGCCTGATGTATATATTTTAACGAAATTTTACAAATATGACAAGACTATTAAATATATTATATCCATTTTTTTAAAAAATATTGAGATATTGTTTCTTTTAATGTTACCCAAAATTCTTTTTGCATCCTGTGAATCCGGTACCGGGATCGCATTTTCGTATGCCTGATAGGCAATCTGTTCCTTCTCGTCTGCGTCCTCTGATAATTTTACGGAATAATGACCCCCGCCAAGTCCATGCAGTTCTCCTGACATGGTAAGCGTTACATACTCTGCAAAATCAGTCGCTTTTTCCTTTTTCCCGGAGAAATCATTCACGACCACAAGGTCTGTCAACGCTGCGGAAGATGTCTGCAGTGTATCATTCAATGCCAGAAGCTCCCGGATCTCATGATCTGTTCCTTCGAGTTTTGCAAGGGAATCCGAGTCCACGATCGCACAGATGGTTTTCCCTCATTAAAATCCGAGATCACGCTCTCCTCCGTGACTGTCGCCGCATCAATGGAAAATGATTCGAGGATCTGCGAGAAAAAATTCCAGATCTTCGTTATACAGATCCTCATCATAATTCACCTGCATCGTTTCCACTTCATCTTTTTACAAAGCTGACACTGTTCGATATAAATGGAAAATCATAAAACGCATCATTCACATCCCACTCTAACAGATACTGCACATTTTCCGGTGGCTCATTGTCGATGGAATAATCAATGATCGCCTGCAATGTTCTCCGGTTCTGTCTCAAAATAACCATTTTTATAGACAAACAGACAGGTATTATAACTTAATGGATACGCATACATTTTCTCTTTGTAAGTGGACGCTGTCACTGCATTCGACGCCACGGTGCTCTCATAAATATCAGATGCCGTGTTTTCTGCGCAAGTCCGTAAAGATATGCTTCCTCTAACTCATCGCTTCCGATCATGTAAATATCCGAAATGTTTCTCCCTGCATCGTTGCCGTGTATACTGCATCCATGTAATCCATGCTGTCCTGATACTCTACATCCACAACAATACCGGTATCCTCATAATATTCTTCTGCCGCCTTCTCAAAAAAAACTTCTGATAGCTTTTATCGCTATACCAGAACATCAAATCAGCAGGCTGTTTTACCACCCTGCTAACTGATGCTGTCTCTGTTCCATTTTCCGTTTCATTTTCTTTCTGTTCATAAGTGCTGTGTCTGGATACAACAACGGCACCTCCGATCACCAGCACGCCGATACAGCCCGCTGCGATCATTCTCTTCTGTACTACTTTCATTATAAAATACTCTCTCCAGCCTGGATATCATCTCATCCACATCTTTTTCTTCAATGATAAGTGGCGGTACAAAAAACGAAGTACATTCGAACCTGCTGTGATCACGATCAGTCCTGCCTCCAATGCTTTTTGCGAAGAATCTGGCCTACCGGTTTTTCACAGACAACACCCTGCATGAGTCCCATACCTCTTCGCTCGGTCAGGAAATCATACTTTGCAACCAGTTCATCTATTTTTTTTCTCCAGATACGGTGCGACCTTTTTCACATGCTCTGTGATATGGTCGCGCTCCATCATCTCAAGTACTTTATCTACAGCGGCTCCCACAAATGGATTGCCTCCATAGGTCGTACCGTGATCTCCCGGTGCCAGAGATTTCTGCGACTCTCTCTGTCATAAGGAAAGCGCCGACCGGGACACCACAGCCAAGTGCCTTGGCACTCGTCATAATATCCGGCTTCACACCATAATGTTTGCCATGCGAACATTTCTCCGGTTCTTCCCATACCGCACTGGATCTCATCTAAAATTAAAAAAAGAATGTCATGCTCATCGCAAAGTGCACGCACACCCTTTATAAATGCTTCTGTTGCAGGGTAAATTCCACCTTCACCTTGTACTGTCTCAAAAATAATAGCACAGGTTTTGTCATTAATCAAAAGCTTTTACGCTGTCAAGATCATTAAAATCTGCAAATTTTACTCCGGGAAGCAGTGGTTCAAACGGTTCCTGATAATGTTTATTGCCTGTCACAGACAATGCTCCGATACTTCTTCCATGAAAGGAATGGTTCATTGCAATGATCTCATGTCCTGCATGTCCGTCTCTGGTGTAAGCATATTTTTTTGCCGCTTTGATTGCACCCTCGATCGCCTCTGTACCGCTGTTGGTAAAGAAAAACACGATTCATCTGGCTTGCTTTTAATACCCTTTTTGCCGCATTCATGATCGGGACATTATAGTACAGATTGGATGTGTGCATCACTTTATCGATCTGCGCTTTCAGTGCGTCGTTATACTCTTTGTTGTTGTAGCCAAATGCCTGCACGGCGATTCCTGCCGCAAAATCCAGATACTCTTTTCCGTCTGTATCATAAAGATACACACCATCCCCATGATCAATGACCAGTGGAAAACGATTATATGTATGAAGAAGCGCACTCTCTGCTCCATCAATGTAATCCTGTTTATTCATGATAATAGTTTGTCTCCTTATCCCCTAAGATTGCAGTTCCAATTCCTTTGTTCGTAAAAATTTCCAGAAGCAGACAATGCGGGATCCGTCCGTCCAGAATATGTACCCGGGAAACTCCGTTTTCAATCGCATCAATACAGTTGTTTAATTTCGGAAGCATTCCGCCGCCGATGTATCCGTCTTCGATCAGTTTTTTTGCCTCTGAGATCGGCAGTTCCGAGATCAGTGTGGACGGATCTTTCGGATCTTTGTATACACCCTCAAATATCAGTTAAGAAAAGCTAATTTTTCTGCGTGGACTGCTCTCGCAATCGCACAGGCTGCATCATCTGCATTGATGTTGTAGCTGTCATAATTTTCATCCATGCCGATCGGGCAGACGATCGGAAGAAAATCTTTTTCCAGAAGATCATATAAAATCTGTGGGTTGACCTGTGTGATCTCGCCGACGTAACCGATATCCTGTCCGTTGGAATATTTTTTCTCCACTTTTAACATTCCGCCGTCTTTTCCGCTGATGCCGACAGCATTTACACCCAGCTCCTGCACCAGTTTTTACAAGAGATTTGTTCACTTTATTTAATACCATCTCCGCAATTTCCATCGTCGCCTCGTCTGTCTTGCGCAGTCCGTTGACAAACTCCGGTTCCATGCCGGCTTTCTCTACCCATCTGCTGATCTCTTTGCCGCCGCCGTGCACGATGATTGGCTTTGAAACCTACCAGTTTTAATAAAGTGACATCCTGAATGACGTCGCTGCTTTAATTCCTCGTCCACCATGGCACTTCCGCCGTATTTGACAACGATGATCTTACGGTTAAAGCGCTGGATATATGGAAGTGCCCTCGATCAGCACCTCCGCTTTTTCAAAAGTTCGTTCATGTTTTTTTCTTCCATTTTTCTATCCCCCTAAGAACGGTAATCCGCATTGATTTTTACATAGTCATAGGTCAGGTCACAGCCCCATGCGGTAGCGGATGCATTGCCCATTTTGACATCTGCGATTGCAGTAACGGCAGGCTCGGACAGGATTCTGGTTGCCTCCTCCTCGCTGTAATCCACCGCAACACCGTTTTTGATGATCTGCATTTTTCCTGCGGCACTCTCAAAAAAATAAATCTACTTTTTCCGGGTCAAACGTTGCACCGAATAACCCATTGCACAGAGGATCCGTCCCCAGTTTGCGTCATGTCCGTAAATCGCTGCTTTGGTGAGACTTGACGTAATGACAGACTTACTTTAAAAACTTTCGCCTGTTCTTTGCTCTCGGCACCGATGATCTTCACCTCAAACAATGCGGTTGCGCCCTCGCCGTCGCCTGCGATCTTCTTCGCCAGCGTCTCATTGACAAAGTTCAGTGCCTTGCAGAATTCCTCATAATCTGCATTTTTCTCTGTGATCTCCGGGTTTTCTGCCAGCCCGTTTGCAAGTAACAGACAGGTATCATTCGTGGAAGTGTCACCGTCAACAGAAATCATATTGTAGGTGTCCTGCACATCAGCGCTCAATGCCTCCTGCAATAACTCTTTGGAGATTGCCGCATCTGTTGTGATAAAGCTTAACATGGTACACATATTCGGATGAATCATGCCCGAGCCTTTACACATGCCTCCGATCGTTACCGTTTTTCCACCAAGTTCGATGGTCACTGCCACCTCTTTGTTTTTTGTATCTGTGGTCATGATCGCTTTGGAAGCCTCGGTTCCGCTCTCGGTATCTCCTTTTTTAACTGTGGCACCATAGCATCGATCCCATTACAGATATGGGTCGATTGGGAGCTGCATGCCAATAACTCCGGTAGATGCAACTAACACCTCGTCTGCTTTGCAATGCCTAATACTTTTTCTACTTTCTCAGCCGTCTGCTTTACAGTAGCCCATGCCTTCCTCTCCCGGTGCAGGCATTGGCAATTCCTGCATTGATGACAACCGCCTGTGCTGCTTTGCTGTTGTATACCACATTGTGATCCCATTTGACCGGAGCTGCTTTTACGATATTGGTCGTAAAGTTCCTGTCCTGCCTTACATGGAACTTCACTGTAGATCATTGCCATGTCTTTTTTCTGTCTTTGTATTTGATTCCTGCTTTGCTGTACTTGTCGCCTGAAAACCTTTTTGTTTGCGGGTCACACCGCCTGTGATCTGTTTCATGATTTATCTCCTTATAATTATTCGTTATTTAGACAATTGCGAAACGCATAGATACAGTAGATTAAATTGTGAAAAAATTGACAAAAGGTTGAGAAGACACTGGGGAGCCGCCGGTTCTCTGCTTGGCAGACATAGCGTTTGCTGTGGCTGGCATGCTAGTACCGTTGCGAGCGACATGTAGCGAGAGCGTGTCTTCGAAACTTTTGTTAATGCTTCACAATCTTCATAATCTGAATTAGAGTTTCGCAATTATCTAATTCGTTATTTAGGCAATTGTCTATATTAATTCTTTCTACGGATTAAACACGGTAATATTCTCTTCATTCAATACATACTCATAATAATTCACGTTGTCGCAGTATTTCCAGCCGAGGCTCTGCCAGAAGCGGTTGCCGATCTCGTTCTGCTTGAAGGCGATCAGATTGACTTTGGAAATTTTTTCTGCTTTCAATGCTTCGAGACACCGCTCCACGAGTTTCTGCCCGATTCCGTGTTTTCTGTAATTTTCCTGTACACAGACATGATAAAGTCCTGCTCTTCTGCCGTCATGCCCGCAGAGGATCGCGCCGACGATTTTTCCATCACACACTGCCACCATGCTCGTGGTCGGATTTCTTTCCGGATAAAACGCTCCACACCCTCTTTTCGAATCGTCAATGCTTCGGATGCCAAAGCCGTGGATCTCCATCCAGAGGCTGTGTACCTGCTCAAAGTCATCTATTTTCATGGGACGGATCGTTAAATTTGTATCATTCATGTTATTTTTCATCTTCCTTGCTGTCTGCCTCTCTGGGGCAGTTTTCTATAAATCGGCTTCGCATGCTGTGCATCTCAGCTGGATGGCTGCTCCACGGTCTCTTACGGAAACATTGGGACAAGATTTAATCCCTCCGCCTCATCGAAACCGAATAAGAGGTTCATATTCTGCACTGCCTGTCCGGCTGCACCTTTTACAAGGTTATCGAGTGCTCCCATCATGACGATTCTTCCGGTTCTCTCATCAATTTTGAAGTTCACATCCACGTAATTGCTTCCCTCTACCCATTTTGTTTCCGGGCAGATATCTTTTTCCAGTACACGGACAAATTTTTCGTTCTTATAATATTTATCGTAAACAGCTTTCACTTCCTCGTATGTTGGAAGCGTGCCGTCTGCTTTTCTTATTTTTAACGTTGCATATTCTGTTGCAAGGATACCGCGGTTCATCGGTACGAGATGTGGGGTAAAATTGACCACGATCTCTTTTTCCTGCCGCATAGCCAAGCTGTTCTTCTATCTCCGGTGTGTGTCTGTGGTTCGTTACACCATCAGCTTTCATATTCTCATTCACCTCGCAAAACAGATTAGGAAGTTTTGCACCTCTTCCGGCTCCGGATGTTCCTGATTTTGCATCAATGATCAGGGTGTCAGGATCGATCAGTCCCTCTTTTTACGAGTGGATATGCCGTTAAAATAGAACAGGTTGTGTAACATCCCGGGTTTGCGATCAGTCTTGCACCTTTTACCTTGTCGCGATTGATCTCGCAGAGTCCATACACAGCTTCCTCAATAAATTTTGGACTCTTATGCTCAATCTTATACCATTTCTCATAGGTCTTGACATCTTTAATACGGAAATTCTGCACTCAGATCGATAATTTTTGTTTTGGAAAAGATCTCCTCATGTCAGGACACCTGCCAGCAAAACCCCTGAGGGGTTGCGGTAAAGATCACATCCACCTTTTCTGCCAGCAAGCTCTTCCATATTATCATCCAGACATTTATCCTCTACGATCTCAAACATATTCTGATAAACTTCTGCATATTTCTTATCTATGTAACTTCTGGAACCGTACCATTTGATCTCCACATCTTTGTGTCCCATCAACAATCGGACAAGTTCATTTCCTGCATAGCCGGTTGCTCCAATAATCCCAACTTTTACCATAATCTATTCTCCAATCTCCCCGAAGGGTTTCTCTTTACACTTTACCACTCTAATTCGTTTCTATCATAGTACAGCTCTTTAGGATAGTAAAGTATTTTTTGTTTCCCGGTTTTCAATCGCTATTGTATAATTATACATTCATTATCATTTTTATGCAACACTATTTTGAGTATTTTTTCTTATTTTTTTGGGTTTTACAGTTTTTTTACCTTAATTTATATAAATGTTTCTGCATAAACTTCTGTTGTTATTGCATACTTTTATGCATTTTTATTATTAAATTATGTATATTTTTTTCACTTGCATTTCCTTCCACATAGTATATATTAAGTTTCAGAAGAAATCGTTTCGTGGCAAAATCATTGTCATACACGAAAGAACGGTTTACATTATAAAAAAGAATATACTGACAGAAAGGATTCACTCTTATGAAAGAAAAAGTTGTTTTAGCGTATTCCGGTGGTCTTGATACCACAGCCCTTATCCCGTGGCTGAAAGAAACCTTTGATTATGACGTTGTCTGCTGCTGTGTAGACTGCGGACAGGAAGAAGAATTGAACGGACTTGACGAAAGAGCCAAATTATGCGGTGCTTCCAAATTATACATTGAGGACATCGTAGATGAATTCTGTGATGATTACATTGTTCCCTGCGTACAGGCTCATGCTGTATACGAGAACAAATATTTATTAGGTACTTCCATGGCTCGTCCGGCTATTGCCAAGAAACTGGTTGAGATTGCAAGAAAAGAACGCGCTACTGCAATCTGTCACGGCGCAACTGGAAAAGGAAATGACCAGATCCGTTTTGAGCTTGGTATCAAAGCCCTTGCACCGGATATAAAGATCATCGCTCCATGGCGTGACAGACAACTGGAAATTACAGTCCCGTCAGGATGAGATCGATTTCTGTAAGGCACATGGCATCCATCTTCCATTCTCTGTTGCAGATTCCAGCTACAGCCGTGACCGTAACTTATGGCACATCAGCCACGAGGGTCTTGAGTTGGAAGATCCATCCTTAGAGCCAAATTACGAACATCTTTTAGTTTTGACTACTCCACCTGAGAAAGCTCCGGACGAGGGTGAATATGTCACAATGACATTTGAAAAAGGTGTTCCTACTTACCGTCAACGGAAAGAAAATGAAAGTTTCTGATATCATTCGTGAATTAAACACACTTGGTGGCGAAAACATGGTATCGGTATTATCGATATTGTTGAAAACCGTGTCGTCGGCATGAAATCCCGCGGTGTATATGAAACTCCTGGTGGAACTATCCTCATGGAAGCACATCGTCAGTTAGAGGAACTCGTACTCTTGACCGTGCTACTATGGATGTAAAAAAAAAGATATGGGTAACAAGCTCGGCCCAGGTTGTATACGAGGGAAAATGGTACACACCACTCCGTGAGGCTGTCCAGGCTTTCGTTGAATCCACACAGGAATATGTGACTGGTGAAGTTAAATTCAAGCTGTACAAAGGCAATATCATCAAAGCAGGTACAACTTCCCCATACTGCCTCTCTACAGTGAATCCCTCGCAAGCTTCACAACCGGTGATCTCTATGACCATCACGATGCAGACGGATTCATCACATTATTCGGACTCCCATTAAAAGTTCGTGCTATGAAGATGTTAGAGCCGCAGAAAGAAAATAATAAAAATAATTAATGTTCGTGCATAATAAAAACGCTGTCACATATCAATCTGTATGTGGCGGCGTTTTTATAAAAAATTTATTTCATGATCATTTTTACTTTAGAATTATCTGTTCCAGCCGGTTCAGCCCCTCCAAAATCTTTTTTTTCATCCGGTTTTCCGTACCCCAGAAGAATAACAGGTTTTGAAACCGGTAGCTTATGTATATAATGTTCCGATATTCCCATCAGATGGATTCCCTGCTCTGCAGCTCTCTCACATAATTCCTCCTCACTCATCTGCGTATCCACCTGCACCAGAACGTGAAGTCCCGCATTATCTCCCGCAATGTTTTCCACCCACGGTCTTTTTCTTCAATTCACTGACCAGAAAGTCGTGTTTGTTTTTGTAAATTCCACGCATTTTATTTAGATGTCTTCCAAAATATCCACCACGGATAAATTCGCGCAAAACTTCCTGCTGGATTTTTGAAACAGTTGTGGAATAAAAAGCCACAGAAGTTCTGATAATTTTTTAACAAATGTTGTGGCAGACACCATGTAACTGATACGAAGTGACGGTGCAATGCTCTTAGAAAAAGTACCGAGATAAATGACTTTCTCCTCGTGGTCAATGCTCTGTAACGCTGGGATCGGCTTTCCTTTATAACGGTACTCACTGTCATGATCATCCTCGATCAGATATCTGCCTTCTTTCTCCGATGCCCATTTCAAAAAGTTCCAGCCGCTGTTTTAAAGGCATGACTGTTCCCAAAGGAAACTGGTGTGACGGCATAACATATAAGATATCTGCGTTTTTTCCCTGCGCACCGCCTCGATCGGCATGCCCCCCTGCTCTGCCGGAATATTTTTCACCAGATAACCCATATTGGAAAAAGTGCGGTACGCCTGCAGATAAGTCGGATCATCCATCAGTACGGTCTTCTTTTTCTCCTAACACCTGCGCAAGCAGAAGTTCTAAATATTCATTACCTGCGCCGATTATAATCTGTTCTGCTACACAATTCACACCTCTTGCCTGATGAAGATAATCTGCAATTGCCATGCGCAGTTCGTGATCTCCCTGTCCATCTCCCGACAAAAGAATTTCTTCCCTGTCATCAAGCAGGACATTTTTATGCAGTTTCCGCCAGACATTGTACGGAAAATTCTGCGTATCGATCGTGTAAGGGGAAAAATCAATTTCCTTCTGTTTTGAAGATCCTGCTCCATGTTTTATCTCAGTTTTCCATCCCAGCTGCCAGTCCTGCCCTGCCTGCAGTTTTTCCTGCATATGGTTCCGCTGTTCTAACTGATACAGCGCCTCAATATCGCAGACAAAATATCCCCGGTATGGTTCTGCCTCAATATACCCTTCTGCCAAAAAGCTGATCGTATGCCAGTTCCACCGTCTTTGCGGCTCACAGACAGATTTTTTGCCAATAAACGGGTTGACGGTAATTTTTCCCCTTTGGAAATCTTACCGTCAACAATCTCATTTTTTATATATTCATATATTTTTTCATAAAGGGGTGCTTTCGCACCCCCCTGCAGATCAATCATAATCTCGTTCATTGCAATCCTCTTACTCTTTGCCAATTCTGATGTCTGATCTTCCCCTGCCGCCTTTTACGCTTTGGAATCCTTAATTTCCCGGATGATCTCCTCTTTCAGATCGAATGCACGATCCTTCATCTTCTTAGAAGCAGAGCTTGTAGACAAGATCCTGGAAATACATTTGGACGCAGTATCGTAACGTTTGAAATGCTTTGACATAACAGCTAACAGGTAATCTACTGTTGTCTGATCCATGCCGCACATTGGAAACATCTCAGTTGATACTGCTTTTAAAAAAGCCTTCATAAGCCTGATTATAAAATGCCTCCTGCTTGCTCCAGACACTCCCTGCGTTCCTGTTCCAGCGAAGCATCCTTCTCATCCATGCCCTCTAACTTTCCACGATAGAGCCATGAAATCTTAAGACAGGTATATGCCTTCTCACTTGCTTTTCCTTTTTTTTTTACCAGAGTATTAAACAGTGCGAGTTTGGTAACGGTTAATTGCCGTATCATAATCATATACCGCCGGTTCTTCACCAGTCGGCTTAAAAATTTGCACATATTTTCTCTTTGATCAGTTTGATCTGGACCGATGACAGATGTTCAAAGTAGCGGTTCATTGCTGTATAACCGCAGTTTGGACATGATGCAACATCATATTTTAAAGTATCAATATACATAAATCTTGGTCTCAGATCAAAATCCGGTTCGAGACGTTTCACTCTTCCGTTTTTTTTGATCATTTTTGTTTTGAACACTTTATCGCACACAGTGCACGCACTGATTTTTCTAACAGAAATGATTCCTCAGAAGGTATTTCTTCTTTTTGCCTCTCCCTGCTCTGTTGATGCATTGGTCCTTTTTTTCTTCTTCAAACAGATTTTCTGTACCCTCTGTCTTCAGACCGAACTTTTTCTAGTCCCTTGAATAAATTCATATACGTTCCTCCAATATTGACTGCTTTTTCTTGATCGTAAATTAGTTATTTGACGGTAATTTAAATGAACTCTTCAGCGAAACGATCCTGTTAAATACGAGATGTTCCGGTGTAGAATCTTTTGCATCTACACAGAAGAATCCCTGACGCACAAACTGGAAGCTGTCATAAGCCTTTGCGTCTGCAAGATTCTCCTCTACATAACAGTCCTTTAATACTGTCAGTGAGTTTGATTCAGGTTCAGGCTTCCGTCCTCATTGTATACACCCTTCTCTTCATCCACAATATTTTCATACAGCCGGATCTCTGCTTTTACATTCTTCTCAGCAGATACCCACTGGATCGTTCCTTTTACTTTACGTCCATCCGGGCTGTTTCCTCCGCGGGAAGCCGGATCGTAGGTACAGTGGATCTCTGTCACTTTACCGTTCTCATCTTTCACGAAAGCTATTGCATGTTACAAAGTATGCGTTCATAAGACGGACTTCATTTCCCGGGAACATACGGAAATATTTCTTTGGCGGCTCTTCCATAAAGTCCTCACGGTCAATGTAGATTTCCCTTCCAAATGGCACTTTTCTGCTTCCAAGTTCTTCGTTTTCAAGGTTATTCACAACATCCAGATATTCTATCTGTCCTTCCGGATAGTTATCGATCACTACTTTGACCGGATCAAGGATCGCCATCATACGCGGTTTCTTTAATTTTAAATCCTCGCGGATACAGTACTCAAGCATTGCATAATCGACAGAACTGTTTGCTTTGGAGATTCCGCAGAGATCTACGAACATCTTAATGGATTCCGGTGTAAATCCTCTTCTTCTGAGTGCTGCGATCGAAACCAGACGAGGATCATCCCATCCGTCAACGATGCCTTCTTCTACCAGACGTTTGATGTAACGCTTTCCGGTTACTACATTTGTAAGGTATAATTTTGCAAACTCGATCTGTCTTGGCGGCATCTCATCCTTATCCGGGATCATATCTTTGCCAACTTCTTCCACTACCCAGTTATATAATGGTCTGTGGTCTTCAACGATCCGCTGTTGATGA
>VOFJ01003189.1_pt1 | contig 12737 bp, 23 predicted proteins | sample 5384081 | NCBI WGS metagenome assembly VOFJ01 (sample SAMN12384729, study PRJNA508395) | human gut metagenome | isolation source: healthy gut I | host: Homo sapiens | reverse complement strand
GATGTCATTACGTATTGCTTGTTCATAGTACCAGGCGGACTCCGGGTTGTCCGGCCAGGTGACCATGTTGTCCAGCAGGTGGTCCGCGTCGGGGTGGCGGTCCACGGTCCGGTTGACCATGGTCACTGCCTCGGCCCGGGTGATGAGGCTGGGGCTGGAAGGTACCGTCGGGATACCCATCCACAATGCCGGCGTTGGCGGCCTCGTTGATGTACTCCGCCGCCCAGTGGCCGTCGATGTCGGGGAAGATGTCCTCGCCCTCATAGGTACCGCCGAAGAAGCGGACCGCGATGGTGGCGAACTCTGCTCTCGTGATGTTGCCGTCGGGTTTAAAGGTGCCATCCTCGTAGCCGTCGAGGATGCCGGCGTTGGTGAGGGTGGAGACGGCGTTGTTGTACCAGGCATCTTCGGACACATCCGGGTAGTTGTTGGTCTGGCTCCAGAACGCGTCCCGGCTCTCGTCGGTGAGGAGGCGGAAGAAGATGGTGGCGACCTCGGCGCGGGTGATGTCGCCCCCGGGCTGGACGTCGCTGTCCTCATAGCCCACGATGTAGGCATAGTGGTCCTCGGTATTCAGCCTCAGGCTTATCGCCGGGGGTCTGGGTCGGTGGGGGGGTCGGGTCCACCGGGGAATCCAGGATCCGTGGTAGGTGTTGGTGTAGTGCCGCTGCGGCCATCCTCCAAGTCGGGAATGGTGCCGGAGACAAACCGCGCCGTCCACCGTTCCGTGAATGGCCTCTGCCGAGACAGTGTAGTCATCGTTTGCCGTCTCGGTTACGGTATAGTTTGCACCAACCGGCAGACCATAGATAGAAACGCTCTGGCCGGAGGAAAGGGTCACGGTCTCGTTGTTCGAAATGTGCCCGCTGACCTCGTCATTCCCCTGGGCGGTGGAGTAGATATAGGGATACTCGCCCTCGGGGAGGTTTACGGTGAAGGTAAACTTCTCGGTGGGGTTCTTCTGCCCCCTCCACCGTCTTGGAGATGGTCAGAACACCGGTGTCCACGGGCATGTTGACAAACACTGCGCTGCTGTTTTCCGTAATGGTACCTGTTTCATTGGTGCTGGTCACCTGGTACTTCCCGGAGTTGTCCTCTTTCACAGTATACTGTGTGTCTAGAGGAATGGAATCAAACGTCTTGGTGGGATCGTTCTTTGTCAATGTAAACTTCCTCAGTCTTGTCACCAATGGTCGCGGTAAAAGTCAAACGACCAATCCTCCACGTGATCGGCAACAATCTTCTGCACGGTCAGGGTGCCAGTCTCCTGGGCCACGGTATAGCTCACAGTGGGCTTGGGGAAGTTTTCCGGAATACCTGCCATGTTGTTGGAGTCCACGGGTTCAGGGTAGCGCTGTTGTTGGTATAGAGGCCGGTGTTTCCGGTCAATTTTCTCCGGTCTCATCGTTGAGGCCGTCACCATTTTTGTCGTACACACCGTAAGTGCCCTCGGTAGTCTTAGGATTGACCAGCTTCACGGTATGGTGAGCTGGACGGGGGCAAAGTTGGAGACAGGCACATTGATCTCCCAGACGAAGTGCTCGGTGCCCTTGCCGTTACCATAGTCATAGGTTAGGGGTAATCGTAGCCATCTTTGCTCTCAGTGTTCAGAACAAAACCGTACTTGTTGTCGCTGATCTTCTCTGCCGAATACTCGGCCTCGCCCACCTTCATGGTCAGGCCATCAGCAACAAAGTCGAAGTTTGTAGTCATCGGCTACGTAGCCCATGTAGTCCTCTACCTTCGTACCGGCAGCCAGCAGATAGTAAATGTCCTTCTGGATGTCATCGAAAAGAAACGGTGTTTCCGCCGGCCAGATAGGTCATGAAGGAGGAGGGACCGTACAGGGTAGAGAGCGATTTCATCCTCTACCCCAGCCATCACCACATAGGAGCGGTACTTGGCGGAAATCTCATTGTATGCCTGATAGATTTATAAAGCGCAATATCAACTGTAGATGCGTACTGATTTCTCTCATTGTATGCGATAAAGGGTTTGTCCTCAGTTTGATTATTGCGGTCATAAAGGCTAGCTTTCTCGCTGACTGTTTTATCCAACAGAGAGGCCACTTGTGCAAGGTGGCTCTCCCAGTTGTCCGAACATATTTGTTGCCATACTTCACATCCCAGCCATCCGGGCTTGCCAGCATAGAAGTGTTGGGCGCGTCTGCATTGGCAAAATTCACACCATAGTTTTCCTGGGTTTCCGTAGTTTCATCGTCCCAGATGTAGGTGAGACCATCGCTGACCAGAAATCAGGTACTTTCTGCTATTATCCACATCCGTGTCAGTATCCAGCATCTTTTCTCCCGCCAGCAAACCGGCGCTCATGTTAGAGCCGCCCGTTTCAGGCCGCTGTTCCATAAATTCTCTGACAGTGTCCTTTGTCGTGTCAGTGAGTTCTGTCAGAGGCAGTGTTGTCACCTCTCCACGGAACTGAACCGCACCAATCTTGATGGTCGCATCTGTCTCCGCGATCCGTGCGTAGAGATTGTCCAACATATCAGCAACTGCCTTTTTCACAGGTTCACTGCAACTGGACTCATCCAGCACAAACACCACGTCAGTAACCAGCTCCTCCTGCGCAGAGGGCAGGGACAGTGTCACCTGAGAGGTATAGGTCCCATCCGCCTGCTTCTCAGGTTGGTGGCCGTCTTGGACTTGGAGTGTCCCGCGTCATAGTCCGGCAGGTCCGGGTCGTCCGGCTCCAGGGGGATCACGTCATGAGCGGCTTTGAGGGCGAGGAGGTCATGCACAGCGGCACTGCCGACAGTAAACTCCTTCACGTGGGTAGGCACACTGTGGGCGTTCCAGCGGGACCCCGCGCTATCGTCGTACCAGCCGTCGATGGCGTGGCTGGCACCGTTGCAATCTGGCTTGTCTTGACCTCCGTCCAAAGCCCAATCGCGCCGACGGGACCGAAGGTAATTGTTGCGCTATCACGGTTATAGATATCATCGCCAGCATTACCAGCATGATTATTGTAAAGTTTCACGCTGCCGGGAATCGTTGCAGTACCTGCATTGCAGATACCACCCCCAGTTTGATGGGCGTGATTGTTTGTAACCACAGCATTTTCAGGTAACGTAAGGTTTCCCTTAGGTCCATTGAAAATACCACCACCGTTGGTGGTATGCTCGTCGTTGCCAGTAATGGTGAGCTTTGCACCATTTTTTAAAAAGCAAAGGAGCCATAATTTTCCAAACCATTGTGGCCATTGTCACAGATCTCCATCACTGCACCGGCTTCAAACTGTAGAGGTATTCCCTTCGTTGTCCGCCCTCAGGCCACCGCCGGAGCTTTCTAGTGCATTGCGATAAATATACACCTGAGATGTGCTATCCATCTCCATCTTGCCAGTATAAGTGATTCCGTACATACCGTTATCGTTGGCAGTAACAACAGAATTTTTAATGATCAATTGTGCCGCAGACAAACCATGGGAACCGTTGTTGTTAAAAGCAATCCCTTTCCCGTCACCGATACAGTTCTCAAACTTAAAATTAGAACCATTGGATCCATTCCCAGTACTGTTGATAACTTCAACCCTGGAATTGGTAGCAGTAACCCAGAACGTCCCAGTAAAACCCGAACGGTTATGGTCGGAAACAAATGTAGAGTTTGTAATATTGACATTGTATCCACCATTGCCGCCGTCCCACTCCAAGGCATCATTGGCATAATTCTTGATGGTTAAATTAGAGCCGTTTACAATGTTCAGCGCATTGTTGCTACAGAAAAATAAATGGCATGGGGGCTGTTGGTTGTTCCAGTAGCATCCATGGTCATGTTGACGTTATCCAGAGTCAGCGATGCATCGCTACTGGCACAAATTGTCTGCCAGGCTCCACTCAGCATATGGGGGTAGAACCAATGCCTTGCATCTTTACATCGATGTTTTTAAATGCCAGATTCTTTCCCCGCAGAGCAATACCCTTCTGGATAAATGTCACAGTAGGTTTCTGCTCCAATCCTTCTGCCGCCTGAATGGTCAGATCCTTTCTCAGCTCCAGTCCATCGGTGGTAGCATCCGCCAGCAGTTCAATGGTTGCTCCATCGGCCGCCGCTTCCACTGCCGCATCCAGCGTGTTATATGTTTCATCCCCAATCTGAGCGACCGGGCCTTCTTCTGTTGCCATCGCCGGCGTCACCAACGTCAGCACCATGCAGAGCGTCATCAGAACGGACAAAACTCGTTTTCTCATGATCGTTCCTCCTATGTCTTGGATTCCCTTCCGCATTCATGGGTGTGCCCGGGGGCTGGGAAGGGTTGCGTAGGGTCTTCCCCGGGTCTGTTTTTGCTTTACCTGCGCACACCGGGCGCACCGCTTGGGGGCCGGTGCGGGAGTAGACCACGGCCTTCCACACGTGGTTTTCCGGGCACCGCCACCAGGCTTTTTGTGGCTGCCGGCGGTCACCATCTGGGGCGTCAGGGGCTCCGTTGAGGTCCGGTCCCACTCCGCTGCCACGGCGGGGTCCCGGGTGGCCAGGTCGTTGAACGAACCAGGGACCTTGCGGCCGGCGCCGTAGGGGCAGTCGCTCCCCCAGGCCCGGGCACTGATGGCCGCCCGCCAGCTGTGGCCCAGCGGACACCGCCACCAGGCGGCGCGGTTTGCTGTACGAGGAGACCTGCTGGGGCGTGAGGGCCCCGTTCTTCTCCCGGTCCCACTGCTGGGCCAGCGGGGGGAAGAGGGGTGGCCAGGTCGTGCTCCCCAGGCACCACCTGCTTGCCGGCGCACACCGGGCAGCCTGCGCCTCCGCCGGCCCGGGAGGCAATGGCCGCCTGCCACACATGGCCCGCAGGGCATTGCCACCAGACCTTCCGGCGGCTGCCGGCCACCACGTCCTGGGGCCGCAGGTCCCCATTTTTGGGGTGCCACTGGGCGGCCAGGTCGGGGTATTGGGCGGCCAAATCGTTGTCCCCGGGGGCTGATCTGCCGGCTGGCGCAGGCAGCCCGCCCCTGCCGCCCGGGACTTGACCCGGGCATCCCACATGGCCGTGGGCACACTGCCACCACACCCGGCGGTTGCTGCCCCAGAGGACTTGGTCCGGGGTGAGGTCCCCGTTCTTGGTGGGGTGCCACTCCTTGCCAGGTCAGGGAACCGGGAGGCCAGGTCGTTAAACCCCGGCCAGGGGCGCTTGCCGGCGCAGTAGGGGCGACCGCCTCCCCCCGGCCCGGGTGTACACCGCCGCCTGCCACACATGGCCCTGTTCACAGCGCCACCAGAGTTTTTTGGCGGCCGCCGTAGGGAGACGGTATCCGGGGTCAGGGTGCCGTTCCGGCTCCCATCCCACTGGTCCAGCAGATCCCGCCGATGGTGACGGGCGCAGTAGGTCGCTAAGCTTTCTCGCATTGTTCACCTCCCTTCGCGTCTCGGCCCTTTTCGGGACAACCACAGAATTTCGATTTTGTTGTAATCCAACGGTTCCAGGGGCCATCTCCCGACCTGGATTTCCAAATTTTACCATTCTGTGGGCAAAAAAACGCACGAAAACAAGCTGGAGAAAATTTCGACGTTTCTCCGGCTTCCTTTCGTGCGTTTTTTCCAGTTTTCTTTGCGTTAGACGGGGCTTTTTTGTGATAAGCTATGTACAACCCCCAAAGGTCCCCTGGTTTCTTCCAGGGATTCGGTTCTCTTTTCGGAGAAAAGTACAACAAAATCGAAATTCTGTTGTTATAAAACCAATCCTAGTCGTTCTACTTGGCGCTTATGCTCTGCGCCGCTCTCCATGATATAGATTCGTGTTGTCTCTCCACGCTGGCGTGGCCCGAAAAAGGTCCGCCAGCTTTGCTATGTCTTTCTCCAAAGCATAAAAGGCCCGGGCGAAGAGGTGGCGGAAGTTGTGGGGGAAGACCCGCCTGGCCTCCACCCCCAGCGCCTCACAGAGATGGTGCAGCTCCGCCAGATGTTGGACCGGTCCATGGGCCGCCCTGTCCGGGTGACGAACACCGGCCCAGCGGTGATTCCCCGCTGCCGGCAGTACTTGGCCAGCACCCGGCACAGCTTGGGGGTGAGGAGGACCAGCCGGCCTTTCCCCTTCCCTTCCGCCCAAACCCGCCCTGTGCGGAGGGTTTGGACCGTCACATACTGCAGCTCCGAGATCCGCACCCCGGTGGAAGCCAAGGTCTCCATGAGGTAATAGAGCCGCCAGTTGCGCGCCTGTCTGGCCGCCGCCAGCAGGCGCAGATAGTCCCCTTATGCGCTCCCGGCCCGGGTCTCGGAAGAGTTCCCGCTGGCGGCGGCGGGGCCCCCTCACCCGGCACTCCCCCAGCCTAAGAACGAGAAAAAGGTGTTCAACGCCGCCAGTTTGCCGTTGACGGTGCTGGGGGCGTGCGTCTGAACCAGCGTGCGCTTCCAGGCCAACACGGTCTCCTTGGTCACCGGCCCTCCAGGGGCAGGGTTTGGGTAAAGGCCTGCACCTCCCGGAGGTATTTGGCGATGGTGGCAGGGCGGCGCTCTGCCGCCATCAAATACCGGCGGAAGGCAGCCATCGCCTCTGTGGTGATGATATATTGCGTCATGGTGGTTTCCTCCTTATGCGATTCTGCCTCTCAGTTTACCCGCTGACACAAGGCAGATGCACGGGGCTGATCCTTTTCCCCAAAACAACCAGCCGGCACGGGTCTCGTGCCGGCTGGCCGTTTGTCCATCTGGTTTCGGAACTGCGAGGAAACCCCTGCGGCGATTCTCCCCGGGCCGTCTTCAGCCTTTTTTGTGGGCACCGTCCCTGCCATGGCCTGGTACCAACCGTCGGCAAAGGTGACCATGCCCGCCCGGTTGGGGTGGGTGCCGTTGACGGTCTCGTAGCCCCCGTCGATGGGGGGTGAGGTCTGCCAGGTGGACGGAAGGGCCGGCCTCCGCCACGCACTGGCGGAGCACGTCGTTGTAGTCTGCCCGGTCCTCCCAGGGTGGGCGGGGTCCAAGTACCAGGGGCCCTGGGAGGGCTTACCCACGGTGATGGTCCCCACCCAGATTTGGGCGGCGGGGTACTGGGCCGCCAGCTTTTGGACCATGTCCCGGCAGTCCCGGCGGAAGGCCCCCAGGTCCACCCGGTGGGCCACGTCGTTGAGGCCGGTGCACACCAGGACCAGGTCCGGGGCCGCCGCCTCCGTGGCCAGGCTGCGGATCCGCCCGGGCAGGCAGGCGGCATAGTTCCCCGCGATGTGGGAGCCGGCAAAGGAGTTGTTGACCAGCAATTGGCCCCCCAGCCGGTGGATCAGCCATCCACCAGGTGCCCTCCGGGGTGGCAAACCCCGCATAGGAGACATAGCTGGGGGAGTAGAAACTGCCGATCTTGGGGGTGACCCCCCTCAAAGGTGCTCCGATCATCCCCCAGGATAGAGATGTACTTGCGTTGTTCCATGAAACATCCTTCTTTCTTGTTTGGGCCACCGGTTCTTCCCCGCTCACTGCTGGAAGAGCCAGCCCATCACCGCTGGGTCCGAGGCGAAGGCCCCGCCGCCGGCGTGCTGATCCGTGTATCCCTGCTGGGTGAAGTAGGCCTGGTCCCGCACATCCAGCACCAGCAGGGCATCGATTGCCTCCTGGGACAGCCCCTTCTCCTCATACAGGGCCCGGAGTTGGGCATAGGCGGTGCGGAGGGGTTCCGAACCGTAGTAGCTGTCCGCCTCCCCCACCGCCAGGTAGACCGGGACCTCTGCCTGGGCCACTGCCGCCAGGTCCCCGTCCCACTGGGTGCTCACCGCCAGGTAGGCGGTGTACAGGTCTGGCCGCAGCCCCAGCACCAGGAGCCGGTCTCCCCGCCGCCGGAGTACCCCTCCAGGTACACCCGGTCCGGGTCGATGGCATACTGGGCCAGGAGGTGCTCGGTCAGGGCGATGGTCTGGCGGGCGGAGGTCTCCCCCAATCGCTGAGCTGGGGGCCGCCACGATAAGGTCCGGGAGGTAGTCCTGGGCGGTAAAGGCGAAGTCCTCCCCGTACAGGTTGGCCCCCACCCCTTGAAGTAGAGCCCCCTCATACCCCGGCAGGGTCACAAAGAGGGCGCAGGGGGTGGTCCCATCGTACCCCTCTGGGAGGTGGAGGTGGTAGTGGATGTCCCTCCTGGGGGTGGTGGAGGACGTTGTCCATCTGAAAGCCCCGGTAGGTCTCGGTGCCCTGGGTCACGGCCCCGTCTTGGGGGCGGGCTGAATGGCCTCCCTGTGCCGGGGCTTCCGCCCCCTGCCTGGGCTGGCTCCGCCGTCCCGCAGGCGGAGAGCCCCAGCGCAAGAAGGCAGCCTAGAAGGAGGGCCAGAGGGGATCCTGCCCCTGTCGTGCGCTCCCCCTCTCATGGCGCCGTCTTCTCCTTTCCCCGGGCGGTGTATCGCGCCCACAACCCGTCCCCCCGCCAGGGGTTTGGCCTCCGCCAGGAGGGCCACCGGGCCGCGGTTTGGCAGGAACCCGCCCCCGCTCAAAGCTGGACACGGCGGTGGTGGACCCGTCCGCCACGGGGCCACCACCAGGCTCACCTCGTCCACGCATCCGGCTTGGAGGAAGGACCAGTTCACCACCCCGCCGCCGGCCACCATCAGCCGCTGGACCCCGAACCGGGCCGCCAGCTTCTCCAGCAGCAGGGGGCAGTCCAGCTGCTCCTTCCCGGCGAAGAGGTAGGACACCCCCACCTGCCGCAGGTAGGTCAGGTAGGCCGGGTCCACCTGCTCCGTCACCGCCTGGATGACGTGGGCGGCGGGGCGGCCCTTCCGCTCCAGCACCGGCCCGGAAAGGCCAAAGACCCCTTTGGGGTCCACCGAGACCACAAACTGGCCCATCCGCTGGCCCTGGGGGTTCACAGAGTCCTCCTTGGCCAGGGGGCGCCTGCCGGGGCAGGCGGGGGCCGGGCCGTCGGCAAAGCCACCCAGCATGGTGGTGGTGCCGTAGAGAATGGCCTGGCGCGGTAGTCCTCCCGAAGGGCCCCGTAGGCCGCCAGGGCAGGGGCGGCTCTGGGGCGGCAAAAAGTCCCCGTCGATCTTCCCATCCAGGGAGACAAACATATGACAGACTGTAAACATGGTTTCCTCCCATCTCCCCGGGCGCCTGGGCCCGGGGGTGCACCGTTCTCTGCTGGGACGCACCACCAGGTCGGACACGTCCACGTTTTCCGGCTGGGCCAGGGCGTAGCACACCGCCTCCGCGATGACCTCCGGCGCCAGGTCCACCGCCTGGTCGGTAAACTGGGGCATGCTGGACCGGTAGTCATACCGGGGGCGAAGGCCGTGCCCTTGCCGTACTGGCCGGTGAGGAACCCGTTGGCCATGGGGGAGAAGGCCACAAAGCCGATCCCCAGCTCCTCCAAGGTTGGAAAGAGGGATTCATACTGCCGGGCCATCATGGAGTAGCGGTTCTGCACCGCCGTCACCGGGCAGACCTTATGGGCCCGGCGGAGGTAGTCCTCGTTGGCCTCGGAGATCCCCCAGTGGGTGATCTTCCTCCCGGATGAGGTCGGCCATCCCCTCGGCCACCTCCTCCGGGGCCACCGCCGGGTCGATGCGGTGCTGATAGTAGAGGTCGATGGGTCGGTGCCCAGCCGCCGGAGGGACCCCTCCACCGACCGGCGCAAAGCCAGCTTCACCGTCTCCCCTGCCTCTGTGGGCAGGCTGCAGTGGGAGAACCCCATGCACCCCAGGCCCACTGCGGACACGGACAGGTTCTGTGCCTAACGTTCTGTTCTGGCATCAATTCTCATCTCCTTATCTTTTATACTGGTATTCTACCCCCCGGGGCCGCCGGGCAGAAGTCTCCGTTGGTTTCATCAGTGAAAAGCCAAAGGTTATCTCCCTGGGGGGTGGGGCCCCCAGCATCCGGGAGATGAGGCTGCGCCCCCCAGGCCGAAGAGAGGTTTCCCAGGGCGGTGAGAAGGTTAAACCACGGGGAGACCAGGCACCGCCGCCACCATCACGGGGTTGCCGGATCTGACCGATGAAAAAAAGGTGTCCGCCAGGTTGTACACCATGGTCACCAGCTGGCTGATGACCGTGGGGATGGCCAGGGTGGCCACCGCCTTGTGCACCGGCATTTCTTCAAACAGATATCGCCCTTCCAAGGGTTCCCCATCGCTACACGCCTTCTTTCTGGTCTTTGCGGGAAATTCAGCCTTCTCCACAGGGGTCTGCGGAAAAGGCCTCAGCGGATCAAAATTTTCAGCGTTCACGCCGCGAAAACAGTTCCGTTTTCCCGGTGACCTGCGCACCGGAGAAAACACGACTCGGCCTGCAACGTGGGAGCCGCCCGCCTTTGGCGGACGGCGACTGCGCTGCAGCAGGCCGCATCCCCTTTTGTCGAAACAGGCACCCGCCTGTTTCGACAGGCCTCCCCCGCAGGGGTCTGCGGGGGAGGCCGGGAAAGGAACAGGATGCCCGGCGGAGGATTTTATAAGACCGGGTCCCGCAGTTGTCGAGTTGTCTGGGAAAATACGGTGGTCAGCCACTGGTCGTGGTGGGGGATCCAGTCCCCCTGGGCGCCAAAACCCATGGGGCATGCCGTCCAGCTGAAGCCGTTCCACGGAGACCCCGCCTGCTCCGCCGCGTCGGCGTTGGCCAGGAACTGGTCATAGAAGGGATCCCGGGTGCCGTAGCAGTAGAAGGTGGGGGGCAGGCGCCGGCGCAGCAGGTCCACGTCGGTGGTGCCCACGCTCAGCCGGCCGTAGAAGGCATAGATCATCCCGCAGGCCGCCCCGTCGGCGGAGACCTGGTCCAGGGCATCGGGTACGTAGTCCGGGTCCAGGGCCGTGCCGTTGACCGTGCCGTCAAAGTGGAGGAGCATCTCCCCGCTGAGGATGCCCCCGGCGGAAAATCCCATCACCGCGATGTCCGCCGGGTCAATGCCGTAGTCCTCTGCGTGGGCCCGGACAAAGCGCACCGCGCGCGCCAGGTCCAGCGCGCCCTCCTGCTGCGTATAGGGCCGCAGGCGGTAGTCCACCACGAAACTCTGGTAGCCCCCGGGCGCTGAGGGCCTGGGCCACCGCCACCCCCCTCCGGCTGGTCGCTGCGAAACTGGAAGGCCCCCTGCCGGGGCAGATGAGCACCGCCCCTTTCACCGCCGTCCCCTCTGGCACCGGGAAGGTGGTTAAGTAGGGGCCGGAAGTCCGGGTCGTCAAAGTATCCGCCGTTGTTTTCGGTGTAGACGGTGGCGGCGGGCGCGTTTCCCTCCTCCCAGAGGTAGAGGACCTGCTGGGCGTGGGGGGTCACCTGGGCGGTGGCCACGGTGTTTCCCGTACCCCTTCCGGGGCAGGGCCCCCATCGCGCAGGGGCAGGACTGGGCCCACTGGGTGATGGCCGCCTCCTCCGTCTCGGGGGTGAAGAGGAGGGCCGGCTCCCAGCAGGGCCCCCGGGCTGGTGCTGGGAGAGAGCGGCGAGGAGGGAAGCCTCGTGCGTTCCCGTCCCCAAGACGAAGGGGGTAGGGTCCGGGCCCCAAAGTCATAGGTGTCCAGGAAGGTCTCCACCGCCGCCGGCGCGCATTGTCCGTCGCGGCAAAGCCCAGGAGGACAAACTCGTAGTCGCTGGGGGGTGAGGTCCCCCTCTTGGCCCATCTCCACCACGTCGCCCCCAGGGTCTCTGCCAGCAGGGTGGTCGCCTGGGCCACGGGGTCCCCTCGGTCTCGGGGGGCATAGGCGATCAGAAGGGCGCTGTTCTGGGCTTCAAAGGGGCCGCCTCTGGCCCTCCGCCGGGGGACTGGGTTTGGCCGCAGGCGGCCAGGCCCACCCCGCTGTCAGGGCCAGCAAGAGGGAAAAGGATGCGTCGTCCCATGGGTCAGGGCCTCCTCTCCGGCTCAGGCCAGGCCCAGCCCGGCCAGCCAGGTCTCCACGGCATCCCGGTCCACGTGGAGGAGAACCGCTGGCCTTCCTGCCAGTCCCCGGTGCCGGCCAGGTCCGCCAGGAGTTGGCCGCTCTCCCCGATTCCAGAGCTGGAGGAGGTGCAGAAGGGATGACGGTCTTGCCGTCGAAGTCATTGGCCGCCACAAAGCTGCTCACCGGCCAGGCGGCGATGCCCACCAGATGGGGTAGCAGCTAAGAAACACGGTGTCGTACTCGTCGTCCCAGTTGTCCACGGTAACCTGCCACCAAGGTTACGCGTCTCGGCATCGGGTTGTCGTGCCCTGCACCACCCGGTCGCTTCCTCATCGGTCCAGTTCAGGTCCTCGTCGGTGGGGTCGGCGGTTCCAGGCCGGAACAGGTCCCCGCCGGTGAGGTCGGCGATGCACCCGTCGCCACCTGGTGTTCCCTGTGGCGGAGAAGTACACCCTCACCAGGGTGGGCCGGTGGACACCGAAGCGGTGCCGGCGCTGGTGTCTTCCCGGGTCGGTGTCCTGGGGTTCCGTGGCGGGGGCGGTGGTGCCCCCCCTGTCGGAAGCGGTGGTCGTGTCGCGCCGCAGGCGGCCAGGGACAGGGCCAGCACCAGGGTCAGCAGGATGGCAGTGAACTTTTCATGGGAAAATCTCCTTTCAATAGGGTTACAGGGGGACATTCTCCGTAACATTCCTGGAAGAAAGCCCAGGATCTCTTGGTGGGTCATACGCTTGTAGCGCCCGGGGGAGATGCCGCGTGAATCGGCAATTCCTTCAGTCGCCCTTCTGCCCACCCCCAGCTGGCGGAGGGTGGGGGCAGGCCCAGGTCTCGGATGAAGCCGGCCAAAGCTCGATCCCCGCCAGGGCCAGGGGTCTTCGTCGCTCCGCCCGTCCTGGGCAGTCCCCAGACCTTCTGGGCAAAACCGGAGGAACTTGGGCAGGCCGTCCTGATAGATGTGC
>VOFJ01002706.1_pt1 | contig 12754 bp, 13 predicted proteins | sample 5384081 | NCBI WGS metagenome assembly VOFJ01 (sample SAMN12384729, study PRJNA508395) | human gut metagenome | isolation source: healthy gut I | host: Homo sapiens | reverse complement strand
AGAACTAACATTCACAAAGTTTGGTACCATCGTCTAGAGAGCCCTGTGTCTTAGCTTTCTTAAAGTCGTAAACTGATTGTAGGTATAGTATTCACCACCAATCATCGCTTCCAAGTTATGTTTTCTGCAAAAGTGCCAGTATAAGTCCAAAGCATTCAATTGAACCGCCGCTGATGTTGCTGCACCCACGCTTCTGCCTGACGGGTTGTTCGGTGCAGTAGTGGTCTGGGTCTGATAAGCTTTATTGAATTTTTCAATGCTTTGGTAATCTTGGTTCAATAAAGCATTTCCATTCAATACCAATTGTTTGGGAAGAATATCAAAGTAAAAAAACCATAAGTAGCGCGTGTAGTGCAATTGTTCTTCTGGGTAAGTTTATCTCTGTAATAAGCATGAGGTTACCATCACCTGTTCCAAATCCGGCTGCCAGGGGCACCATCTTCATTCAAGGATTCCAAGTAGGGCGCTGAGAACGAGTACGAAGAATTCGTAAGAACCAATCCACAGTTCCGGGACGAGTAGACCAAACATAAGAAACACCAGCTTACATTCAAAATAGGCAATATTTATATGAGGCGTTGAATGAGCCACTGAATCGTTGAAACCTGTTCCCCAATCATACCATCTTCATTATAGTATCCCAAACTACTGGCAAAAAGTACTTTTATCATTACCGCCTGTAATATTAAGATAATGATCTTGTAAATGGGCACTCCACTGAACACCTCATCATCCAGTTGGCCTGAATAATCTTTGAATAAAATTTGCTTTCCTTCATAAAATGGATCGTCCATCACAGACCATCCTCATTTTTTTAAATGAGCATTATCATCTGTCAAATACTGGATATCAAACAAGCTGTTTCCAATGCCATACTCCTTGCTGAGTATCCACATTAGTACGTCCGGTTCTCAAATATCCCAAAACGGTTATAATAGATATGAACTCTCTGCATTACAGAATCTATACTCCTCAGAGCAAAGTTCTTACCTATTTTAAATTTATAGTTAATCGAAGTTTTTACCTTCCTTTTCCCACTCTTGGTTTCATCAAAATAACACCACCATTTTGCACGAGCCGTAAATAGCTGTAGAAGCAGCATCTTTTAATATCTGAATAGATTCGATATCAGATGGATTAACATCGACATACTATTCGCACAATACCATCAACAACCACTAAAAAGCATTACTATTTTCGCCAATAATTGTCGCCCCACCACGAGAGAATTATATCAGGATTAGTACCTGAATTTGACCAGTCAGTATTTACAACACGCAACCCTGTTACACTGAACCTTGTAAAGACTGACCTACCATTGCACTGTAAGCCGCATTCTTTCTTAATACACTATTTGTCCACTTTCGAAATTGCTGTAGTCAAAGCAGCGCGTTTCTGCCGTAACCGGTAATCACTTCACTTCATCCACGTACTTCCGTATCATCTTTCAAAAGTGATATTCACCTGACTTCGTCCTACATACTTAATCTCCTGAGTTTTGTAACCGACTTGAATCGACAATCTAGAATTACATCTCCATTCTCAGCATTGGTTAAAGTGAAATTGCCACTCAAAATCAGTAATAGTACCATTGGTCGTTCCCTTTGCATTGCTACAGATGCACTATCAACAGTTTCACCTGTACTCCATCTTTCAGTTCAACACCGGTACAGTTTCACTCTAGCGTGATTTCTACATCGGTTATGCCTGGGAACAGGCACTGCATAACTGCTCAGTTGTTGTTCCCATCAGGAATAGCAGCATACCGTGACTGACTTTAGCCGTTTTAACATAGCTGTGATTTTTTAATTATTTATTGAAAAATCATATAATCCTTTTGGCAAAAGTCTTGAACCATATTAATATATATAAACATTCGGAAAATCAATTATATTAAAAATAATAGGCATAGAATGAATATGTAAATTGAAATAGGGCTTTATTTTTTCATTTTTTCTACTGTCCTCTATAATCTCATAAGTGAACATACGCATTGATAGAAATAAAAAAGTTATATAAATAATTTCGATTAACTGCATAGTCCGTTCAAATTGAAATGTAAAAAAAGAAGCCTTTTTGAGCCTTTTATTGTTTTAAACAGCCTGAAATGTAATGTAACAAGCTTCTACCCTTATGATGATGCATCAATATTATATTCTAAAAAAATTAAAGAAATAAATGAAGATAAAATAGAAATTGAAGAACTTATTCAGTGGAAAATAGCTCATTCTTTCATTCGATATTGTTAAAAAACGCAGCTTAAAACCGAAATATTTTTATTATATATAAGCTACTTAATTAAATATATAAATATTTGCGCCGCAAAATCTAAATTTAATTTAATACATAGTTCAAAAGGAACTGGCTTTTTGAAAGTCAACAGATAATCAGAAAAAACTTTGAGATATGTCAAATAAGCAGCTCCTTTTAAAAAGAATCGCTGAACGTTAAGCGAGCCATAATCCATGCGTAATACGCTTCGCTGAACTAGAAACAAAATGATTTAGAACAAAAAATGTCGGAAATGTAATCACACTGGTAGAATATTCTAAAAATTACTAAACCTGCGTTGTTTTTCAGATCAATCTGTAGAAATGTGTCAATGATGATACATTATATACCTATTCCCCAATATCAAGTGCGACAACACCTTTATACAGCCATTGCCGGTAACTTCTTTAAACCGAGCGCCCTTCCGCAAATTGGGAAAATTGCGATCGAATCCGTTGCAAATGTTTCATCCTTTACGTTAGCTTTTATCATAGGAGCAAACCAGAATATCGGGAAAAGAGTTTTTTGAATATAGACTTAATCGGGTTGTTTTTAAATAAGGTGTGTCGCCTGCGTGTACGACACACCTTATTTAAAAAAAAAAAATGCTTGAAGGTGAAGCCAGAAACTTGAAAGAGCTTTGAACACCTGATCCGCAGAAACCGAAATCTATCTTATTTTTTCGATGTATCGTTCCATCGGATTTGTTTGTTTTTAGGAAAAAGCTTTTAAAAAAACTCTTCTTGTTATAAAAAGCGTTTCGTTTTTTACCCACACCAACTTCGTACCATTTTTATTAATTCCGGTAACAATACGTTGGGCGTCTGTATGCCACCGGATAACCCTGTACCTGGTAATCCTGAATAGTTATCCACAGGGAGCCGTTTGTGGTTCCTCCATACGAAATCTTTTTGGGAGCTCTTCATTGTATCCACACTATAGATTACATTAAATTTGGGCTGAGCTTGGTTACCTCTATCAACTTCTTTCCTATCAAAACTTCTTTTGCTATGCGAAGCACCGCTTATCAATTCCATCCGGATCCTTTTCTCTGCCTTTTCTTTAAAGACATAATGTTTCTTTATCAGATCATAGTAAATTGACCGGAGCCGTAAACTGTCTTCCATCTTTATATACAATCAAGCAATCTTGAAATTCGTAAACAGATAAGAGGAATTGTCCTTAGTATTTTGCGCAAACAGACCCACAAAATATCCGCTCAATCCCCTAACCAACATAAAATCGGTCTCATATATTTTCAATTAATTGTTTATCTCAAGAAAGGAGGGTGAGCCGCAGGCCACCCGCGCGCAATTTGTATAAAAAACCGCCTGCGTTGCGGAGGAAAGTAACGTACTTCCTTTATACGCTGATGTTGCTCCCACTCCAGCAGGGGCGATGAGGCGATATTCTTCACCAGATAACGACGAGCTTGGTAAAATCTCCCGGCATACCCAATTTAGGAGAATACCCTACGGGTTCTACCGTACAGACAGAATAAAGCACCAGACCAAGTTCACTATGATTTCATTCTTTCTAACAGGAAGAGCTACATATTGTGAACAGTTGCATCAACGAGGATACCAATTCAAAGTCACCAGGCTTTGCTGCCATCAAACTAAAGAACCCCTGTTAGCTGTCGAATATTGTACGACCGAAGCGGCATATACGTTTAATACATATACCTTGCCATCAGGCGCACTGCTATCGGATTCTATTGTTTTCGACCCTTCCCACTTTTTATTGATTCTCCGGCAGCCACAACTTTCCCATCCGGCATGGTATAGGGAGCTCCAGTTCTGTTAACCCACGTAAAACGTCAGAACTTCCAATCAAACAGTATCAATATAATTGTCCACCCATTTGTTCCAGTTAACTGCATAAATCTTGTCATTAAACAATTCCCGGGCTTTTAACTCGATTTTTGCTTACCCCTACTTCTGAATAAACAGATTCCGGTGCCTCTTCATAAGTCAATCCGGCAGTACAACTAGAAAATAACTGATGCACTGCACAACACAGCTGCACCTATACATATTTTATTTTAGCAATTTATTCATCATAACTATCTTTTTTTAATTGTTATAGTTGAAGTTTTTCCATCCCGGATTCTGTTGCAATTGTGTATAGTCTCTCAACATGGACTGTGAAAATGGTACAAAGTAGTATCTTGCATCATCAAACTTTCTTTCATAATAAGAATACGGCATCTCAAAAGTCTGGAATTTAGGAGTAAAATATCCTTCACCACCCGGCTCTACAGGATAACCATTCTCACCAGCCTTTTTCGCTTTCCATACCTTTACGGAAAATCCATAATCCTCTGGAAGGAGTATTCAACTCTTCAATAGTCGTTTTGCCTTCTGCTTCCCCCCAACGCAATAAATCGAAATAACGGAAGCCCGGACATTCAAATGCAAATTCCAAACGACGTTGCAGTTTCATTTCATTCCACAAATCATTGCCGTCATAATTAGGCAATCCGGCACGATTACGGATTTCATTGATATAGCCTGCCGCATCGGTCTTGCCTAGTTTAATACTTGCCTCGGCACAATTCAGCAACAACTTTCCGCATACCGTACATTGAAATAGCAAGTCTGACGCTGGGTGTCAAAATCCAAAGTCCCGTCCGTATTGATTTTATTAAACTGAGAGTACTTCCTTGAATAATAACCAGTTATTGTTTGTGCGGAAGCTCGGTTGATTGGTGCGAATTTAAATTTTCCATCACTCTATACCCAGAATGTAAAGCACTGTATTTTTAAGGTCTTTTCATCTAGTGTAGTATTGTCAATCAAGTTTGAATAATATAACGTTCTTCTTCCGATCCATATATGCTCCATCGTAGTAACTGTGGAATAGAAGCGGCTATCGCGATTCTTGAACATATCGCGATAATTAGCAAGATTCTCCTTCTAATTCTCCTTCTGCATTTCTATGGATTCCCATGGCTTTTGCCTGTGAAGTTTCCCACCAATTTTTCCATTTGCCATCAGCGTCATCTTTCTGTAAATAACAGTCTACCAAATCCTGTGTAGGAAATAAAACCCGAACGACGCCCGTAAGAATAAAGTCGCATCTTCGGTTGCTCCATAATAATTCCCCGTCAAAGATTTAGTTCTTTGCAGTTGGATTGAAACCACTACGTTGGTTTTCTTTAAACATGACCGGCCAAATTGACTCAACGCTTGTATGTGACTCTGTTTTTTGTGAACAGATCCTCATAATTCGGTTCCAAACTGTACTTGCCTATCAATCCTTTAGCTGCATTATAAGCCAATTCATAATAATGATTTGCATTCTTCTCAAACTTGAACAAGCCTTCAGCGTCATCCGAATATAGACCTTTGGCTGAAGCATCGGCCGCATTGGCTGCATTAAAGCCACGCGCGAGATGTATGCGTTAGCTACATCTTCATTTACCATACCAAGCGTGCGTTCCACCATAAGCTTTAAAATAATCTACGGATTTCTGCAAATCGTCTAGAATATTGTCGAAAATAGTTTCGCGTTTAGTACGAGGCAAATAGGTTTAATCTTCAATCGTTAACGCTTTGTCTACATAAGGAACGCTTCCCCAAAAACTTTTCCATGTCAAAATAAATAAAAAGCACGGAAAAAGTAACATTCACCCAAGAATTGGTTCTTCTGAGCTTCTGTCAATATGCTGCTGGAAGAAATTTTTTCAATTCCAAGATTTACAGCACGAATGTTTTTATAAGCTCCACTCCATGGGGCGCTGAAACAAGTGATACCATTATTTTCATCATAAGTACGTTTGTTAAAATTGTACTGTCGATACGTATCCCAGTCCTGTTCATAGTTTCCCCTGACAGTTATCTGACCACTGTTCTGACTGGAAGGTGTCACCAGATGCCGATTGGGATATGAAATAGAAATTGTTCACATAAGAACGAGCCAATTGAGGATTTTCCCAAAAGCGTTCTTCATCCACTTTTTGTTGTAGGTTCTATTCCTAACGGATCACATGCAGTTGTTACTCCCATCATCGAAGAAAAGAAAATAACCCGGCCAGAATATATTTAGTTGTTTTATTTTTACGTTTCATATTAACCAAGTTTTATAAAGTTACTGTTACGCCCAAAAGTATAAGAACGCTGGGTGGGATAGCTTCCCAAAGTACCATTGTTATTATAGATAGAAAGCACCTGTAGTAATGAATTCGGGATCCTGCAAATCTTTCAGTGGATAAGATTTTTTTAGTCCAAGTAAATGCGTTAGTCACAACGAAACTTAAATCCAATCCTTGAATAACTGGTAGATTTTTCAAAACCGAACGTTTTTAAGTCATAACGTAAACTGATATTTTTCAGTTTCAGGTAAGAGGCATCAAAAGACCAGATGTCAATGTAACTATATCCAAATCCATTGCCTTCAGGAACCGGAGTTGGAAGAGCAGCGTCTACATCAGGGTTGCTCGGTGTATATGCATTCTGGAACGCGTATTGTCCGTAATTCCACATATAGCTTTGTTGGCTGCGGAGCGGAGAAGGCATAGCTCCCTTTGCACCGGTTGCTCCTTGGAAGAACAGTTCCAGATCGAATCCGTTCCAGTCGGCTCCTAAAGTAACACCAAATTGAGTATGTGGAGTAGACCCTTCCGCATTGAACACATAGTAATCATTTTACACGACCATCACCATTTAAGTCCACCAAAGCCGGAGCTCCCAAAGTCATATTATTGTTAGCGTGTAATAAGGAATTATACATATTTTGCCATGACCCGTGTAATCCATTGGTCTTCAACCCATAAGGATATGTTATAGATTCTCCGTTTGTTACATAAGGACGTTTGCCGATATTGTCGAATGTCGGAGTCCACCAGTCCGAATCAGAGCTGCTATGGCGAGTCACCCGTTCATCCCAATAAGAATAGTTTACTCCTACACGATAACCGACTTTGCCAATCTTGTCTTGCCAGTTCAACGAAACTTCGAAACCTCCTTTTTCGTGAAGTAGTGTACGGAGCATTAATTTTCGAGTGTTCGGCATACCTAAAAATATCTGCCCGAATCATATCATCCAGTCATGTCCATCACATCTCCTTTGTTCAAATATAAAAACGTATCGAATGATCCTGTCAAAGCGGTCTTTCAAAAAAGCCGAAATCCAGACCAATACCATACTGCTTACTGCTGAATGGTATTGTAAATTGTTTGCTACATCAGACTCGTACCATCCCTACATTAGAAGCCATATTTTTCCAAAACAATATGCGGTTTGAACTCTGCGCATATTGGGTAAGGAAAGAAAATGGACTTCCCACTTCATTACCTACCGTCAAATCCCGCCACGTAATTTTATCATAATGCAATGTTTCGGATTCACCAAATTCTTGAACCAAACTTCATCGGACATCACCCAACCAAATGAGAAAGCCACAAAATATCCCCAACGTTTATCCGGGCTATAACTCAAAGAACCATTGTAGTTAGCACTGTATTGGAACAGGTACTTGTGTCATAGTCGTAAAATAAAACGCCCGATGTAAGAAGCAGAACCCCATTCTTCAGCAGAGCCACCGGCAAGAAACTAATGTACCGCCTAGATCAAGCTGCGGAGCAAAGTGGTAGGATATCCTTTTTTCTTTGCATCCGTCCAATTGCTCTTTCTTACCTGACTTTGATAGTTCACCATAGCAGATGAATTATGCTTTCCGAAAGAACGGGTATAATCAATCTGGAAAATGCCGATCAACAACTTATACTTATTCCATTTTTTCATATAAGTTGGCGTTTTTCAGGATTATAGGAAGAAAGCATTAGCATACAGTTGTCATAAACACCTTCTGATCATGGTTAAAATGACGCTGATGATAATAAAGTAGTGAAGTTCAAGCTAGCCTGTGCAGACAAGCCTTCCACCCAAAGGCACACTCCATTTCAAAGCTGCATTCATCTGGAAGCGATAAGATTCTGTATTGTTGAAACCGTTGTTCAACTGCGCCTCCACAGATCCCTTTCTTGGCGGTCCGGTACTTCCAGGCAGCCGGCCTCTTAGGCATCCAGTGCACCATACATGGCATTGTTCTTTGTTTTACACCTTCACCATCGGCAGGTTTATTGTTGTTAAATATTACCGTTCAAGTTGAAAGTAAATTTCAAACTCTTGTCGCTCAACAACATGTTCAAAATCATATTTGTTCGTATGAATATTTATCACTGACACCATTTTGTCATATATCCCAAACTTGAATAATATTTGATACGTTCGCCACCACCACGCAGGCTGACATTAGTTTGATACATTGGCTGTGTATGATCAAACATATCCCATGGGTCGTAAGAAGAATAGTAGTCCTGGATATTTTACCTTGTGTCTTTAACGGATCGAACAAGTCGTTGATGTCTTGCAAAAAAGAATACCCTAAATTATATCTTTCGTTCACCAGGTTACGGATTTCTTCAAATCCGTATCCTTTCTGCCACAGATCACGCCCATATAATATTTAGAAAGTTCTGTATCATTAAAAGTCGGACTCTCCTGGAAACTTGCCAATTCCGCTTCATTACGTGCCAATGCGTACTCGTAACTACTCAATCCCTTTGGGACGATAAGCAGGAGTCATGATAGACACTTTTTGGTTTAAAGTAATGGTAGGCGCGCCTTCCCGTCCACGCTTGGTAGCAATCACTACTACACCATTAGCGGCACGCGAGATATATACGGCAGTTGCAGCAGCGTCTTTCAAGATTGACATGGAAGCGATATCATCCGGACGCAAGCGATTGAAAAACTCATTACCTTGCCCCCGAATCCATCACGACATCGTCAATGACATACAAGATATTTTCACCGCCTCGAATCAAATTCTGGCGTTTTCACCCGGCGCACCGGAAGCCTGTTGAGTTACCACACCGGTAACGTCCTCCCAACCCTTCGGACATAGAAGCAACCGGTAACTGCCAATTCGGACATCTTTACGGTAGCGGCAGATGCAGTCATTGTTTTGGCTTTCTGAACACCACCATAACCTACTACAACCACTTCTTGAAGAGTTTGTGAATCTTCTTGAAGAATAATTTTTAAAGATTCTCCTTTAAATTTAATCTCTTGGGTAAGATATCCCACAAAGGAAACTTGGATAACATCTCCTTGTTTAACACCTGACAAGGAAAAGTCACCATCAATACCGGTAATAGTACCATTGGTCGTACCTTTCACTACTACAGACGCACCGATAACGGTTTCACCTGTAGCATCTCTACTACGACTCCCTTACACGTCCCTGTCTGTTGTGTGATTTTCACATCGGCAACGCCGGGATTGGCGACCGCGTATGCTGCTCCTGTAGAGGCACCCATTAGGAACAGCAACATACTGACTGATTTTAGTCGTTTTAACATAGCTGTGATTTTTTTTTAAAGTTTATTGAAAATCAAGTAATTCCGTTTCCTTAGTTCCTTCAAGAACTATGTTTTTCAATTTAATTTAGATTAACGGTTGCAAATATATAACAATTTTAATATATATAAAAAGAATCTATTGAAAAATATTTTTTTAATATGCTCTGATTTTTAACGTTTGAGATATCTGAGCCCCCTATTTAAAGAGAGAACTGATAACTTTTCACAGAACTTTCTTGAAATGATTTATATTGTTTTTCATCGGAGATTTACCGTTTGTTTGGTAATTCGAGGTAGAAAACAGGTAATTCATATTGGATAAGAACCAAAGGAAAAAAAGGTAATGCCAGTCCATGCCGTTGGTGTATTGCCAGAGAAAATATTCCTTTTTATATAGGCAGTATTGCAGACAACAATCAAAAGATGAAAGGAAAGAAGGAATATGAAAGGAAGAACGGAAGAGGGAAAGAAGTCCAAACAAACTGTAGGCTGTAATTTTAAGTCCTTTGAACTTGCCCATGTGACAACTTTGCCCAAGGACAAGATTGTCCTTTGAGGAGATAGAAAAGTTTGGGCATTCCTTGTCCTGCGGTGACAGAAACATTTCTGTTATCGCAGGACAAAGGAATTTACATTAATAAATAAGCGTACCTGAGATACACCAATAACTATTGCTTCCCCTTCGGGAGCACCCTGCGGTATTTTTTACGGTGATGCTGTGTTCACCCGCTTCCAGATCACCCAAATAGATGTATTCGGGATTGGTCACCGTACCCGGACACCAGTTGGAACGGCTCAAGTCGGAAGAGCTCAGTCCATTGAGAAATTACCCGAACAAGGATTCCAGTTACGATAAGTTCCACAATCATCCCGCCAAGGTACGAAAGAGATCACCTTTTCACCGTCCAAATAGAGAGTGTTCGGTTTCTGGTTGAACTCATCACCGCCTCCCCAACCGCCATGTCCCGTGGTGAGGTAGTACAGACGGGCGTTCTTGGCAGGCTCCTTCAAGGTGAACTTTACGGTCAGAGAATCCTGACGCATGAAAATCGGATAAGGCTGTCCTGCCTGCTCCAGATAATTCACTGTATTGAACAGCGGAAGAGTATTATAAACCCGATGTTCTTTCATCAGGATAATACTTCAGTTTCAACGACAAACGATGTCCTTTGGCATCCCAGTTGCCGATGTAAGCGCCAATCCAAGCTTCCCCTTCCAATTTTTTCGGCCAGTGGAGTTACCTCCATTTTGTAAAGTACGGAGTCCACCCAGTCCTGTCCCTTCACCTTATTATAATTGAACTTGCGCACACCGAAACCGGTGAAGAAACGCATCAACTCTAAAGGCGCATCATACTCCGCTGTGGAAATCAGCCCGTGGTAGTCCGTATTTTCCGAGCAGAAAGAGGGAACTTTCTTCAAATCACGTATGGCATCAAGAAAAGACAGCTGCTTGCCTTCCGGTATCAGAAAGACAGAACCGGTGCGGTCGTAAGCATCACCGTCCGAGTATTGGACAACTTCCGCAAAGACGGTACGATTCTTCACATAGTCGGGCAGCTTCACTTTCTTCAACAGGATGGTGCCGCCTCCGGCACTGTATTGTACGCCATCCTCCAGTACTTCGGGCAATTTAGCGTTGTTGAAGCAGATGCTCTGCTGGTCGAAGACCGGAATTGTGATAACTCCGCTTTGGTTGATGGTATATTGGTAGTCGGCCGCATCCATGCTTTCCCCCACGACTGTGGCAACACATCCTTTCCTTTCTTCAGCGGGGTAATATGGGTGGCTTCCTGAATCATGTCACCGTTTCGCACGACTCTCAGTACCAATCCGTCAGGTACACCCACATTGGCTTTGCGGAGTACCACGAAAAGGGATGTCGTTGGTATACCACACCTCGATGGTGTTGGAATTGATGGATGTGCGCAAAATTTTGCAGTTCATCCCTAAGTGTTTTCCTTCGCCCGTTTGCGTGAAACCTTTGCCGAATTCGAAGGGAGTGACCGCAGATATATCACTTGTCCGTTAGGTAGTTCAGCCCTGCGGTATGCCTGCCGGGTAGTGTAGTCTATGTAACTGCCGGTTACAGGTGTCTTGTCTTCCGGGCGGGGATTGGGACGGTCGTTTTGCTCCGGCCATACGTTGGTCAATGATACGCGGTCACCGGACACGGTCATCAACAGATGCCCCGGCCGGGCTTTCCCTTTGTAATTCGATTGGTAGGTCACCTCGATACCTTGTGCATTCTTCACTTTTCCAGGGTAGTTCTGCGCGCAGACCGTCCCGGTGCTAAGCAGGAAGCACAAGCCGATTCCTACGTTTTTCAAGATGGTTCTTTTCATTTTTCTTATTTTAAAAGTATGATATAACAATTCATTTTACATGAAACACAAAATTCTCCCTTCACCCTATCCGACTCGTTACCAGCGATCTGCGGTGTAGGAACGTCCGTAATGCCCTTTAACCGGTATGTAGGCAGTGGCATTTTTGTAGCCCTCGCGTTGTAATGACGGATGGTCTCCTTGGGTCAATGTTTGCAGGCGACGGTAAGCGGTAGAACGAGTCATTCCGCAGACCTGCTGCATCCGGGCGCAGGTGATACTGCGATGATCTTTAAAATATTCACTCAGCAGCCCGTCTACTTCGATAGGCATACAAGTCCACCGTGTGCACCTTGTATCGTTCTCTTACAAAATGCGCCCGGTTTATAATACTCTTCTTGAAACTTTTTTCGGGCTGAAAGTTGATTCCTGTTATCTGTACTGTGCCACGGGTCATTTTCTTAGGATTTTCACTCTCTGTGGAGCCGATACTGACAGAGAAATACGCCTCCTAATCCGTTGATATGGATCTTCGTTTGCCGTCACCCACTTCGGACAGAATATCTATCAGTCCCTACCACTGCCGGCCCAGTCCGGAACGGCTTGAAGTATAAAGCGTAGCCTCGTGCATCAAGTCCGGATGGTCTGCTTGTTGGTGCTTCTCACATGGTATTTTTTCTTTTCCCCCGTCATTTGCCGGAGATTCATAGATATCAAAAATTTAATGTCTGACATAATGTATTTGTTTTATTTATAGGATGTTATCGTGCAAAACTTACAGAACATTCTG
>VOFJ01002414.1_pt1 | contig 12759 bp, 20 predicted proteins | sample 5384081 | NCBI WGS metagenome assembly VOFJ01 (sample SAMN12384729, study PRJNA508395) | human gut metagenome | isolation source: healthy gut I | host: Homo sapiens | reverse complement strand
GAATCCTCATAGAGATCTGTACCAAACGGGAGATCGGACGGGGAAAGAATGGAATTTGCGGTATGAAGTTTAGAGTACAACAATTTGGGAGAGGGTAGCCGTTTGGCGTTCATAGATAATAACAGGGTATAGCTATTTTATTTTTATAAGGACATGTAGTTTATCATTGTATTTGTGAAAGTGACAATGGTATGAAAATACTCACCCCATCTTCATTCTCTTGCAATCATTTCATATGCCACTGTTTATCTTTTGAGGTGGAATTTGGTTTCAAATAACCAATCTCAAAATTTTTAAAGTTATGTAAATTTTTCATACAAGAGGTTGCAGGCAACTACTTGTTCCATTCTTAATAATTGGAGGCGCATTGACAATTGCAAATGGAAGAGGTGAAACTTTATTGACCAGTTCAATGAAAGCGGTTATTGGTTTCTCCGGCTTCTCATTCTTGCCATAATGCACATGAGTCAATGGTTCATGATCACATTCACTTTGGTTTATTCGATAATTTTTATCGGATTTGTTATTGTCTAATCCACACTCCGTACAGATTCCATTACTATTCAGTTTTCCTCCACATAAAGAACATCTCTTTCCAAACATAGCTTCTTCCATCCTCTCTGCTCATTTCGCTCCCCGGGTGGTTAAGCAGGTACATTTCCACTTTTTATGGGGGAGCATAGATGAGAAGAACTGTCTGGGAATTCTCTATGGCTCCAGTCTGCTTAAGTCTCTTGGGAATAATGTTGTTTCTCTTACATTATCCTCCCCAAGCAGCTGCATCGTCAAGCGTTCCAGTCCAATTCCCAGTCCTCCGTGTGGCGGCATGCCATGTTTAAATGTAGCAAGATACTGATCCATACCTTCTGTCGTCATGCCTCTTGCTTCAATCTTCTTTAGAAGTGTCTGATAATCGTGGATTCTCTGACCTCCGGTCGTAATCTCAAGGCCACGGAAGAGAAGATCAAAACTCAATGTAAATTTCGGATCTTCCGGATCATCCATCGCGTAAAACGGACGTTTTTTCGACGGGTAATGTGTCACAAATACAAAATCGCTGCCCCACTCTTCTTCTTTTGCATATTTTCCGATCAGTACTTCTTCTTCCGGCTCCAGATCAAATGGGTTACGCATCTTGTGATTATATTTCTCAGCTACCAGCTCTTTGATCTCACTGAATTTTACTGCCGGAATCTGATCTACTTTCGGAAGTTCCACATTCAGAATCTTCAGTTCTCTGGCATAATCTTTTTTTTTTTAAAGTTCCATGGCATACTGGAGAAATCCTGTCTCCATTCCCATAATATCCTCAAATCCATCAATATAGCCCATCTCGAAGTCCAGACTCGTATATTCGTTCAAATGTCTCTTCGTATTATGCTTCTCAGCACGGAACACCGGCGCCGTTTCAAATACCCGGTCAAACACACCCACCATCATCTGCTTGTAGAACTGCGGGCTCTGCTCCAGCACAGCCGGGCGGTGGAAATACTCCAGCTTAAATAAGTTTGCACCACCTTCTGCACTTTTTGGCTCCAATCTTCGGTGTATGAATTTCAGTAAATTCCTGACTATATAGGAAATCACGAAATGCTCTTGTCAGTCCTTCCTGAATCCGAATTTTGCACGCTCCCTGATATTTCTAAGAGAAATGGAACGATAATTTAACTTTGCTTCCAGAGAAGTGTTTAATTTCCACTTGGAAATTGCAAGCGGCATCATCTCATCTTCCGGCTGACTTAAGATTTTAACTTTTTTCATGCGGATTTCAATGCCATTCGGCGCTTTTTCATTCTGCTCAAGCACCCCTTCGACTTCAAGCGTTGATGCTTCTTTGATTTCTTTCAGATCAAATGTGGCACTGCCTTCTTCGTATACACACTGGAGCAGGCCTTCTCTTTTTCTTAAGATTACAAATGCAACTGTCCCCATATCACGGATTGTATGCACTGCACCATTGACTTTTACTGCCTCGCCGGTCTTTGCATTTAAAAGGTCTGTAATCTCAATGTATCTTTCTTCTTTACGCCTGTCTGGTATTCCATGACTGTTTCCCCTCCTGTTAAATTTTTGTTCCATGTTATTACTCTTTTAATATTTTTCTTTCAGAAAGTATCTTTCTTAATGCAAAAAGTCCCGGAATACATAATCGTATTCCGGGACGGATTATCTTAATATCCGCGGTACCACCCGCTTTTGAACTCGTCTTTGAATTCATCTCTCGCACATAACGCGTGCCAGCGTACTGCTCTACTTGCAATTGTTGTAAATTTAAACCTGAATTGCTTTCGCTCAGTCTGCTCCAGAGTGTTCCCTATTGTTCCTTTCCCTCAAATGACGCTCTCAGTCGGTGGCGTCATATTCCTGTCAAGTTATCACGAACAGAGTCTCTTTCTTTGCATTTTCTATACTGTCTCTAAAAAAGATGCTCTTATGTTAGCACATGTTTTTTTTCTTTGCAAGACATTATTTCAACTTTTTTATGTTCTTTTTTTGTTCTTTTTCCTTTCTTTCAATCTTCTCTTAGACAATTCCTCTCAAAGCTGGCTGTGGATTACTGTTGAGTTTCAAGAATGCCTCGGCATTCTTGCTGCGAGGTGTGAGTCATCTTCCAGTTAATATAATACACAAGTGCATCAATAAACTGCGCGCTTCCAGGACATTTCTTCGCACCAAATCCCATAATCTCCACCATATATTCCCGGTTGTTCTGCCACCCCACTTCTACAACCTTCCGGATTGCCCGCTCTACTTTTCTTGGCGATTCGTCATAGATCTGTCCAATAACAGGATAAATATCAGCCATAATGCACAGCGGCTCTCTCATGTACTGATCCGCCAGTCTGACCGCCACTGGTAAATATGTATACCCTTTATATTTTGGCGTAATATTGCATTTCGATAAAACTTGTAGTGTTGCATTCTCCATGTTACGTCCCCCCCTGATTCTGTAGTTGATTTAAAAAATGCACTTGCTATAATACTTACATAAAGTATTATATCCAACTACTAAGCTAATTACTTAACCGAAATTTACGACTTTTTTTTCAACATCATTTTATAAATGGTCAGTTTTTTTGTCCATTATTCCAGCAAACAAAAAAAAGGGGAAATCGAGACAAATATGACGAAAAATGTATTATTGGACTGTTTTGTCCAGAATTTGGAAAAGGAACGTTTAAATCTTGAATGACACAGGCAGAATTTGCATCCAAACTGGAAATTTCAGTGTCTACTTACAAAAATATCATTTCTCGGAGGACTGACAAAATTGATATCATGATCGCCATGCAAATCTACAAACTGACAGGGCATTTTCTTTATGAGTTATTTGGAAATGATAATCCGGAAATGGAATGTCTGAAAAAGTTTCGTCTGTTAAATAATCGCCAGAAGGCATACATCAGTGGCAAGATTGATTTCGAACTGGAAATGATGAGTCACGAGCAGGATTCAGAAAATATGCTGGATGTTCTTGTACTGACCGGCAACATGGAAGATGGTATGGTACTGGATTCTGCGAATGAAGAACGTATCTACTGTCCGGAATATATTAAGAAATATGGTGAACGCCTGCATTGTGGCATTCGCATTACTTCCAACCACCTTAATCCTGTGTATGTTAGAAATGATATCCTGGGAATTTCAAAGAAACCTCCGCGTGACGGTGACACCTGTATCCTGATCCACAAGCCGACCGGCCGCGCATTTATCCGCAAGCTGCAACAGGGAAATCCTTGTCAGCTGCTCCCGATCCCAACGGTTATGGCGATATTATCACAGTTGACCCGAACAATCATACCGATATGGTACAATGGCTAAAATTCGAGTCGTGATTGCAGTCCTGCGACGCTAACTAATTTCAATTGATTGTTTTTTAGCAAAAGTGCCACACAGATTCAAGGCTTTCTTTCGTCACCTGTCTGTGTATCATTTTTATTATCTTAAGAGGTCGTATTCCTATCTATGTATTTATTTTCTGTCTTGGGTACACAATCTTCTGCGCTTTATAAAGGCTCTGATATCCGGACAGCAGATAACTGACCGCAATCACGGTACAGAAATACGGCTTGCCTGCAAATCCAAACAGCTCAAATGCGATCAGAAGGGAACTGATCGGACTGTTTGTCACAGCACAGAACACGCCTACCATGCCACACGCTGCACAGATATCTACCGGCAAGCCAAATATCGGTGCCAGTGCGGAGCCGAATGTCGCCCCAATAAACAGTGACGGGACTATCTCACCGCCTTTAAAACCAGAACAAAGTGTGATACATGTAAATAATATTTTTAGCAAAAATACCCACAATTTCTGCGGTTCTGCAAAACTCTGCGCAATCGTTTTCCTCCACCAAGTCCCAGATAGGTATCTGTTCCCGTAATCTTCCACAAAGAACGACTGTCACACCTCCAACAAACACACGAAGGTACGGATTCTGAAACCATTTTTTCAACTGCTTTTCAAAAATATGTAACATCACGCAAAACAGCGCTCCGGCAAATGCAAAACAGATTGCCAGAAGAATCGCTTTTCCCCATGCGATTCCATAAAAATTTGGAACTTCTTCTACGGGATACGGTGCTGTCAGCGTCCGCACACCCATAAAGATAGAAATACGCTCTCCGATAAATGCGGAGAACACGCACGGAACGAGCGCTGCATAATACATAATCCCGACGCTGATAACCTCCATCAGGAACACTGCTGCTGCCATCGGCGTTCCAAATAGTGCTGCAAAAAGCTGCGCTCATACCCCGCCAGCGTCATAATACGTTTATCACTCTCATTCAAATGTATCTTACGTCCTAGCCAGTTTCCCGAGGCTTGCCCCAAACTGAAGTGCCGCACCTTCCCGGCCGGCAGAACCTCCAAACAAATGCGTCAAAGCTGTCGCAATCAAAATCAATGGTGCCACTCTTCCCGGCATCGTATTCTGATCTGACCGTACTACCATAAGCACCATATCTGTTCCGGCATTCTTCTCTTGCCCCGTAACATGATAAAGAAAAACAATCATGAGACCTGCAAAAGGCAGCAGATATACCATCCACATATGCCCCATACGAAAGTCCGTTGCCCACGCGATCAGATTCGCAAATGCACTGGCGATGACACCGATCACACCGCCAATCACAATCGATAATAGAATCCATTTCACCAGACTCCCTAACAATATTCTCCACGCATGAAACATATGCATGAGCTCCTTCTTCACCTTCTCCATTTCCATCTCACTTCCTCTATTCCTGTATTGTTAAAATTATAAACGCACGGATTCAAAACTTGGCTATATGCAAATTTGAATTGCACCTATAACAACCAGTTTTTTATCCGTGCGCCTTATAAATACCTCACCTTATGAGCCTGACGGAATATATGGTCTGAGTGCCCCGGCAACATTACTGATCGGCATTGTCTGAAGCCATACCCTTCCCGGTTATGTAATCACGGTATTAAACAGCCCTTCGCCTCCAAAAAGCATATTCTTCACGCCCGGCACAGTCTGAATATCCATCTGACAACTGGCTGTCATTGCTGCAAGATGTCCTGTATCAATCACAATCTGCTGTCCCGGCTGCAGTTCATATTCCACTACATGTCCGTCAAATTCCGCAAATGCAACTCCTGTCCACTGACTTTCTGAAGAACAAATCCTTCTCCTCCAAATAATCCGGAAGCCACTTTCTTATGGAAATGTACAGACAACTGTACTCCCGCTTCACTTGCCAGAAATGCACTCTTCTGGAAGATCATTTTCCTGCCCCGGTCTGATGTTAAATGCACGAATCGATCCTGGAAAGCAAGAAGCAAATGCGATCATTCCGTTGCCTCCTGTGCAGTGTAAATATTCTGGAACATCTTCTCTCCTGAGAACATTCTTCCTACAGCTTTCCCAATCCCTCCATTGGTCGTTGTCTCCATCTTCATGTTCGGAGACATCCAGGACATACCGCCTCCTTCCGTAATCATCCGCTCACCCGCTTCAAGCTGGCAGATCACAACCGGAAGAGTATCTCCCTGAATCTGATACCTCATATTTGTCGTCCTCCCTTTATATGGGATTTTTATATAAGTGCCATTCGGTCTAACTGACACATATATTTGTCAATACGTATCTGGTCTGCCGCTGAAATCTGCTTACCAGAAAAATAATATGTAACCCGATCAGTTTTTGAAAATTCCTCTGCATCATTAGCCCCATTCTTCACACTGATCGTATCACACTCTTTTTCCATTCTACGGATTAATTCCCGAAGTGCTCCTTCATTTCCATCTACAAATTCTATCTTATTCGGGAAAATCTCCTGATAGCTCTCTTTGAAATAATTAAAATGTGTACAGCCAAGAACAAATGCTTTATATTCCTCTAATGGATAATCCTTCAGCGCCTCCTTAAGATACGGCACGATCTGATCCTGATCAAATATTTCCTGCTCTGCAAATCTAACCAGCTTTGGGAGCGCAACCAGATCTACCATATCACGCTTATCCACCCGGTTCACCAAGTGATGAAGCTTGTCTCCTTGAATTGTGATTGGTGTTGCTGCCACCAGGATTCTTCCCGGTCTGTCAGCATATTCTTCTACTGCTTTTTCACTGCCGGTTCCATGCCCACAATCGGCAGTGGAAACTGACTTCTGTATTCTTTTGTGGCCACACTCGTAGCTGTATTGCAGGCAATCACAATCGCATCTACCTGCTTCTTTATCATAAATGCTATAATTTCGTCAATATATCCCCGGACTTGCTCTCTTTGTTTTTTCCCCATATGGGACGTGCTCCTCGTCCGCATAATAGAGAAAAATCTGCTTCTGGTAGCATGCGAAGTGCACGGTGCAGAACAGACAACCCACCCATGCCCGAGTCAAAAATACCTATTTTCATGATGTCACTCCTAGAACAATGAATGTGCCTTGGCACAATCAAGCTGTTCTTTCATTATAGCACAGAAAATTCCTTTGCAACTGGCTTTCTTTTTTTTTAATGTTTTTGAAAAGATAAACGAGCCGAATATTACAACATAACAAATGACTGCCAATGGCGTTGAAAATGTAAAGCTATTCTCTGTTAATTTCCATAATCCTAATAAATTATTATTTAAGAAATGAATCACCACTGCAATCCATATAGTTGATGTCCGCTTATAAATCCAACACATAAAAATTGTATGACTAATAAGCATAACAGACCGTCCAATAAAAAAGTAATTGGAAGTTTAGTTATCATATAATCTATCGGCAAATGAAAAAGCACACTTCTATCGTTCCAAGGAAAAATATTGCTTTATAAACCCCATATTCCTTCTCCAGCAATGGAAACATAAAATATCCCCAACCATATTCCTCGCCCAAGAATACAATAAATGTAAAGATAAACAGTGGAACAAAACCAACTAGCTGTTTCACATCTGCCAATGGAACCTTTAATTGCGCTACATCTCCTGTTTTTTAGATAATCACATAAGAATTCCACTCGAACCATAAGAATAAAAATAGCGATATAAAGCAACGCATATTTCAATACTTCCTTAAACGAAACATTATAAGACAGACCTATATTTGCCAAAGTATTTTCTCCAATGGATTGTAAAAAGTAAATACTACATAATGATTCAGCTATCATCAATATTTGAGATATAACGGCACTACTTGGAATAACAACAGATATTACAGTATATATCGTCATTCCTGCAAAACAAATTTTATAAAACTTAAAAAATTTATTGGATTCATTCTGACTTGATGCCCGTTGTTTTTGCAAACAAAGTACTCATGGTTGGTAAAAGCATCAAAATATAACCTTCTGAGAACTTTTTAAATGAAACACCTGATTATATAAAATCCCCAAAAAAATAAATAGAATTTCAAAACTAAACATGAATAATAAGAAATACTGTATCATGGACTTTTCTTTTTATCAGTCATAATATCCCCCCTTCCAGCTCTATAAACTCAGTATACCATGGAAAATATTTAAACTACAATTTTATAAAAAGAAAAGCCACAAAACTAACCATATATCAGCTTTGCGACCAATCATAGTCGGAGTGACAAGATTTGAACTTGCGACCTCTACGTCCCGAACGTAGCGCTCTACCAAGCTGAGCCACACTCCGATACATTCTTTAATTAAGTAACCGGATACTCATTCAAGTATCCGGCGCCCCTGCCAAGGAACTACGGATAGAGGACTCGAACCTCTACTAACAGAGTCAGAGTCTGCTGTGCTGCCATTACACCAATCCGCATTAGTGTGATGTTCTGCGTTATCAGCGAACAAATATTATTATACTTAATTCTGAAAAAAAAAAAGTCAATACCCTTTTTTATTTTTTCGCAATTTTTCACCAAATTTATATCTCTCATTTTCTAGCTGATATATTAGAAAATCGGCATCTATTGTGTGAAAGTAAAAAGTGTTTTTACTTTTCACCCCTCTACATCCCGAACGCAACGCCCGTATAAAAATGCTGAGTATTCTTACGAAATACTCAGCATCAATAACTACGGATAGAGGACTCGAACCTCTACTAACAGAGTCAGAGTCTGCTGTGCTGCCATTACACCAATCCGCATTAGTGTGACTTTACTCTGCTGTTTTATTTGTCCAGCGAATATTAATTATACACATATTCAAGAGAATGTCAATAGATTTTTGCATTTTCACCAGACATTTTTTCAAATGGAAATTTTTCAAATCGCTGATGGAGACGTAGCATTTTAACAAAATGCTACGTCCCCCATCTACAATTTTACTACAATTTACATTTCTTTGATTCTCTTGATTGCTGCTACTGTGTTTTCGTATGTTCCAAATGCAGTCAGACGGAAGTAGCCTTCTCCGCTCGGGCCGAAGCCTGATCCTGGTGTTCCGACTACGTTTGCTTTTTCAAGCAGATAATCGAAGAAATCCCAGGATGTCATTCCTTTTTGGTACTTCTAACCAGATATATGGTGCATTCACGCCGCCGGATACGTTGTATCCTGCGTCTTTCAGTCCTTGTTTGATGGTCTTTGCATTGTTCATGTAATAAGCGACCTGATCTTTTAACTGAGCCTTTCCTGCTTCACTATATACTGCTTCTCCTGCACGTTGTACGATGTAAGGTGCTCCATTGTATTTTTGTTCCGTGACGTCTTGCCCACAGCGAATGAAGCATCACATCTCCACACTTAAGGTCTTTCTTTGGAATGATTGTTGCGCCAAGACGTACTCCTGTAAATCCGGCATTCTTAGAGAAGCTTCGAAGCTCTATTGCGCATGTTCTTGCTCCTTCGCACTCGTAAATGGTGTGTGGTACGTCTGACTCGGAAATATATGCTTCATATGCAGAGTCGTAGATGATGACTGCTCCGACTCTATTAGCGTAATCTACCCACTCCTGAAGCTGTGCTTTTTGTGATTGTGGATCCTGTCGGGTTATTCGGGAAACACAGATAAATGATGTCCGGTGTCTCTTCCGGCAATACTGGTGCAAAGTTTGTTTCTTTTGTACAAGGCATGTAGATCACATTGCTCCATGTCTCTGTCTTTGCATCGTAAGTTCCGGTACGTCCTGCCATTACATTTGTATCAACGTACACAGGGTAAACTGGGTCACACACTGCAATCTTACTGTCTGCCGCAAAAATTTCCTGAATGTTTCCGGAATCACATTTTGCTCCGTCAGAAATAAAGATTTCGTCTGCCTGAATGTCGCAGCCTTTATCTTGATAATCATTTTTTGCCATCGCACTTCTTAAAAATTCGTATCCGAGGTCTGGTGCATATCCGTGAAATGTCTCTGCATGGCCATCTCATCAACAGCCTTGTGCATGGCCTCGATGATTGCTGGTGCAAGTGGCTGTGTTACATCACCGATTCCAAGGCGGATAATCTGCTTGTCCGGATTAGCTGCCTGATATGCTGATACTTTCTTTCCAATCGTTGAAAAAAAGGTAACTTCCTGGTAATTTCAGATAATTTTCGTTTACTTTGAACATCTTTCTAGTCTCCTTTATTTATTCATTATGTGATATCTTCTTACAGTTCTATCTCCCCCGTCAAATACAACGGTCGCCGGGACCTGTCATATAGACATGATTATCTTCTTCATTCCATTCAATCTGAAGATTTCCTCCCAGAAGACAGATTTCTACTTCTCGCTCTGTATATCCGTTTAAAATGCTCGCGACTGCTACAGCACATGCTCCGGTTCCACATGCAAGTGTCTCGCCGGATCCTCTCTCCCCCACACACGCATTTCCACGGTCTTTCTATCGATAACTCTTGCGAATTCTGTATTAATACGTTTTGGGAATCTCTCATGATTCTCGAATTTCGGTCCGATTTTTTTCAATGTCAAGTCCCTGTACATCATCAATATAGACAACATCGTGAGGGTTTCCCCATTGATACACCAGTCATATGATACTCTTTCCCGTCTACTTTTAATCTGAGCATTTAATACCCTATCAGTTTCATCGGAATACCCTTTCATTATAATCGGAATTTTCTCCGGGTCAAGCTCCGGTTCTCCCATATCAACACGTACCAGTGCAACTTTTCCATCTTTCACCGTCAGATCCAGATATTTGATTCCCCCAAGTGTCTCCACGGAAATGTGTGTCTTATCTGTAAGTCCGTAATCATAGACATATTTTGCCACACACCGGATCCCATTTCCACACATCTCACCGCGGGAACCGTCTGCATTATACATCTCCATCTCAAAATCAGCCACCTTAGACGGATTGATCATGATCAGACCGTCTGACCCGATTCCGAAATGTCTGTCACTGACAATCTTTGCCACCTCAGGTGGATTGTCGATTTTTTCTTTGAAACAATTTACATAAACGTAATCGTTCCCCAGACCTTGCATTTTTGTGAATTTCATTTTTATTATTTCTCCCATCTTTATTCATTCATAATGCTAAGTACCATCTCCGCTGTCTCTACGATATTCGTTCCGCTGTCCATACTGTTCTTCTGAAGATACCGGTGTGCCTCTTCTTCTGTCATATTATTTCGCGCCATCAGCAATTCTTTTGCTTTTCGGATCAATGCTTCCTGTTCAGGAGTCCTGCTCTTAATCGTTTTCTTTACGTTTTCTGCGCCGCCGGTTCATATTTTGAAGCATCATCTGAAGGGTATTCATAAGATCATACGCTTTGATCGGCATAGTCAGTCCCATGACACCACTTGCCAGCCCTTCTTCCCCCATTTCCCTTGTGACGCAATCAAAAGCATCTCAAAGCGATCCGGCAAATATATTCTCTTAATTCTGAATACATCATATCTTTTAGTTTGTATCCACACACGATAATTCCTTCATCAACAGAATCTGCGTAGTTCATCGCCTGCGCTCCTGTCGTGCACACTCCAGTAACATTAAGCCCTGTACGCACTAACAGATTTTCGGATATTGGTCGCATTATCCTTGTTCGGAAATACAACTATAATACCTACCAATTTGCCACCTCCTGCTGTGTATCGCTGCTAAAACCGACCTTCTGTCCGCTTTTAGCAGCTTCCTGAATCTTTTTTCTTCTCCCCTGATAAGAAATATTTCACACAACAGCAGGCTTAGATTCGATGTAAATATTTATTAAGCTCCCATTCTGTGACCTGGGTTACATATTCCTCGTATTCCTTTTTTCTTAGCTTGTGTATACTTCTGCACCAGATCATTTCCAAGCACATTTTTAATATACTCGTCTTTTTCAAATTCCAGACACGCTTCCATCAGATTCATTGGAAGCTTTTTACTCCTGCCTCTTTGAGTTCTTCCTCGCTCATCTCAAATAAGTTGCGGTCAATGCTGTCCGGTGGCATGATTTTACTACGGATACCGTCCAGTCCTGCTGCCAGACATACTGCCAGTGCCAGATAAGGGTTTGCTGCAGTATCCGGACTACGAAGTTCGATTCTGACGTTCCCCCCACGGTCTGCCGGAATTCGGATAAGTGGCGTCCGATTCTTTCTGGACCATGCGATATGCACCGGTGCCTCAAATCCCGGCACAAACCGTTTATAAGAATTTACAATAGGATTCGTGATAAATGTCATGGCTTTAATGTGCTTCATCAAACCGCCAATAAAATAGTATGCCTCTTTACTCATACCATTCGGGTCATTCTTGTCATTGAATACATTTTCCCCCGCTTCATTATGAAGGGACATATTCATATGCATACCAGAGCCATTTTCATTGTACTTCTGGTTTCGGCATAAATGTAGCATGAAGCCCGTGACGCTTGGCAATAGTCTTTAACGACTAGTTTAAATGTCATAATATTATCCGCAGTTAAAAGTGCCTCATCATATTTAAAAAATCCACTTCATGCTGTGCCGGTGCAAATTCATGGTGAGATTCTTCTACTTCAAATCCCATATCCTCCAGTGTCAGAACAATATCACGCCTTGCATTTTCTCCCCCAATCTAATTCATTCCAGATCAAAATAGCTTGCCTTCTCATGAGAAAATGTAGTCGGAAGTCCGTCTTCGTCCGTATGGAATAAGAAGAACTCGCACTCTGGTCCCACGTCAAATGTATACCCCATCTCTTTTGCTTCGGCAATCACTTTCTTTAACACATATCTTGGATCACTTTCAAACATACTGCCGTCCGCTTTCTGCACATCACAGAGCAGCCTTGCCACTTTTTACCCTGCTGTGGTCTCCACGGAAAGATTTCAAATGTATTCAGATCCGGGCGAAGATACATATCTGAATCTTCAGCAATACGTAACTGAACGAAGTACAATGCAGA
>VOFJ01002746.1_pt1 | contig 12763 bp, 20 predicted proteins | sample 5384081 | NCBI WGS metagenome assembly VOFJ01 (sample SAMN12384729, study PRJNA508395) | human gut metagenome | isolation source: healthy gut I | host: Homo sapiens | reverse complement strand
GTTGCATTGCCGTACTCCATCCGTGTAAATGCCCGGATTCAGAAAATCTTCCGGTGCAGGATTGTACTTACCTTGAGACTTGTCAGAATTGCTATACGACCATTTTCCCGGGATAAGGCAAAGAAGTGTATGCTTTTCCATGATACTTATAACTATTCTCTACTTGCTCATTCCTGTATAGCGCATATTGATAAGCATCCAATACATCTACGCGGTTAGCAATCCGGGGAAAAAGAAAATTAGCAGTAAACCTCACCTTATCCGCCCCCCGGTTCTCCACGCCTAGTCGTAATCAATACAACACCGTTCGCACCACGTGAACCATAGATAGCCGTAGCCGACGCATCCTTCAAGACTTCAATTGACTGTATATCATGCGGATTGATAAATGCCAGAGGATTGGACTCATTATTTCCGGAATTGGCATCGCGCGCTTGGGTGTCCCCCCCGCGTCATAAGGTACGCCATCTACAATATACAAAGGCTGTGAATCCGTAGAAAAAGAGTTCGTACCACGAATCTGTATACTGATACCACCACCGGGAGCACCGTCACTTTGATTCACTACCACACCAGCTATTTTTTCCCGCAAGTCCCTGGCTCAAATCCGCCGGATTTCCCCTCATCAAGTCATCCCTTTGATTTGTGACACAGCGCCGGATAAGTCCCTCTTTTTCATCGTAACCATAACCCACTACCACGACCTCGCATCCAATAATTCCGCGTCATCCGACAGCTCCACCTTTATTTGGGACTGCCCACTTTTCAAAGTTATTTCTTTCGATTTATAGCCGACAAAAAGTAACAGAACAATACAGCCCTTTTCCGGCACACCGTTCAACGTAAACCGACCGTCTACATCGGTTATCGTACCTTTGGACGTACCTTTCACCACTACATTGGCTCAATGACCGCCTCACCATTCTTATCGACAACCGTACCCTTAATTGTCCTGTTCTGCTGTACAGCTTCATACTCCTCCGGTGCGACAGCCCGTACGTTCACTATTCCTCCGAATAACAACGCCAGACAAGCCCCTGCTATCAACATATTCTTATGAAAATTCTTTTTCATATATATCAAATTAAATGTTAACCTTTAAAATTTGCCATTTCTTTTCACACCGCAACTATTTTTTTCTTCTTGAGATTCAAAGGATTTCAGTTTGACTACTCCCGCTTTTGTTGCACTGATACCCAAACCGTCAACAGAATTCTTATATGCCGGTTCCAGTTCAAGAACAGCTTTCTCCCTGCAGGAACCTTAACCTTGGAATTTAATTTTCTGATCTTTATCATCTTTAGCGGAATAAGTTGCCATAAACATGACATCCATAGGCAAAGCCTCCTCAAACTCAATCACAACACAATCATATGCCGAAAGCAATCCAGGCGGGACAGCCACCATCCGCCTCCCCTGCCAATTTTAGTAAAAATAATGGTTGCTGTTTCCGCATCAAACTGTGCTTCCCCAAGATTTAAACTTTTGATTTCCACATTGTAATCTTTTCGCCCACACTGATGATACAGTTAAAAAGCAAAAGTACGGCAATTAATAAATTTTTTTCTTCATAATACATCGTTTTATTAAGATTAATAAAAAAAGTTATCGTTTCATTTCTTCCAAAACCAGAGATTTCACACAAATCGTACCCGGTTTCGAACCACTGATACCCAGACCGTCTATGGATTTCTTATAAGTAATATCCAACATAATCGCCGCCTCTTTTTTTTCCGGCAGGAATTGTAACCTTAGATTTGAGTTTCTCATTTCTTTTCATCCTTCGCCGAATAGATGACTATGAACACGACATCCATGGCAAAACCTCCCTGAAACTCAATCCGTGCGGATTTCATATTCCGGAACAATCCTGCGCCAACCACCAGCCACCACCCTGCCACTTCTGTGTCCATGTTATTTTCATGCCTTCCATGTCAAATTGTGTATTTCCCCAAAGGCTGAAAGTCTTTTTTGTCAATACATTAAAGTCCTTTCCGCATACGGAAGATGCTATCATAAAAAGAAGTTGCAGCTATTAATAATTTTTCGTTTTATATCCTGTTATTTAATTCCGGTTTTCCTATTTTGATACCTGTCTATAGTTTTATTTCGATAGCAAAATAGAGAGAGGATAACCCTCCCTCTTTCTCCAAAATGAGTTTCAGGCTGTCCTTTTGTATTTTGATACATTTGCGCTACTATCCTGATACATTTCGAATATCAGAAGCGACCGGAAAGGGATTTCCGATTCCCTAATTTTCATATCTTTGAAAAAACGAATCAATCCATATGAAAAAACAGCTCTTATCTGCATTGTTTGTCTATTTGTCCTGACGTTGCAAGCTAGCGAAAGACTTAATTTCCGTACCTTTGATGTAAAATCCGGTATAGCTGACAACTATGTGCAATCTATCCTGTGCGACAGATACGGTTTTATGTGGTTCTCCACTCTCAACGGGTTAAGAGATATGACGGCTATCAATTCAAGACATATACCACTACACAACTGGAGCCTACAACAACGACATTGAATTTACAGCGGAAGACGCTTCCGGGCACAATCTGATAAAAACTCCCAAATCTTATTATTTCTATAATCGCGAAAAAAGGATGAAATTGATGACCAGATAACCCCTATACTGGAACAATCTGGAATATATGAACTCGGACAACTTATATATAGATAAAGACCTGAATTTATGGTGCACAGTCAATTCCAATCTCTATTATTATGTATTCAGGCAAAAAAGAACTTTATACTTTTTCCTCAAAATTGTCAGGTGCTGCAAATCGACTGTTTACCAGTCAAACGCTTATGTACTATTGTCAGACAGCTATATTTATCAATGTCGACTGGAGAGCGCAAAAACCTTTACAGGAAGTGCCGTTGTCCTGCCCCTCGATGGAAACAACGAATGTACATAGACACTTTTTCCAGGCTTTGGCTTTATGTCCCCCATACCAAAGGAGTATGTTGTTATGACTTCTAATGGTGCAAAGAATGGTTTTCCCTTCCCGAGAAAAGCAGATTACCAACGAACATCACAGCCACCGTTTATAATTTTGACAGGAAAAGGGAATATATGGATTGGTACGCCGGACAACAAGGGCATTTACATAAGTTATCATCAGGACGGAAAAGGATATGAGACTTAGCAAGGAAGTGGACAATCCATTTTCATTGCCCAACAATCATATCTGTTGTTTTTTATAAAGACCATTCGACATAATGTGGGTAGGTACAAGCAAATTGGGAGCTACCTTCACAAGTTTGCACAACGTCACATTTGAAACCTGCCGGTTGCCCCAGCAAGAAGATGTAAGTTGCCTTGTGGAAGACAAAGACGGAAATCTATGGCTGGGATTTGACGGGGGAAGGACTGGCTTACTATGACAGGAAAAAAAACAACTATACTTTCATTTCGAAAAAACAGGATGCTATCCCTTCCGATATAATTGTATGTTCATATAAGGATTCAAAAGGACGGCTTTGGTTCGGCAGCTACGGCAACGGAGCGTTCTATGAGCAAAAAATGGAAAAATTCAGCAAAGTGGCAACTACATATGAACAAAAAATATTCTATCGATTATGTCCGCTGCATCACAGAAGACAAATATGGGAACATTTGGTTGGGAACCATCATGAACGGAATCTACTGTCTGGATAATGCCGGAAATATAACGCCTTATACTATGGAAAAACCGGAATGCTCACCAACAGTATCACCACATTCTCGTGTGCGGACGGAATTAATCTCTATATAGGAACCAGTAGCGGACTGTATTGCATGAACACTGAAACCAAAGAAATATCGCTCCTGGAAGACAATAATTCAATTTTAAATTTATTTGAAGAAGTACACATCAACTGTATTTATCAGGATACACGGGGCCTTTTATGGATTGGCACCCAGACAGGTATGGATGTATATAACAAAAATACAAAAAAGAACGAATTCATTTGTCTACCAAAAACGGATTGTCTCATGATTATATACGGGCAATCACTGAAGATAAAGAAAAAAACATATGGGTGACTACCGACCACGGTGTGACAAACATCATAGCAACCAACTCACCGAACCTTCGTCCAAATTTCTCTGTTATCCTTATTTTGAGGAAGACGGAATAGGAAATATGGCTTTTTAACAATCATTCCATTACCTGTACTCAACAAGGTGAAATTCTGATGGGGGCTCAGGGGGGCTATCTGCGTATCAATCCACGTTTTTCATAAACTACCGTCATGAGAACCATCCGGTTATATATACCAGTCTTTACCTCGCCAACCAGCGCATGGAAGTAGGCAGTAAAAAACAGTAACGGACGTATATTACTCCACAAAAATATCCAATTGCTGAATGAAATAACCATGGACTATTCCGACAGTAACTTTGCATTAGAGGTTTTCTTCCATGGACTACAACTCCTGCATAAATTACAATATGCTTATCGTCTGAACAAGGACGAAGGTGGGTTAAACTGGAAGGAAACCAGTTTACTTTAATAAGCTTTCTCCCGGAACCTATCAATTGGAAGTAAAAGTATACGAGAATAATAACAGTTATAAGAACAGTAAAGCCAGTTGCCTTACGATACATGTCTTACCTCCTTTTGGTTGTCCGTTCCGGCATATATAGGCTATACCCTACTTCTAGCAGGGTGTTATCATTTTCTTCTTCCTGAAAATGAAACGTAAGCATCCGCAACCTTAGCCAGCAAAAGCGTGAAATGGAGATAATCCAGCACCATGAGATGGATGAAGCCAAAATGCGCTTTTTCACGAATGTCGTCATGATTTACGCACTCCTTTATCGTTGATAATCATTCCTTTAGAAAAATTGTTGTCTTCTAATCTGGAGAAAGGAGTAAAAGAAGAGCTGGAACTGATACACCGAAATTCGGAAACTCTTTTAAATGAAGTAAACCAATTGCTCGATTTCCGGAAATTAGACCAACAGAAAACGCAGTTAATGCTTTCCCCACGGTAATCTTTCGGACTTCGTAAAAGAAGTATGCGGTTCCTTTATCCCACAAGCCGTCAAAAAAAGCATAAACATCCGTCTACACAAAACGAAACGAAAAATGGATATGGATTTTGACCGTAACAAGATACAGCGTATCCTGCTTAACCTTTTATCCAATGCTGTAAAAATACAATTACGAGAATGGAGAAGTCATCGTTGCACTGGACAAGATAACAGCCAACGGAACAGAGAACGCACAAATACAGGTTGCAGATACCGGAATCGGCATCAAAGACGAAAATAAAGATAAAATATTCGACCGTTTCTTTCAAGAACAACATTCTACCACTACCTATGTAGGAAACGGTATCGGTCTGCATATTGTGAAAGAGTATGTCGCTGATGCATCACGGGACAATCACGGTGGAAAACCATATTCCTCAAAGGGACGATATTTACCGTCACTCTTCCTGTCACCCACAATTATGCAGTCAATGATGAAAAACAAGACGAGGCTGAAATCCGGGAAAAAGCGGTTGATGAGGTGTCCGACAGAACAGATACTCATAAAACTTCCCTACTAATAGTTGAAGATAATGACGATTTCCGTAACTTTCTCATCAACTGCCTTAAAGACACTTTACCAAGTATTTGACGCGCCCAATGGAAAAGAGGCATTGAAATACTTGCCCATCAATCCATACAGATTATCATCAGCGATGTTATGATGCCCGAAAATGGACGGAATGGAATTATGCCGTAAAATAAAGACAGATATCCGTTATTCTCATATCCTGTAATTCCTTACTAACGGCACGCACAGCCGACGAACATGAATTAAGCGGATTAAAAAGAAGGAGCGGACGATTACATTACCAAGCCATTCAATCTGGAAATACTTCTTCTGCGTATTCAAAAGATACTAAAATGGACGATAAACAACCACGAGAAGTTCAAAACCATTGACATATCTCCGAGTGAAATAACCGTAAGTTCCCTAGACGAACAACTCATAGAAAAAGCGATCCGTGCAGTTGAAGAAAAAATATGGATAATTCCGAATTTTCTGTTGAAGAACAACTAAGTTCTTATGTAGGGATGAGCCGCGGACATCTTTATAAGAAACTAATAATGATTACCGGTAAATCTCCTCTTGAGTTTATACGAATACTACGTGTCAAACGCGGAAAACAACTGTTGGAGCAAAGTCAGCTGAATGTTTCCCAAATAGCTTATCAAATAGGACTTTCTCTAAGCAGTTTGCCAAATACTTCAAGGAAGAATTTGGATATATTGCCTTCGAATACATAAAAATAACAATACAAACTAAATACAAATTTTACTCTTACATTTTTTTTTTCTGCCTGATAGACTCCAAAAATAATGCAACCTGCTCCCAATAATGTAATCCACGTGATTTTTTCGTGGAGAATGATTACGGATGCCACCATTGTTACCAACGGATTGAGATAGATATAATTGGAGGCTCTAACGGTTCCCAACTGTTTCAATACCACATTCCAGAGGACATAACAAACCAAGGATGCCAGGACAGCCAAAAATAAGAGATTAGATAATACAACCGGTTTTAAAAAGTACATCGAAATCAGGTTGTAACGGATGAAGAAGAGGCGGGAAGTATGGTCAATACTCCATAAAAAGAATATTTTGCGGGTGATAAATACAGTGGGGTAACGCCCTGTCATTTTCTTTATCACCAAACTATAAAATGCCCACGACAGGGCGGCAAGCAAAGTAAGCAAATCCCCTACCGGAGATAATTTGAGTACAAAACTACCGTTGAAAGACCACCAGTCCCACCCCGATTAAAGCTAATATGGAACCATAAATCAAACCTTTGGTGGCTTTTTTCACTCTTATAAAAAGAGAAGGGAGAGAATGGTAGTAAGCAAAGGGAGCTGTGCAAATGATGAAAGCGACATTGGATGCTTGCGTAATTCCCAAAGCTGTATTCTCTGTAAAGAAATAGAGTGAACCACCGAAAAAACCTCCTGCCATCAACCAAAGTTCGTCTTTCCAATTACTCGTAAACAGACGTTTGGGAGAAATCACCCAAATGCCCAGATAGGCAATGAAAAACGATAAAGAATATCTCCTGTGGGGTCAGTCCGTGATTAATCAATACTTTGGTTGATATGAAAGTCAATCCCCAGATAGCAACTACAAGTATCGCAATCAGATGGTAATATCCATGCTTCAATTCCATAATGGTGGTGATGTTTGTTTAATAGAGTGCAAAGATAGCGAGAAGTTATGGAATGTTTGTTTGGAGAAGTAACAAAAAAGCCCGTACCTTTGTTTATGTTCAAAGAAAGTTCCTAAAATAAGGTATAAGTTATGGAAAAATATATAGCACCCAAAAGGAAACGCATCCCTTACGGCATGATGAACTTCGCCGTGATTCGCCACGACGATTGTTATTATGTAGACAAAACCCGCTTTATTCCCATAATAGAAGATGCGGATAAGTTTTTCTTCTTCAAACGTCCCCGCCGTTTCGGCAAAAGCCTCACAGTTAATATGTTGCAGCACTATTACGATATACTTGCCAAGGATAAATTCGATGCCCTGTTTAGCGATCTTTACATCGGAAAGCACCCTACGCGCGACCGAAACAGCTATCTGGTACTATACCTCAACTTCTCCGGAATAGTAGGCGAACTACACAACTACCGCAAAGGACTGGACGCACATTGCCAAACAATGTTCGACTATTTCTGTGACATTTACGCTGACTATCTCCCCAAAGGCATCAAGGAAGAACTCGACAAAAAAAAGGAGCTGTCGAACAATTTGAATACCTGTTCACAGAATGTAATAAGACCAACCAACGTATTTACCTCTTTATTGACGAATACGACCATTTCACCAATGCCATCCTCTCGGATATAGAAAGCCTGCATCGCTATACGGACGAAACACATGGCGAAGGTTATCTGCGCGCCTTCTTCAATAAAATTAAAGCCGGAACCTATTCCAGTATCGAGCGTTGTTTCATTACCGGTGTAAGCCCCGTGACAATGGACGACCTCACAAGTGGTTTCAACATCGGAACCAACTACTCGCTCACACCGGAATTCAACGAGATGATAGGTTTCACGGAAGAAGAAGTGCGCCAAATGCTCACTTACTATTCCACCACCAGTCCATTCAACCACAGTGTGGACGAACTGATAGAAATAATGAAACCTTGGTATGACAACTACTGCTTTGCGGAAGAATGTTATGGTGAAACCACTATGTACAACTCCAATATGGTGCTCTACTTCGTCAAGAATTATATTCAACGAGGCAAAGCCCCCCGGGATATGGTAGAAGACAATATCCGTATCGATTACGAAAAATTGCGTATGCTCATCCGGAAGGACAAAGAGTTTGCCCATGATGCCTCCATCATACAAACATTGGTGAGCAAAGGCTATGTCACCGGAGAACTGAAAAAGGTTTTCCTGCTGTCAATATCACCAATCCCGACAACTTTGTGAGCCTGCTCTACTATTTCGGTATGCTCACCATTAGCGGCACGTATGAAGGAAGGACCAAACTCACCATCCCCAATCAGGTAGTCCGCGAACAAATATACACCTATCTGCTGAGTACCTACAACGAAGCCGAACTCAATTTCAGCAGTTACGAAAAAACGAACTTGCCAGCGCTCTTGCCTACGATGGCGATTGGAAAGCCTATTTCGGTTATATTGCTGACTGCCTGAAACACTACACTTCCCAGCGCGACAAGCAGAAAGGTGAATTTTTGTCCACGGCTTTACGCTTGCCATTGACGGCACAAAACCGTTTCTACCGTCCCATTTCCGAACAGGACACACAGGCAGGCTATGTCGACATTTTCCTCTGTCCGTTACTGGATATCTATTCAGACATGAAGCACAGCTACATTGTGGAACTGAAGTATGCCAAGTATAAAGATCCCGAAAGCCGCGTGGAAGAACTACGACTGGAAGCTATTGACCAAGCGAATCGTTATGCTGACACTGATACGGTAAAGAGAGCAGTCGGCACTACACAGCTTCATAAGATTGTGGTTGTATACAAAGGAATGGATATGCCGATATGTGAAGAGGTTTAACAGATAGGCTAACAATATGAAAAAGATCAATAAAACGTTTGCCCAAACGCACGCAAGAAGAGTTGGCAGTGTTGCAAGAATTGATATTGTCGAATCTTACGAATGTGCGTATGATTATCTTGTATGGAAGTTATGCACGGGGAAAAATATGTCATTTGGGATGAAACATACGACGAACGTGGAGGGACTACTTTACTACCAAAGTGATTTGGATATTCTGGTGATATGTGATACGAGAGACGCAAATAAAGCAGAGAGGCATGCGCGCGAGGTGATCGTTCCTAAATATGATACAAGAATGGAAGGAAAGCGGCATCCGGCACCGCCTAGTATTATTGTAGAAAACCCGACGACCATTAATCGAGCTATAAGAAGGAAGCATTATTTCTTCTATGAGATTATAAAAGACGGTATTCTGTTGTATAACGACGGCACGTTTCAGATTGGCAAACCGGAGAAATTACCGTATCGGGAGATTAAGCAATATGCAGAGGAAGAATATGCAGAATGTTTTCCTTTAGCAGAAGGATTCTTAAGACATGGACATTTGGATAAAGAAGAAGAGAATTATAAACTAGGTTCATTTGAATTACATCAAGCCTGCGAACGTTACTACAAAACGTTTACGCTCGTGTATAGCGGCATTCGCCCTAAATCTCATGAATTGAAAGTGCTGGGAGCAATGGTCAGGAGCCTGTTCACGAGAATTCGCAAATGTGTTTCCAACTCATACTTTCGAAGATAATAAAGCATTTGATAAATTATGCAGAGCATATATCGAAGCCCGATATAATCGACTGTTCACCGTTAGCAAAGAGCAATACGAGTATATGCTGGCACGAACAGAGGTGCTCCGCGAAGTAACTATTCGGGAATGTGCCGCACGCATGGCGTATTACGATGAGATGATAGAAAAAGAAGAGAAAGAGAAGATATAAACCGTATATTGTAAAAATGAATAATTACCCTCATCACAGATAGCTGTAATGAGGGTAATCACGTTAAAAAAAGAGAGTTTCTACACATCTCCTTAATATCAATTTCTACATGAGAAACTATCGCAATTACATACTTTATTTAGTCACCTTGTAAGTTCCACTTCCATACTCCTTTGACTTCACCTCTCCAGGAAGAGTTACGGTAGCGGTAACACCCTTAGGAATGGTGAATTCCCAAATCCAGGTATCTCCTTCGTATTTCCAGGCACTCTTGATGAGTCCGGCGGCGGAACGGTATTCGGCAGTCACGTGTCCTAACCGCTTGTCTGGAATGGGCTTCATAATGATATGTTTGAAGCCGGGGGTGGCAGGATCGGCTGCGATGCCGGCAACGGTTTTCCAAATCCATTCACATACGCATCCATAGGCATAATGATTGAAGGCTGTTCATGCCGCGCGGTTCCATTCCTTTGTCTATCATATAGCTGTTCCACCGTTCCCAGATGGTGGTGGCTCCATTGTCCACAGAATACAGCCAGCTTGGGTTCTTACGTTGAAAGAGGAGTTCATAGGCAATGTCTTCCATGCCATTCTCCGTGAGGGTGGCATGAGAATGGATGTGCCCAAGAATCCGGTCTGCAAGCAAAAGATCGTGCTGTGCGAAGTTTTCACGCAGGCGGTCTATCATCTTCGCTTTGGATTCGCCTTCCACAAGCTGGTTCTTTAGGGCAAATAAGGCAGGAGTTTGCATGGTGTTGGAGGATGGCGGTTTTGAAGGTGCCGTCCTCGTTGAGGAAGTTCTCTTTGATGTATGCCTTTGCCGAATCGGCCATTTGCTGGTACTTGGCGGCATCGCGACCAGTGGCGGCAGCCATATCCCGCATCATGAAAGCATCTATCACCCAGTAAGAAGCGCTCATATAGTTCCAATAGCTGACGGCATCAGGAAGCGGGCCTTTGGGGAGAGAAAGCGAGTCCGCTACAACTTTCCAGTGGTTCGTAGCTCAACCAGTCGGCCATTGGTAGTTGCCGTTCTCACCGCAGAGAGTCTCGTGATTATACTTGGTGTCGTTGATGTGGTTCATAAACAGGTCCATGGCGTTCCAGCTCTCTTCAATAATTTGCGTGTCACCGAATTGCTTCCATACCGTCCAGGGCACAATGATTCCGGCATCGGCCAACCCAAACGCATTTTCTCATCACCGTATTGTGCCAAGGGAGCCACTCCGGGGAATCCACCCAAACTGTTTTGAGTGTGTCGCGCATGTCACGCATCCACTTATGGAAAAACTTCATGGTGTTAGCAAAGAACGTACCGGTTTCTGCAAACACTTGTGTGTCTGCTGTCCAGCCCAGACGCTCGTCACGCTGCGGACAGTCGGTGGGTATGGACAGGTAGTTGGATAGCTGTCCCCAATAAGTGTTGGAGATGAGGCTTGTTCACAAGGTCGTTGCCTGTGGTGATAGTGCCGGTCTCCAGTTCCTTTGCGATGGAAGTAACGGGGATGGACTTCAACGACTTGATGGCAACATTCCCGGTGGCAGTTATGGAGACATAGCGGTAACCGAAGAAGGTGCAGTGAGGATAATGAAATTGCCACATAGTTATCTCCGCCAGCAAAGGTGTAATCCAGACGGATACTGGTGTGGGGGATGCGCAGGTTTTCGCGATGGCAGCTTCCTTCCGGACCGTCCATGCCACGAATCTTGGCACCGTTGCCATCATTGAGCAGCCTCTGCAGGAAGGCAGGTCAGCACCGTTCCCTCGGCGGCTTTGAATACGAAAGAGGGTACGCCGGCACAATTTTGTCCGAAGTCCACCACTAACGTCTCTCCCGGACTTACGGTCATCTCCGTACCCGATGCGAACTCACGGGCGATAATTACCTTACCGAACTCATTCTCCTTTGCTCCTTCTACATTCTTCCAAACGTATGCTTTGACAGGAGCGAGGGCAGATCAGTACGCAGATAGACTTCCGCTCCGTCCGAAGGCAGGATGTCGCCGGAGAATTCTGTATTCTCTTCGGGGGGGTGGAAAGTTTGTCCACACATTCGTAGCCATCGGCTCGCGTGCATCGTACTCTTCTCCCGTCAAAGATACCGGCATGTTTCACCGGACCGGCAATTCCGGCTTTCCAGTTTTCGAGGTCGGTACCGTAACGCTTCTTACTTCCGTCAGAAAAAGTTAGTTCCAGTACACCACGGAAGGCACATTTCTTGCCTATCATGCCGTCATATCCTCCGGGAGTTATGATTTTGTCACCCCACCATCCCGGCGTTACCTGTACGGAAAGCATGTTCTCGGCGTTTAGCTTGGTACGGATGATGTCTGTAATATCATAAGTGAAAGAACGTTTGGTCTTGGCATAGTGTGTGAAGCCCGGTTTCAGAAATTCCTCGCCTACGGGTTTCCCATTCACATACAACTCGTAAACTCCCAGTCCAGCGGTCATCCACTTGGCGGAGACAATTTTCTGTTCATTTTTCACGGTGGACACGAACCAACTCGCGCCATCGGCTGCGCGATCGTCGTTATGTCCTTTCACTACAGGAGCGTCTACTGCGGAAATCCATTTGGATTCGTTCCAGGCTGATGCTTCCAATGCGTCAGTACGTTTTCCAACCTCGGTTGCGTTTATCAGTCCGCTATTCGAGAAAAGCGCGAGAATCATTATCGGGATAAGATTCGCAAAACAATGAAGATTCATTTTCATACTTATATGTATTTTTAGTATTAAAAGATTAACTT
>VOFJ01002293.1_pt1 | contig 12803 bp, 27 predicted proteins | sample 5384081 | NCBI WGS metagenome assembly VOFJ01 (sample SAMN12384729, study PRJNA508395) | human gut metagenome | isolation source: healthy gut I | host: Homo sapiens | reverse complement strand
CATTTGATAATATAAAGAGCCCACTGATATTTTGTTCATACAAATTCATCAACCTTTATTTTTTTCTGTTAGGTTATATTTCAGTAAGAAATGAAATATAGAAGGAAGGATAGTAAAGATGGAAATGATGTTACAGACACAAAATCTATGTAAATATTTTAGAAAACAGAAAGCGGTAAATAATGTTTCACTTAATATCGAAAAGGGACAGATTTATGGACTGCTTGGACCGAATGGCGCTGGTAAATCTACCACATTGAAAATGCTGACCGGTATGATGAAACCAACTGCAGGAAAGATTTTACTTTGATGGAAAACTTTTGGATAGGAAAGATTTATCAAAAATAGGAGCGTTAATTGAAAATCCGCCTATTTATGAAAATCTTTCCGCCAGAGAGAATTTGAAGGTAAGACAATTATTGCTTGGTACAGATGAAAACAGAATTGATGAGGTCTTGCAGATTGTATCACTTACAAACACCGGAAAGAAGAAAGCAGGACAGTTTTCTTTGGGGATGAAGCAAAGACTAGGCATTGCAATGGCATTGCTTGGAGAACCGGAACTTTTGATATTGGATGAACCTACGAATGGATTAGATCCAATAGGCATCGAGGAATTACGAGAGCTGATCCGGTCTTTTCCGGAACAGGGAATCACTGTAATTCTCTCCAGTCATATTCTCTCAGAGGTACATTTACTTGCAGATAAAGTCGGGATTATTTCAGGTGGAATCTTAGGATACGAAGGAGCATTAAAGCAGGGAGATAATCTTGAAGATTTGTTTATGAATGTGGTAAGAAGAAAAAAACCAGAAAGCAGGTGAAATCCATGGTTAATATTATAAAAAAGCAGAACATCAAAAAGCCAAAAGAACCATGCGAAAAAAAGTTTATCTGGGGATTTCCTCTTCTTACATTTGTCATGGCATTTATATTTACTCTTGGGATGACAAATGCTTATGCAGAAAGTGTTTGGAACTGGTGGTATACACTTTTGCTGCCGGGGATGATTGCTCTATTTTGTTATCTTTCTGTGGCGCAGGAGAAAAAGATAAAAAAACTATCATTTAATGACTATTCCCACAGACAGAAGAGAAATTGTTGCTGGGGAAAATTATTTATATTGGGTGCATGATTCTGTTTTCCAATGTGATTGTGTTTGCAGGAGCAACGCTTGGAGGCTTTCTTCTAACGACACATGTTCCAGTTGAAAGGAGCGTTGATTGCAGTATTGTTTCTGACGGTTTCTGAGTTATGGGAGATTCCGGTAGCTTTATTTTTAAGTGAACGCTTTGGAATGATTGTTAAACCTGTTCGTCTGCCTGTTTATTACCGTCAGCGGTGTGATAATATCACAAACCAGAATCTGGTATGTATTTGTTTCTGCAATCCCTATGCGAATGATGTGCCCGTTGCTTCATGTTTTACCAAATGGACTTGCCGCAGAAGCAGGGAATCCTCTTTTGGATACGGGAGTCATTGTTCCGGGAATGTGTCTCTCAATCATCTGGTTTGTTTTTGTAACGGTTCTGTTTTTGAAATGGTTTGAGAGAAGAGAGGTGAAATAAGATGATTGGAAGATCTCTTAATGCAGACTTGCGAAAGATGAAAGGAACATCTGTGATTCTGGCACACTTACTGATTCCGATTATAACCAGCGTTATATTTTTTAATATATTACTTTTTTTCACCATGGAATGAAAATATGAAAGTGATTGCATTTTATCAGGCAATAGGAGCAGGACTTCCGGTACTTATTGGAATTTTTACAGCAAGTGTGATGGAACAGGAACAAAAATGCAGGTGATTTTCAAAATCTGTTGTCTTTACCGGATAAACCTGCAGCATTTTTATCGAAACTGTTGATGCTACTGGTTTTGTGTCTGTGCTCTATCCTATTGACAGCAATCATATTCGGAATTGATTTGGAAGAATCGCATCAAGCGATATCGAAATCATGAAAGGATGTATATTTGCAGCATTGCTGCTGTGGGGAAGCAGTGTTCCACTTTATCTGTGGCAGCTGATTCTGGCTTTTCAGTTTGGAAAAGGGGTATCCATTGGAGCAGGGATTATATCAGGACTAATTAGTGCATTGATGCTTACCGGACTTGGAGATTATGTGTGGAAATATGTATTTGTCTGCTGGACGGGTAGAGTACCATATACTTATCTGCAATCTGTATTGGGAGAAACTAGTGTAGGTGAATGGGTGTCATTCATACCAGGTTGCTTAATATTTACAGGGATTAGTATGGTATACTATTTTTGGTGGGTAAACCACTGGGAAGGAAAAAAACAGAATATCGGAATAGAATCGAGGGAAACTATGGCAAAAAATACTGGCAGTTGATGATGAACCGGCAATTCTGGAAATGATAGAAAGCATTTTGAATAAGGATGGACATCTGGTTACCAAAGTAAGTAATCCACTAAAAATTAATATGGAAGAATTACATCGTTATGACCTGATTTTACTGGACATTATGATGCCTGGAATTGATGGCTTCGAATTATGCAAAAAGAATCAGGGCACTTGTGGATTGTCCGATTTTGTTTCTTACGGCAAAAACGGAGGAAAACAGTCTGGTAAACGGACTTTCTTTAGGAGCAGATGATTATATTTCAAAGCCATTTGGAGTGATGGAACTTCGGGCAAGGATTCATGCACATCTTAGAAGAGAGCACAGGGAACATTCTGTCCGGATGGTTTTGGGGAGGGTCTGTATTCAAATATCTCAAAAGAAACTATTGGTTGATGATAAGGAACTTCCTCTTACGAAAGCGGAGTACGAAATCTGTGAATTTCTGGCTAAAAACAGAGGACAGGTTTTCTCGAAGGAACAGATTTTAGAAGAGGTCTTTGGTTTTGACAGTGAGAGTAATGACAGTACCATTATCACGCATATCAAAAATATAAGAGCAAAATTTGCGGATTATGATTATACACCGATAAAAACAGTCTGGGGGATTGGATATAAATGGGAAGAGTAAAGAGAAGCAATGCACTCAGCTGGATTTTTATGAGATATGTACTGGTCATGCTTGGATCATTAGTAGGTTTGGTGATTGTTGCTTGGCTGCTGCTGTACCTTTTGATTAGTGTGGGCTGTATTTATCCGGCAAATTATGCAGAGCAAAAAGATTAATGAAGCATATGATACGATTTTACGTGCGGATAAAGTAACTGCTGAGATGATTCCTGCACTTTGTGATTATGTAATCTTTTCAGAGAATGGAGAGAAAATAGGTGGAGATCTGTCAGAACAATACGAACAGATAGCATGGAATGTTGCAAAGTACAGAAACGCATCCGGGAAATATTTTTATAAAGTAATTGTAAGGGAAAATGAATATGTTGTATTGCAATATCGCCTGACACCTCAATATCATTCAGCTTTTTTGAGGGAGCATTTTATAGGACCACAGAATGTGATGATTATTATGTCTGTGATTGGAGCGGTAGCGATTATCATCATTCAGTCCATACGTTTTGGAAAAAGAATCAAAAAGCAGATGCAGCCTGTATTAGACGCAATCGGACAAATAAAGGATCAAAATCTGGAATATGAGACATCCTGTTCCGGTATCAAAGAGTTTGATGACTGTTTATCGGCAATCGATGATATGCGAGATGCATTGCGAGAATCTTTAGAAAAGCAGTGGAAAACAGAGCAGGAAAAAAGAAACAACAGATGTCTGCTTTGGCGCATGATATTAAAAAACACACCTCTTACGATTGTACGGGGAAATGCAGAACTACTTTCAGAGACTGAACTGACCACAGAACAGAAGAAAAAAAAATATCACTTATGTTTTGAACGGCACAACACAGATACAAAGTTATGTAAAACAGTTGATAGATGTCACAAAATCATGGAATTGCAGTGATGTTACCTATACAACGGTGAGGTTAGAAGATTTTTTCGCAGATATAAAGGAACAGGCACTCGGACTGGCAGAAATCTATCACCAGAAGATAGATTGGAAGGCGGAACAAAGTGATAAAAAGGTAACGATTGCTTATGATCCAATGTTCCGAGCCGTCATGAATGTGATTCAGAATGCAGTGGAGCATACAAAAGAAAATGGAATCATTTATATTGACGCAAAGGAGCAGGATGGCCGGCTGACATTCATTGTGGAGGATAGCGGATCAGGATTTACAAAAGAAGCATTATTGCATGGCACAGAGCAGTTTTTTATGGATGACACAAGTAGAAATGGCGAAGCCCATTATGGGATGGGACTATTTTTTGCAAAAACTGTGGCTGAAAAATATGGTGGAGGTATTAAACTTTCAAATTCTGAAAATACAGGTGGGGCGAGGGTAGAAATATTTTTCCTGAGTAGTCAAGAAACAAGCTAAATAGACCGCAATTAAGCTATGTAAAAGAAATTTTACATGCTTTTATCTAATATGTAAAAAGCCTTTTGATAGACATTACTACTACGTTTGCTGTAACATCATAGAGGGATTGAACCGTCAATACCTGAAAGTCACAAAAACCAAGAGTGTATTTCCAAGCGATACAGCACTGGAAAAGATGCTGTATCTTGCCAGCGAAAAAACGTAGTCAGGAAATGGACACAGAGATATCGGAACTGGGATCAGGTGTTGAATCAGTTGATTGGCTTGTATGGAGAACGGCTTACCAACTGTGTCTGTAGAAAAAGAAAAGCAGGAATGGATTTGCTCCAAAGCTGACCATTCCCGCTTCCTTTCTATTCCGTCGGCAATTCTGGTATAGCAGTCTTTTGCTTTTTTTTAATAAGCTCTCTTTATGATTTCATTCATATGCTGTGTAGCTTCAAAGCGAATTCGCTCTTCATCTAATGTAAGTACCTCACGATTTTTCATAACAAGCTTTCCATTGATGATGGAATCGATTACATCATGTCCATTTGCAGCATCTACAATAGTATTTACAAGATTCTGAGTTGGTGTAATATGCGGCTGATCAATATTTAAAAGAATCAGATCAGCTTTCTTTCCTTCTTTTTACAGATCCCAGAATATCGCCATGTCCGATAGCATTTGCTCCTCCCTGAGAAGCCATTTTCAAAAAGAGTCGGGCAGGTCATAACTACCGGATTAAAAAGAAGGAAGTCCCCAATAAGCCAGCATAGAATAACGCAGAACCTTCATCTCATCGAAAATATCCAGGTTGGAAGGAGCAGCTCCATCACAACCCAAACCTACACTTGCACCAGCTTCCAGAATCTGAGGAGCCTTCGGGAAGCCATGATTTGCCAGGTTGGCTCTTGGACAATGGATCATTTTTACTCCTCGTTCTGCCATCAATGCAATATCATGGTCTGACAGCATAACATTATGTGCGGTCAGAAGATTTGGACCCAAAAATTCCCATTTCATCTAAAAAAAATTCAGCAGGACGTTTTTGATAATTTTGCAGGCAAAAAGCTAACTTCATCTTTATGTTCACATAAATGTGCATGGATGCCTGTATGAAGTTCTTTGGCACATTCACCTACCATGGTGATGAGATCTCTGGAGCAGGTCATTACCTGACGAATAGCAAACCAGATATCCACACGGCCATCGCCGGCTCCCCTGATAGTTCTTATACAGCTCTTTTGTATGGTCTATAGCTTCAGATGCAGTTTCCTTCATTGCGCCTGTAATAGCATTGCCCATATCCATTGTGGATTTCGCTATTGCGGCTCTCATGCCGGATTCTATAACTGCATCAGCTACACGCTCCATATGTACACCGCCGGAATCAGCAAAAAGCAGTAGTTCCGTTTTTGATCATTTCCAGACAGGCTAACTTTGTCCGCTGACGTAAGAATCTTCCGGGAGAAGATTGCTTTCAAAGGGAACCAGGAAACGAGTCCAAACCATAGGATATTCATCAGCAACACGACCTCTTAACAGCTGCTGACAGGTATGTGTATGACCGTCTATTAAACCTGGCATAACAAGCTTACCTTTTCCATCAAGTGTTTCTGTGGCAACACTATCAACGAATTCATCTGCTGAACCGATTTTTTAATCCAAGTGTCTTTAATTCCTACTGAACAGGTGGATGAAACGCTCATATCAGGATTCAGAACCTGACAATTTTTGATTAAAATATCATAGTTTTCCATAATTTACCTCATTTCATCTCATATGATTGTTAAATGGCTCCTGTCATTTTCAAAACAATGTCTGCAACAAGAGCGGAGAAAATAAATGTTCCGGTGATTACAAATAAGGTGATGAGCACCAGTTTCCATCCCATTTTAGCAAAATCCTTTAAATCTTTTCCCAGAGAAATACCGGCAAATGCACCAAGTGCTGTAGCCGGAGCTAAAATGCAACAGGAGTTGTAGTTCCAACTACGATATCTTTTACCGGCGAAACAGGACATGCAAGAAGCAGCCCGAGAAGGGATACATACATCATAGAAGGAAGCTTAACAAATCGGCTCATAAATTTACTTATAGTAAGACCGATAAGAGAAATAGCACTCAGTAAAAAGAACTCCAATAATGGAATCTTTTACAGGCATTTTGTAACCAATTACATTTGTAAGTATTATAATCACAGAAACCATGATAAGCAGTCCAAGCTGCTGTACGAAGTATTTTTCTGACCATTTATTTAACCTCCTGATTATTTTTTTTGCGTCCAATCTTAGGCTCTAAAATTGCGTATAATTTTTTTGCAAGAGGAAGGCCTACGAAAGTACCCATGTAAATTCCGGTAATACCGGTCAGCATATCACTGGCACCACCCATAATCATAATATTTTCTGCCTGCTGTGGGTATATTTCACCTAATGTTCCGGGCAGCAGCAGCAGTCATCATGGATCCACTTCCTACTCCACTGGCCATACCAAGAGCAATAGGATCGAAAATATTCCAGGAAGCTACAACGCTTGCAAGAATGCTGATAAATACTGTTCCGATTACAGAACCTACGATATAAACTGCAAAGGTTCCTTTTGTTTTTCCGGAGCGTCCGGTCCAAAAATATCTGTAGTTAATCCAAGGTTTGAATCACGGTTAATTGAGTAACATGCACCAATAGATTCCTTCTTTAAACCAAGCAATAATGCGAGAGGCATAGATAAAAGAATCGTTCCAAGGTTTCCGAATTCCTGAAGAAGTAATGCAGGACCCACTGAAACCAGTTTTGCAAGATTTGCACCGGAAGAAATGCCCATTTTTGCCATAAAAGGTGCCAAAACCACAAGGACCAGACTTCCGCCTATTTTACATTCCTCAGTTTTGAATACTTTAAAAAATATCCGGCCCTAAAAGCCCTCCGAATATGACGGCAAACACCCATCGGAAACAGAGTAAGTGTACCAACGCCAATGTTAAGCTTAACGGTTCCGATCAGATCACAGACTGCGGAAATGACCAGAGCGGCAAGGTAAATTTTCCAGTACTTTTTGATGACAATCTTTAGTTTTTCCATATAAGAAACTCCTTCCTTTTTTTTCTGCGCAGGTGCGTAGTAATTTACGTTGTAAGTATAACATGAGAGCTGGTTTCTGCGAACATACAAAAAGCGATGGGAAGCCATCGCTTTTTTCACTATATCAAGAAAGGTGTTTTCTCACTGCATTATTTTTTTTATAAGAAAATCGTCGGATCTTTATCTATATAAAAAAACAGCTTCATTCTGCATTAAAAAGCTCCACAAAACGGTTGGCGGTATCAGAAAGTGTATGCTTTTGACGCAAAATCCATCCTATCTCAAGGCGAACTCCGTTTTTTGACAGGCAGAGAAATAATGTCGCTGTAATTACTATCAAAAGATCTGTAACCACTTCCAATAATAGCAAATCCATGGCAATAACGCATAGCAGAATAGGAAGCTGCCCGGTCAGAAACATGGATTATTTTTTTTTACCTGATAATTTGGAATGATAAGATCAGTATAAGCAGGGTTCGTGTCAGGTGAACGATCATAAGAAATAAAAAGGATATTGTATCATTTCTTCAATATTAATTTCCTGGCTATTGGCAAGTGGATGGTTTTGGCATATGTAAGCATGAGCTGTCTGATAAACAATGTGATTAAAAAAATAATACCACGATTTCTTAATTCCTGAATCATCTGTCCTTTGCTATGCTCTGTGAAAAAAATAATTCCCAAATCGTCCAGTCCCCGTTCTACGCGATCCAGTACTTCTGAGGTACGGCATTCATAAAAACCACAGTGATAGGAACCATAGCTTTCATTTAACTTATTGATGACAGAAATAAAAGAGGCCATGCCGCAAATGTGATGCTGGGCAGAAACGGACAGACCTAAAGGCCGTTTTTTGGAACCGTTATATATTTCTCATCCAGGTAGTCAAGACGGCTTAGAATTCCCTTTAAACTCAATTAAAAGCTCTTCGCCGCTTCTGGTAAGACGTACGCCTGTGCTTTCTCTTATAAATGCAGTAATGTCATATGTGTTTTCTATTTCCTTAATAGCGCTGGAAATGCTTGATTGAGCTGTAAACAAACGCTTAGCTGCTTCACTGATAGAGCCGGACTCAGCTACGCTGATAAAATATCTTATTTGCTGCAGTGTCATATAAGGTCTCCTTTTTTAATCATCTGGATTCTCTTACGGTTGTAAACCAGATGCAGATACATGGCATCCTGTGCCCGGAGGGGGCTCATGAGCTGCAATGGCATCTGCAATCTCACGGTGAGTCTCGATGGTTTCTTCCGGCAGTGCACCTCCGGTGGTTTCTACAAAGAGAGGAATTGAGCTGTTGATCACAGGAACCAGTCTTGGAACTACAACATTTTTGCTGCTTAAAGCGATAGCTGTATGGAATTCGATATCTTTTTGCGTGTGATCCTTATGAGTTTTTAATAATTTTTCAACTTCATCGCAGAGTGCGGTGATTTTTTTTATGTCTTTTTGTCAGCATGTGTGGCGGCCATTGCTGCAATAGATGGCTCAAGAAGAAAAAACGGACCTCCAAAAGATCGTTGATCAGCTTTTTGCTTGTTGCCGATAAAAGTAAAGCCCAGCGGATCTTCCACCATTCCGGGTGAAGAGGCAATGTAGGTACCGGAACCCTGACGGATCGGAACAATATTGCGGGAAGCGAGAAGCTTCATGGCTTTGCGCACAGAACTTCGTCCTGCATTCAGACGTTCCGACAGAATGGTTTCATTAGGCAGCTTATCTCCTGGCTGTAAGTTTTCTTCCAAAATAAGTGCAATAATGTCTTCTGATATTTTTTTGAGGAAGGCTTTTTTTTCTTCAGATAACAAATGCATCGTATGATTTGCTCCATTTCTAATAGTTATCGTTCTTGTTTCCTATGATATAATGTGTTTCGGGTTCAATGTCAAAATGCTAAAATGTACAAAAACAGATACAAAAATTTAGACAAAATTCCAGTATTGTATTTTTTGATGAATAGAATACATGAAAAATACATCAGATAAATTTAAAAGGAAAAATGCATTAAATACGGGTAAAAAAAGGTATAAGCACAAAAATAGATCAGATGAATTCATAAGAGAAAGGTAAAACATCAGATGAATCAAGGAGGTATGCGTCAAGTTAATGCAAAGAATTATCGTGATACATCCTTTTTTGTATTTGATTGAGTATTTTTCTTTCCCTGATTGTCAAAAAAGTAATGGATGGAAGGTATAATATTGTTAATGATCCAGAGATATTTATTTTGGAAACAGCTTAATCAATTTGGAGGTATAAAATGAAAGCACATAAGTATTGGTCAATCGGAGCGTTAATTACTATGATTGGAACTTTTTATACTGGATATAAAGGATCCAAATCAGGTCATAGGTATTTTGCGTGTAGCACTCTTATATGTATGATCATGTCTATGTATACGGGACATAAAATGATTTCAGGTAATAAAAGAACAAGAAAAACAGGTGGAAAATACAAAAAGCGGAGGAATAGTAAATGTTAGAGTTAGGAAAAAAAAACCGGACTTTGAATTGCCGGATCAGAATGGAGAAATGCATAAATTAAGCGATTATGCAGGAAAAAAAAGTGATCTTATATTTTTTTATCCAAAGGATAATACACCAGGATGTACGAAGCAGGCATGTGGCTTTTCTGAGCGTTATCCACAGTTTACTGAGAAGGGAGCTGTTATTCTCGGAGTAAGCAAGGACTCTGTAGCGTCTCACAAGAGATTTGAAGAAAAATACGGACTGGCATTTACGCTATTAGCAGATCCGGAGCGTAAAGTTATTGAAGCATATGATGTCTGGAAAGAAAAGAAAAAATTATGGAAAAGTATCTATGGGTGTAGTAAGAACTACATATCTTATTGATGAGCAGGGAAATCATTATAAAGGCAAATGCAAATGATAAAGTCAAGGCGGCAGATGATCCTGAAAAATATGCTTAAGGAATTGGCATAATGAAGATTATTTTATCACCTGCAAAAAAGATGATTGTAGATACCGATAACTTAGCACCGGTTGAACTGCCTGTCTATATTGATAAGACAGCAGAAGTATTAAACTGGATGAAAAGCAAATCAAAAGAAGAACTGAAAGCTATCTGGAAATGTAATGACAAGATTGCAGAGCAGAACTTTAACAGATTGGAAAATATGGATCTTTATAACAGGCTTACTCCGGCTGTTTTAGCATATGAAGGGATTGCATTTCAATATATGGCACCATCTGTGTTTGAAATCCAGCAGTTTGAGTATTTGCAAAATCATTTAAGAATCTTGTCTGCGTTTTATGGCATTTTAAAACCAATGGATGGTGTGACTCCTTATCGTCTTGAAATGCAGGCAAAGGTTGGAATTGGAGATGCAAAAAAAAAATCTGTATGAGTAGCTGGGGAGAATTGTTATACCGCTCAGTAATCGATGACAGTAGGATTATCATTAATTTGGCATCAAAAGAATACTCAAAATGTATAGAAAAGTACCTGATATCGAAGGACAGATATATTACGATTGTATTTTTGTGAGTTATCCGGAGATAAATTGGTAACAAAAGGTACCTATGCCAAGATGGCTCGTGGTGAAATGGTCAGATTCATAGCGGAAAATAATATTGAAAATCCTGAGGATATTAAGAAATTTGATAGACTAGGTTATTCATTCCGCTCTGATTTATCATCAGATGCAGAATATGTTTTTGAACGGAAAAATAAAATAGTTATTCAGGTAAAAGATGCTCAGTTTGGCAAGCTTTTATAATAATGAGAATTATTACTATTTTTATTGACAACAGGATGATAGTGGTATATAATTCTTATTGAGAATTAATCCTAATAAGGAGAGCAAATGACAAGTAGGAGAAATACCATTCAAAAAGATCTCGTAAGAAATGCCGTATACGAAATGAGAAGGCACGTTACGGCAAATGAAGTGTATGAATTTATAAAAGAAGCATATCCTACAATCGGAAAAGGGACTGTATATAGAAATCTTGACATATTGGTAGAAGAAGGTACTTTAAGAAAGGTTGAAGTTCCGAATGGACCGAACCGGTTCGATTTCACATTGAAAAATCATTACCATGTAAGATGTATAAAGTGCGGTGAAATTTTTTGATGTGGATATGGATCAAATACCGGATTGGCTGGAAAGAATTCATAACACTCATGGAATTGAATTTGTGGATTATGATATTTCATTTAAAGGCATTTGCCCGAAATGCAGGGAGAAGGTAAAGGAGGAACAGCATGGATAGGAAAAGCAATGTATAAGTTGAGTTATGGACTGTTTATATTGACCGCTAAAGAAGCAGAAAAAGATAACGGATGCATCATTAATACAGCCATTCAGGCAGCTTCGGAACCAAACCAGTTAAGTATCTGTGTGAATAAAGGCAAATTATACGCATGATATGATTCAAAGAACCGGAAAATTTACTGTATCAGTCTTAAGTCAGAAGGCACAATTTGAATTGTTCAAACATTTTGGCCTCCAATCAGGAAGAGATACCAATAAGTTTGAAGCCTTTGAGCAGTGTGCCAGGGGCACAAATGGTATTTATTATATTACAGAAGGTACAAATGCATACATTTCTGTGACAGCTACTAAAACAGAGGACTTAGGTTCACATACGATGTTTATCGGTGAGATAACCGATATGGAAGTTTTAAGCAATGTTCCTTCAGTAACATATGATTATTATCAGAATAATATTAAGCCTAAGCCACAGGAGGTTGGAAAAACAGAGGACGGTCAGACAATATGGCGTTGCAGAATCTGCGGATATGAATATGTAGGCGAGGAATTACCAGATGACTTTATATGTCCTTTGTGCAAGCACCCGGCATCAGATTTTGAAAAAAGTAGTAAAGAAGACGGAGGTAAAAGAGATGGGCAGCAAACAAATATGCAGGAACACAGACAGAGAAGAATTTACAGGAGGCATTTGCAGGGGAATCACAGGCAAGAAATAAGTATACCTATTTTGCTTCTGTAGCGAAAAAGGAAGGCTACGAGCAGATGTCAGCTTTGTTCTTAAAAACAGCAGATAATGAGAAAGAACATGCAAAGATGTGGTTCAAGGAATTAGCAGGAATTGGTGATACAAAGGAAAATCTGGCAGCTGCTGCGGAAGGCGAAAATTATGAGTGGACAGATATGTATGAAGGCTTCGCTAAAACGGCTGAGGAAGAAGGCTTCCCCTGAGCTTGCAGCAAAATTTAGGGCAGTAGGTGAGATTGAGAAGCACCATGAGGAAAGATATCGTGCACTTCTTAAGAATATTGAAACTTCACAGGTATTTGAAAAGAGCGAAGTTAAGGTATGGGAATGCCGTAACTGCGGACATATCGTGGTAGGAACTAAGGCGCCTGAAGTATGTCCGGTATGTA
>VOFJ01001661.1_pt1 | contig 12813 bp, 23 predicted proteins | sample 5384081 | NCBI WGS metagenome assembly VOFJ01 (sample SAMN12384729, study PRJNA508395) | human gut metagenome | isolation source: healthy gut I | host: Homo sapiens | reverse complement strand
ACCTGCGGCATCGGCCGCCGTAGCAAGAGACGGCAGCCACAAAGGCATATCCGCAGGTCAAGACAGGAAAAACGCCTCTTGACGGCAGTCATTATAAGGAATTAACAGCCAACGGAGATAAGGTTTTCCTGTTTACCGTTGAGGGAGAATATAAAAAACACAGCCGGAATGGATATCATTGACAGAAAAGCGCTAATTGACTTTATATATGGGCATAAACGCATTATGCCCGGCAGGTGAATCAGGCAGTGGCTGTAATCGTTCACTTCATAGATAACAAAAAAAGACCGATACTGTAAACTGAAATTGCTTTGCAGCATCGGTCTTTTATTATGCTGTTTTATAAAGTTCTCGGAAATTTCCGAAGGATTTTCTTATTCTGCGTCATCCAGCAGATTCCGCATATCCTGCAAGCTGATAACCAACGTAGAAAATATTATGCAGCAATGCAGATGTTGCAGGCATAAATACGCCGGCTACGCCAAACGCGATTAGCCCTGCATTGATGCCGACGATTGCACGATAATTTCTGTGAATTCTCTTCATCAGCAGATTACTGAGCCGTTTCAGCTTTACCAGCTCATGCAAATCGTCCGCCGCAATCGTGATATCTGCGATTTCGCGGGCAATCTCTGCGCCATCGCTGATAGCAATGCCGACATTTGCCGCAGACAACGCAGGGAGAATCATTGATACCGTCACCAATCATAATAACCTTGTTGCCCTTTTTCTGTTTCCTTGCGTACAAATTCCCCGCCTTATCCTCCGGCAGAACCTCGGAAAAGTATTCCTCAATGCCGACCTTTTTTGCGATTGCTGCCGCGGTGTGCTCGTTATCCCCCGTCATCATTACGATTCTTTTTCAGACCAAGCGCTCTCAAATTGCTGATTACCTCTGCCGCCTCTGCACGCGGGGGGTCTTCAATGCAGATAACCGCCGCCAGCCTGCCGTCAATTGCCAGATACAGGTGAGAATACTCCTTCGGCAGTGCATCGAATTTTTCCTGCTCCGCAGGGTCAATCGTGCATGCCTCATCTTCAAATACAAAAAATGGTAGCTGCCAATCACAACCTTCTGCCCTTCTACGGAAGATGCAATGCCGTGTGCAACGATATATTCCACCTTGGAATGGGTTTCTTCGTGCTCCAGACCTTTTTCTGCCGCCGCAGAAACAACCGCCTTTGCCATAGAATGAGGGAAAATGCTCCTCCAGATATACCAGACACAGCAGCTCGTCTTCCTCCTTGTCGCAGAAGGTGTAAACCCTGCGAACCGCAGGCTTTGCCTTTGTCAGTGTGCCTGTTTTATCGAATACGATGGTATTTGCTTCCGCAACTGCTTCCAGATATTTGCCGCCCTTTACGGTGATATGATAAGAACCGGCTTCGCGGATTGCAGAAAGCACGGAGATAGGCATAGAAAGCTTCAATGCGCAGGAGAAGTCAACCATCAGTACAGCCAGTGCCTTCGTCACATTTCTTGTCAGCGCATAAACCAATCCTGTCCCCAGCAGGGTATACGGAACCAGTCTGTCCGCCAGATGCTCTGCTCTGCTTTCCACTGTGGATTTCAGCTTTTCGGAATCCTCAATCATGGTTACGATTTTTTTCAAACCGTGTGGAGCCGCTCATTTCTCTGACCTGTAAAACGATTTCGCCTTCCTCCACAACCGTACCTGCGTAGACGTATGTACCGACTTCCCTTTCTGACGGGCAGGGATTCACCCGTCATGGATGCCTGATTGACCATTGCTTCGCCCTGACGAATGACCCCGTCGAAGGGAATGACATTGCCCCATGCGAACAACAACGCTGTCACCAAGCGCAACCTCCTTCGCCGAAACCAGAATTTCCTGTCCGTCCTGCAGCAGCCATACCTTGCTGACATTCAAAGACATGCTCCTTGCCAGATCGTCAACGGACTTCTTATGTGTCCATTCCTCCAATGTTTCGCCGATCCCTAACAAATACATAACAGATGCTGCTGTGTTCATTTCGCCGCGGAATACGGAAACGCCGATAGCAACCGCATCCAGTACGCTGACCTCAATTTTGCGCTGCAGCAGGCAATGCGCCCCGTGATACAGATATTTTTACGGATTTCACAGCCGTAATTGCCGCGCGAACGGGATAAGGCAGGAACAGCTTTTTCCCCGAAATGTATCAATGTCTGCCCAACCAGCTGCTCTGATATTCCGCATTCATCTCTCTGGAAGAATGTCCGGAAATGCCGTAGGCAGCTCCACCCTCTGTCATAGCAGAACTGCTTCAATGCAGTAATGATGTCTGCACGCTCCGCAGTGTATGTAACAACGGCATCACAGGTCTTTTCATATACCTTGGCGTGTGCCACGCCGGGCAGCCCCTCCAGATAGTATTGCAGGGTATCCGCCTCAGCAAAGGTCATTCTGTTCTGCATCATGTGCACACGAAGTCTGCCCTCTATTTCATGCTTAATTTGAAATCTCATGTTTTACACCTCCAAAGAAAAAACGGACCATAGGCCCGTTATCAGAACTCTCGTTCCTTATGCTTCTGTTGCTTCTGTTGTTTCTTCAGCTTCTTCTGCTTCCTCTACGGAGTTCTCCTTTTCGTAGCGTTTCTCGTTGATCTGCTTTGCTTCAGCCAAAATATCCTCTGCGTTTTCCTGTACAACATTTGTTGTTTTCATCACGCAATCCTTTGCACGCAGCACTGCAGCAGTACCCTGTGTGTAAACCTTCTTCGCATCCTTGCTGCCCAGAACCTTCAGCCCTGCTGTACCGAACAGCACACCACCTGCAAAAACAGCAACCTTATCCCAACTTAATATTTTTTTACACAATCCAGACATTTTTAAGCATATTAAAAACCTCCTTTTAAATTTTATCATTTTTCTCTTGTAACCGGTGAGCATGGTCATGAAGAAACAAAACACGCAAAGCCATGCCCATGTTTTATGATTTTTCATACAAAACCTCCTCATCTGTTGTTTTCTGTCTAATAATAGCACTTTTTGTAAAATTAGCCAAGCATAACATCCTTTATTGATATTTTTTTTCAAATTGCATCTGTTTTGTAGACATTTTTTACAGAAAGCACCCTTTCGTCTTTCAGGTAACCACAGTCTCGCAGACCCGTCTGCAACACCCTGTTCCACTCTGCCGCATCCAAATGCAGCTTTCCACCATCCTCCAGCATCACAGTTATGACTCTGCCCTCCGCAGGCTCTGTCATTTCCGAAAATTTATAGAGATTTCTGCGGTTGATGGCACCGATTTCCTCCAGCATATTCAGCGTGCGGTATACCGTTGCCGTGCCGGATTTTCTTGTTGATTTTCGAGGTTTTATATAAGATTTCCCTTGCAGCTGCCGCAATCATTTTCCAGAATAATATCAATCACCGCAATACGCTGCTTTGTGATGCGGTAGCCGCCTTCCTTCAGCTTTCGTAAAATCATCTCTCTCTGCATGTGAATACGAAAATTTTTCAAAATCTATTGGCGCTTCCTTTTCGATTTTTGTAAACTGTCTCACCCCTGCGCCTCCAATCCTTTTTTATATCTGATAAAAAACTGATTTTGTGATTAGTATAGACTAACATTAGTTAGTTGTCAATAACTGCATGGTATATCCGTTCGAAAAATCCCTTTTTATAAATTAAAAATGAATGACAGAAAAAGCTCCCCATCACATTTTTATATTTTTTCCTATATTTATGTAGAAAAAGAAATGCCCTATTTATTCTTGTTTCTGTCTCTTACGCCCACCAATGTAATACCCCGTTGGGCAAAATCATTTTAAACTGATCATCGGTATATTCCACCTTTTTTCATCCGCACAAAAGCGGAATTTCTTTTCAAATCTGCCACGGCCAAATGTCTCCCTGCTCATTCAGTGCATTTTCCACATACCGCACGCAGTTTTTCGCAGGTCATCCCCTTTGATATCCAGAACGGCAGTATAGGGGTAATCCTCCGGATTCTTGTCCGCCACCTCAACCCTTCTGCCCTCTCCGCTGTCCGCAGAGCCACAGCAGCCGTATTTCATACTCATTTTATATTTTTTTCACCGTAAAAATCGCAATCACAATAATCACAACCGCCACGATACTGTTAAGCAGCATAAAAAATCCCTCTCTTTCTCTCCTGCTTTTTCCACATACAAAAAGATGGACAAAATATCCATCCTTCGTATGTAAAAAAGATTTTTTGATGTATTTTCCGATTGGCTCGATCGGATGAGTGATAATTTTTACTGTTAGCTTTGACTAACTTATGGATTTATTGTAGCACTGTTTTTCCTACCTGTCAACTAGTTTTTTTCATTCCTTTTTTTGATTTATTTCTATCAATAATTTATTTCTATACAATAGCTGCACAAACATCCGCAGGAATTTTCCTGCGGATGTTAAGGATTCTTAGGATTTCAGAAGATTACTTCAGTGTTACTTTAGCGCCAACTTCTTCCAGTTTAGCCTTTGATTGCTTCTGCATCTTCTTTGGAAGCCTGTTCTTTCAGAACCTTGGGAGCGTTGTCTACAGCTTCCTTAGCTTCTTTCAGACCCAGACCTGTTACTTCACTGAACAACCTTGATTACTTTAATCTTTTCGGAACCAACTTCTGTCAGTTCAACGTCAAATTCTGTCTTTTCAGCTGCTGCATCGCCTGCTGCGGGGCCAGCTACTACTGCTACGCCTGCTGCTGCGGATACGCCGAATTCTTCTTCTGCTGCTTTTACCAGATCATTCAGTTCCAGTACTGTCGTTCTTTTACTGCTGCGATGATTTCTTCGATTGTCGTTTTGCCATTGTAAAGCACCTCCGATAATATTTATGGTTTATTTTTTCAAGTTTTCGTTTTGTTTTGCAAATCGCCGTGCCTATGCACATCTTCTTTGCTTATGCGGTTTTCTTTCTAAGATTATTCCGCTGCTGCGTCTTTTTCTTTGCGATCTGATCGATAACGCGTGCGAAAGAGGACAGGGATTTGAAGCTGCCCAGCAGTTTGGAGAGCAGAACCTCTCTGGAAGGGATATCTGCAATCTTCTTCATGCCTTCTGCGTCATAAACAACGCCTTCAACCACACCTGCTTTGAATTCCAGCTCTTTTACATCCTTTGCTACCTTGTTCAGGATGCTTGCGCCTGCTGTTGCATCTTCATAAGAGAATGCGAATGCGCTGTAGGGCCTGCAGATATTCATCCAGGCCTTCAAATTCTGTGCCCTGGATTGCAAAAATGCATCATTGTATTTTTTGTAAACTTTATAATCAACACCTGCATCTCTGAGCTGTTTTCTCAGTGCTGTGTCCTGTTCCTACAGTCAAGCCTCTTGCATCAACCATAACTACGGATGCTGCCTTTTCCAGCTTTTTTCTTTGATTTCGTTTACAACTACCTGTTTCTGTTCAACTTTTGCCATTGTTTCCTTTTACACCTCCTCGGAATCCTACTTTTTGTTTCCTGTCATTGAAAAAGCCTCTTTGCACATAGACAAAGAGGCTGAAACGCTCATAGCAATTTTTCCTCGGCAGGATTTACGCGGCAAACCGCACCTGCTGTCTACGGCAATGATTCAGTTTTTTCATTCAACTTGTTCATTTTACCCTATAAACAAGCGCCTGTCAAGGAATTTTCCAAAGATTATTCGGAAATTTTTGCAGGGTTTACTTTTTACGCCGTACTCTTCATTGTGGTTGTCAGTACAACGCTCTTCATGTACTGACCCTTTGCAGCCTGGGGTTTTTGCTTTTATAATTGCACTCATCAGAGTCTGGAAGTTTTTCTGCCAGTTTTTCGGAACCGAAAGATACCTTGCCCTACAGGCACATGAATGATGTTTGTCTTATCCAGACGGTATTCGATCTTACCTGCTTTTGATGTCGTTGATTGCTTTTGTAACATCCATGGTTACTGTGCCTGCCTTGGGGTTGGGCATCAGGCCCTTTTAGGACCCAGCACACGACCCAGACGGCCAACAACGCCCATCATATCCGGGTGTTGCTACTGCAACGTCGAAACCGAACCAGTTTTCATTCTGAATCTTAGGAATCAGATCCTCTGCGCCTACGAAATCCGCACCTGCTGCAAGTGCTTCTTCAGCCTTTGCACCCTTTTGCGAATACCAATACACGAACTGTTTTTACCTGTACCGTGAGGAAGAACTACGGCACCACGAACCTGCTGATCAGCATGTCTGCTGTCAACACCCAAACGAATATGTGCTTCTACTGTAGCGTCAAATTTTGTAGTAGATGTTTTCTGTACCAGATCGATTGCATCTGCTGCATCATACAGCATTGTGCTATCTACGAGCTTAGCTGCCTCGGCTATATTTCTTACCTCTTTTTCACTTTCGTGACCTCCTTATGTGGTAGTATCGGGAGAATTCCTCCCACTCTATACAATTTATCTGTTTAAAAATTCGCTTATTCTTCAACAACGATACCCATGCTTCTAGCTGTGCCACAGATCATGCTGTAAGCTGCTTCAACGTTAGCTGCGTTCAGGTCGGGCATTTTCATTTCAGCAATTTCCATTACCTTTGCCTTTGGGCAGTTTTGCAACCTTTGTTTTGTTAGGTGTGCCGGAAGCTGCTTCAATGCCGGCTGCCTTTTTTCAGCAGAACTGCTGCGGGGGGTGTTTTTGTAACGAAAGAATAGCTTCTGTCCTGATATACTGTAATAACTACAGGGATGATCAGACCAGCCTGAGATGCTGTTTTTCATTGAATTCCTTGCAGAAGCCCATGATGTTCACACCATGCTGACCCAGTGCGGGACCAACAGGAGGAGCGGGTGTTGCCTTCGCTGCGGGGATCTGTAACTTAATGTAACCGGTAACTTTCTTTGCCATGATGGCACCTCCCCTATAAATGTGGTAATTAGCGGGGATTTCCCCCACTCGGCAGAATTTTCTGCCGTTTAACAAACAATTAACTAAAAAATGTGTGCTGTTACAGCTTATCAATCTGAGCGAAATCAAGCTCTACCGGTGTCTCTCTGCCAAAGATGGAAAGACTTACGCCCAATGTCTTCTTATTGGCATTGATCTCCTGATCTGGACCAACAGATTCCGCAAAAGGACCTGTAGCAACGCGAACAGTGTCGCCAACTTCTACATCCAGATTTTCCACCTCGCCGCCGATGCCCATTGCACGCACTTCCGCGTCTGTCAGGGGCACGGGTTTGGAGCCCGACCAACGAAGCTTGTTACGCCTCTTGTGTTACGAACGACATACCATGTCTCGTCATTCATGATCATATTCAGCAGTACATAACCGGGGAAAAACTTTTACGCTGTACGGTTTTCTTACGACCATCCTTCATCCTCAACAACGTCCTGCAGGGTACGCTGACCTCGAAAATCTGATCCTGCATCCCTCTGTTTTCCACTGTCTTTTCGATGTTGGCCCCAACCTTGTTTTCGTAGCCGCTGTAGGTATGCACAACATACCATCTTGCCTCATCGGAAATCATTCTGGTTTCTTCTGCTGCAAGGCTTTCTTCTTCGACTTTTGTTTCCTCTGCTTTATTGATTTCTTCAGACATTCTAAACCATCCTTTTTTTCTATTTGTTTTCCTTATTAACCTAAAAGACCGATGATTGCACTGTAGCCGGCTGTAAACACCGTGTCCATGCAGAAAATAATAACGCCAATGATAAAGGATGTGACAATAACAGTTGCTGTTTTCTTCACAACTTCAATGCGTGTAGAGCCTTACACGATCTTTTTTTGAACTCTGCTTTGTAATCCGCAAAAAGTATCTTTGTCATTGTCTTTCTTTTTTGCTTTTGCCTGAGGAGCTGGCTTTGTTTGCTTCACTTCGTTTCGTTTGGTTTGTGATGTTTTTTTCTTCCAATACGTTCACTCCTTAACTACGGAATGTCTCCACACCTCAATTATTTTGTTTCTTTGTGCAGTGTGTGAGATTTGCAGAATTTACAATACTTTTTTTGATTTCCATTCTGTCAGGCATAACTTTTTTGTCCTTTGTTGTGCTGTAGTTTCTCTGTTTGCACTCTGTGCAAGCCAAGGTAATTCTTGTTCTCAAGGTTTTTCACCTCCGTCTCTGATGATGTGTTGTTTGCTTAAAATTCTGTCTGCCGAAAATTTTTCAGCACACAAAAAAAAGACCTGCGTCTTCTCATAAAGAATAGCACAAGGTCCTCCTCTTGTCAACCGAAAATCCGGAAAAGCCCGTTATTTTCAGGCTTTTTTACTGTTTTTTCCGGTCTGATTTATCGTTTTTCGGGAATTTTTACTGATTTTTCATAAAATCCTCCAGTGCCAGCGCCAGCTGGTCGGGGCAGCTTGTGGTTCTTCTGCCGCAGAGTAATGCCCTTCAGCTTCTTTGCCACCTCCTCAGGCTTCTGTCCCTCTACAAGTGCCGCAATGCCCTTGTGGTTGCCATCACAGCCGCCTAAAAAATGCAACGTTTTTTTCACTACGCCGTCCTCCACATCAAATTCAATGCGAACCGCGCAGGTGCCCTTTGTGTTATATTTTACATGCATCCCTTTCTTCCTCCTTCTCTCTTATCCAAAAGAAAATACCACATTTCCGCCTGATTTCAACTTTATTTTCGGCTTTTTTCCCAATCAGATAGGTAAGAAAGAACAGTACCGCCGCAGTCAGCACCATCGTTGCCCCCGCAGAGGTGCCGCAGGAATAGGAAAACCCATAAGCCCACAACGGAAGAAAGCAAATAGCCAAACACAGTCGCAGTCCAATGATAGCTTCCGGCAGAGGGAAGTAATATTTCTTGCTGCCGCCGCCGGCAGAATCAAAGCGAGTTAATCATCAGTATCCCCACCCAGCGGATGGAAACCATAACCGCAACCGCAACCATTATCACAAATATATTTTCCACCAGCATCACGCGCACACCGCGGCTTGCCGCCAGAGAGCGGTTCACACTCAGCAGCAGCAGCTGATTATACAGCAATGCCCACAGCACATACGCCGCAACAAGCACAATCCCTATCGTCCATAAATCCTTCCGCCCGACCGTCAGAATATCCCCAATCAAATAGGAGGAATATTTTTTGCGAAGCCGCCTCTGGCGGAAAGAATCACAATCCCCAACGCCATTGCCGCTGAGGAAAATACACTGATGACCGTATCCGAGGAAACCATATTTGCGGATTTCACCTTTGTAATCACCAGACCAAGGAAAATCCCGAAGGCAAGCATCGCAAGCAGAGGCTCCTGCCATCCCCAGCAAAACCCAAGCCCTATGCCCGTAAAGGCACTATGCCCCAGTGCATCCGAGAAAAACGCCATTTTGTTGTTAACCGCCATCGTCCCAAAGCAGGCAGCAAACAGCGGCGCAATCAAGACCGCCGCCAGAAAGGCGTGCCTCATAAAGTCATATTGAAGCATCGGAAATATCGTCAAAAGCTGCATCACTTCGCCACCTCCTCAAAGGAAAAACCCAAACGCCTCCCGAAATGCGTCTGTTGCAAAAACCTTGTTCGCATCGCCCTGTGCCACAACGGTTTTATCCAGCAGCACCACACGGTCGGCATATTTTGCGAATCAATCCCAAGTCATGCGAAAACCAGAAGGATTGCCATGTGCTGCTTATCCCTCAGCTCTGTCACTCTTTTTGTAAAACAGGTCAAGCCCTGCCATATCCACACCGGAAACAGGCTCGTCCAAAACCAGTAAATCAGGAACCGGATCGGTTGCCAGTGCCAGAAGCACCCGTTGCAGCTCACCGCCGCTCAGTGCCCCCAGTCTGCGCTCCGCCAAATACCCACATTCCATGTCCTCCAGAATCTCTCGGATATGCGCCTGCATTTTTTTCTGCTTGCCAAACCAGACAGGACTGCCGCCCTTTGCCGCCGCAATAAAATCCGAAACGGAAATGGGCATACTCTTGTCAAAATCAAATGCTGCGGCACATAGCCAATCCGCGGCATCGGCAGCACAACACCATGGTGGTCTGTAAAGGAAATGCTCCCTTTATAGTGCCGTTCTCCCAGAAGGGTACGCAGCAGGGTGGTTTTCCCTGCGCCGTTTTTCCCGATTAGGGCTGTCAGCTCACCACAGTGAAACGTCAGATTGATGTTGTCAAGCAATATATCCTCGCCGCTCGTCACGCTGATATTTTTTCATTTCAATGCTGCAAAGTCCGCAGCTGTTATGGTTGCTCATGCCGCCGCCTCCTTCCAATGCTGTGCAACAGCCTGTATATTTCTTCTCATTCGCTCAATATAAGAGGGGTTTCCTTCCGCCGCCGTTGTCAGTGGGTCTAAGAGCGTAATCGTTTCGCCCGTTTCCTGCGCCAGTGTTTCGGCATAAATCCTGCCGTCATCTGCCGCCGTCAGAAAGAATTGTATCTTATGTTCCCTCGCCTCGTCCGCCGCTTCGGTCAGCTCCTTCGCAGAAGGCACTTGATATTCGTCCACAAAAATACCGCTTGCAATTTCCATCCCAAACAGCTCCGCAAAGTATGCAAAGCCCTCATGGAATACCTCTGCTTCCGTGCCCTCCGGCAAATTCAGCTGTGCCGCCTCCTGCAAAAGCGCATCCGTTTCCTCCTTGAACCTCGCCGCATTTTTTCCGCAAAAAACAGCCGCGTCCGCCTGATCCATCTCGCTTAATGCCGCCGCAATGTTTTCTGCCTGCTGCGCCGCCCTTTGCAGGGAAAGCCAAATGTGGGAATTGCCCTCATGTTCATGCTCCTGCTCGTGTTCATGCGCTTCCGATTCTTCCTCCTCATCATGGTGATGATGTTCTTCTTCCTCGAACAAAGCAATCCCCTCGGAGGTATCTACCACCGTCAGTTCGGGATATCGTTCCAGCGCCTGCTCCAGAAAAAGCTTTCCATGCCGCCGCCGTTGATGATGAATATATCCGCCGTTTCCAACAGCTTCATATCCGAAATGGATAATTCATAATCATGCAGACAGCCCGTCTGCGGCTGTGCCATGTTTTCCAATCTGATTCCCTCTGCTCCCTGCACAATCTCCTGCGCCAGCAAATAAACAGGGTAAAAGCTAGTCACGACCGTCAATTTATCTGTTTCTTCGGTTTTATTTTTTTCCGTGCCGCATGCCGAAAAAAGCAAGGCTGACAGCAAAACAGCACAAGTCCCTTTTTTCATATTCTCCCGCCATTTCGCCTGAATTTCTTATTGCAAATCATTTGCAATTAGATATGATAGCATTGTATACAATCATCTTTCTCTTGTCAAGCGTCCGCTTTCCCGATATGATGAGAATAGCATTTATTTTTTCTTTTGAAAGGAGCTCACCCATGATTCGTAAATATAAAAAACCTGATTCCAAAAGTTCCCGCAAGCTGTTTCATTTTCCTACCGCAGAAATCATCGGCAGTGTGGAGCTGTGCGAGGGATGTCATTGTCTATCCCGGTACAGTTGTGCGCGCAGGCTATGGAAAAATCACCATCGGCAACAAAACAAATTTACAGGAAAACGTCACCTTCCATGTAGAAACGGGTTACGATATCCATGTCGGCGCAGGTGTCACCATCGGGCATAACGCCATTATCCATGGCTGCACCATTCATGATAACGTCCTCGTCGGCATGGGCGCAATCATTCAAGAGGGCGCAGTCATCGAGGAGAACTGCTTCATCGGCGCAGGCGCAATCGTCAAACGCGGTATGCGCATCCCCAAAGGGGCACATGGCGTATGGCATCCCCTGTCGCATCGTCCGCCCCATCACGCAGGCGGAATATGATGAAATCCGCATTTCCACGCAGGAATATCAGGAATATAAGGCAGAATACGAAAGACGGGAGCAGGAAAATGACAGCCTTCTGTAAGAAGAAACCCTCCTTTTCATTTTCAAAAAACCATATCTTTCCGCCTTTTAATAGCTTTTTCTCATAAAAACATGAAATACACCTTGCAAATTACATTGTTCTGCGATAAAATAGGCATGTAAAAAGATGAAGGAGGTGTTTCCAATGGCTCATAAAATCGGTCCCGAAAGCATCGGTTGTGGCGCTTGCGCAGGCGGCTGCCCTACAGGTTGCATCCATGAAGACGGCGGTGTTTACGTTATCAACGCTGCTGAATGCATCGACTGCGGTACTTGTGCGAGGCAACTGTCCCACAGGCGCAATCAAAGCTGAATAATTTTTACTTAAAGCGAAAAAGTGAGCCGTCAGGCTCACTTTTTTTTATCTTTGTCTGAATAAGCCAAAAATCTGTTTTCGTCTTAATTGAGTATGCTTCCTTTTTCCTCTTATGTCAAAAGAATTGCCTTCCCCATCGCAAAGGAATAAAGATAGGTCTCCCGAATGGAAATCCCCATTGTTCTCTCCAGCGCCGTCCGGTACAACTCCAGCTGAATGCGGTATCGCGCCTTCAGATCTTCTTCATCGTAAATGCGGTCACTCTTATAGTCAATCAGAATCCCGACATTTTTTCCGTAAAGTAGCAGTCAATAATCCGTTTACCAGAATTTCGTCCGTCACCTCTCGATATTCCTCCCCGAAGAATAATTCCTTCGGCTGCATCAGCACAGAAAACGGGCGTTCCTTCTCTATCCTCTCAGCCCCACGCAGCCGTTCCGCCAGTTCGGACTCGAAAAATTGCAGAAGCTCCCTTCTCCGAAGATATTTTCCTTCCTCCTCCGTCAGTCTGCCTCTCTGCACCAGCTCCGCCGTCAAGCTGTCAATTTCCTCCCTCGTGTATTTCTTCCGAAAATCCGCTTCTTCCATAAAAGTGTGCATCGCCGTACCCATCGGCACTGCTCAGCCTCCGCTTTTCCACAAAATCGGGCAGTCTGATTTCCTGATGTGCAGGCGTAATGATTTCGCCTGTCATTTCCTCCTGATAGCAATACGTAATC
>VOFJ01003542.1_pt1 | contig 12821 bp, 23 predicted proteins | sample 5384081 | NCBI WGS metagenome assembly VOFJ01 (sample SAMN12384729, study PRJNA508395) | human gut metagenome | isolation source: healthy gut I | host: Homo sapiens | reverse complement strand
TTTTTTTTCATATCGGGTAATTGTTTCAGAATTCGAAACGCCGAAATGAACACCTTACGGCTTGAATATTCGGAGACTAGACTTCCTCCTGAATTGGACATATCATAGCATACTCTTCTCTAGAAGTAAAGCATTACATAGAAAAAAAGGTTGAAACCTAGATTCCAACCCTTTTTAATAATATATTTCTTTTATTTTTACACCATCACTTTTCGTTTCCCCAATAGTGCCATCTCTTCCACATTTTTTGTAGCATACAGTATTGTAACTCCGGTTCTCTCCTGCAATTCCACCAGCTCCTGAGTCAACTGATTATGGAATTTGGGACTTACATTGCGAAGCGGCTCATCCATGAGGATTACATCTGGCTCCAAAATCATGGCACGCGCCAGCGCCGATTGATGTTTCCACAGATCTGACAAGTTTTTTACTTTTGCAAATCGGACTTCTACAAGATCCAGAAGTTCCATCACTTCCAGTGTCCGTTTTCCTATTTCTTTTTTCATCTATGCCGCGAAAGTCTTAAGCCCAGTTCTACATTTTCCAGAACTGTCATTCGTGGATACACAGTATAATTCTGAAAAATCATAGCAATTCCACGCTCCTCCGGTGGAAGACTGTTGACCAGCTTGTCTCCAATCCATATCTCTCCGTTTTTCACTTCATCAAGACCTGCGATCATGCGCATAACAGCACTTTTTCCACTCCCGGATGGGTAAGCCAGTCAATATTACAAATTCTCCGTCTTCAATCTGGAAATTTAAATCCTTTACTGCCTCATATCCATTCGAAATGCGCGATCTACATGTTTTAATGTCAGACTTGCCATCTGATCAGCCCTTTCTTTGTCTTCCCCTGACTACTGTAATTCAGGCTTTTTATCCATCATTACTTTTTTTACAACAACGCCTGGTAAATGTCTCTCTTTCCGACTCCCCGGTCTTTCGCGACCATTTTCATTGCTTTTTTTTTTTCTGAATCCCCTGATCCATATAATAATCCATATGTTCCTGAATGGACATTTCTTCCCATTTCTGGCGTTCTTCTTCTATCTGTTCCTGACGGCTCTTACCCTCAATGGCAAGCACGCATTCCCCTTTTTGGTTCCTGCTCTTTATAATATTCCACTGCCGCACTGATCGTTGTTGCAAAGACGGTCTCATGCTTTTTTCGTAAGCTCCCGGCAAATGCGGATTCTTCTGTCACCCAAGGTCGCAAGCAGAAGCTCTAATGTCCGGGTCTGTGCGGTGCTTCGTAGATAATCATAGTTCTTGTCTCTTCCATCAGTTCGTTCAGCACTGCCTGTCGTTCTTCTTTTTATCTGTCGGAAGAAATGCTTCAAACGCGAATCTTCTTGTGGACAATCCGGAAATGGTCAGCGCTGTGATGCAAGCTGCTGCTCCCGGAACTGCTGTCACAGTGATTCCTGCTTCCTGACACATTGCCACCAGCTCCTCACCCGGATCAGAAATTCCCGGTGTTCCGGCATCCGTGATCAGTGCAATATCTTCACCATTTTCCAAGTGCTCGATCAACGTATGCGCTTTTGCAATCTTGTTGTATTCGTGATAACTCGTCATCGGCGTATGAATCTCAAAATGGTTCAGCAGCTTAATGCTATTGCGGGTATCCTCTGCTGCGATCAAATCAACTTCTTTTAAAATACGGACACAACGAAATGTCATGTCCTCCAGGTTGCCGATCGGAGTTGCACACAGATATAATGTTCCTGACATATAATTCTCCTTTTATTTCATCCCGTACAATTTCAGTACTTCTTCCGTATACTCCCCGTCTTTCGTGTAGACTATGAGCGGCGGGTCTACGGCGAGGCGTGGTTTTCCGCCTTTGAGGCCTTCGATAAGAACCATGTTTGGCTCTTTTGTCTGCATATGGGTGGACGAGACGCATGCGTTTCGGCTCGATTCCGTAATTGCACATTTTTGTAAAGATTTCCGGCAGGCGGAAAGGACGGTGCACCATGTAGAAACGTCCTTTCATTTTCAGTACTTTTGCACTTTCTCGCAGAAGATCATCTAATGTGCATAACGCTTCATGTCTTGCGATATACAAAGCCTCGTTATCATTTTTCAGGCCGTGTTCTCCAATCATATACGGTGGATTGGATACAATGACTTCATACGAATCATTTCCAAATATGTGACTTGCCTCTTTGATATCACCGGTAACGATATCTATCTTGTTCTCCAGCCCGTTGTGTGCCACGCTTCTTCTTGCCATATCAGCACTTTCTTCCTGAACTTCCAGACCTGTATAATGAAGTCCCAGATTCTTTGCTTCCAGTAAAATCGGAAGAATTCCGGTTCCGGTCCCAAGATCCAGTGCACGTTCCCCACGTTTTTTACTTTTGCATAGGAAGACAGAAGCACGGCGTCCATGCCAAAGCAGAACCGACCGGGCTTCTGTATAATCTCATAGCCCTTCACCTGAGATCATCCAGGCGCTCATCGGGCTTCTTATTAGTCATCATTTAACTTGAGGCACCATTTTTCTCCTCCAGGGCTTTTAACTGTGCAAACTCCTCTTTCGAAAGCTTTGCATCTTTTTTTTTTCTTCTTTCTTGATTTGAATCTCAGCTCACCTGCCGGATATTCACGGATTTTTTTCATCGTTATCCAGCGTCACAATAACCTTTACGATCTGACGCAGTACGTGAACGGCCTGAACTTCACCATGAAGTCCTTCCGGCGCTGTCACATGATCTCCAACTCCCGGAAGCTGACGGTTCAGCTCTTCATAGGTCTCTTCTTCGTTAGTCAGACAGCACATCAGTCTGCCGCAGATGCCGGAGATCTTCGCCGGATTCAGAGAAAGATTCTGCACCTTTGCCATCTTGATGGAAACCGGCGCAAACTCCGAAAGATACGTATGACAGCAAAGCGTCCTTCCACAGATACCAATACCGCCAAGGATCTTCGTCTCATCACGGACACCGATCTGGCGAAGCTCAATACGTGTACGGAACACGCTTGCCAGATCCTTTACCAGTTCACGGAAATCAATTCTTCCGTCTGCGGTAAAGTAAAATAACACTTTATTATTATCAAAGGTATACTCCGCATCGATCAGCTTCATTTCCAGACCGTGTTTACGGATCTTCTCTAAGCAGATGTTAAATGCTTCTTTTTCTTTTTCTCTGTTTTCTCTTCTTTTTTGTAATCCTCTTCGTTTGCAATTCGAATCACAGATTTTTAAAGGCTGTGTGATCTTGTCGTCTTCTACTTCTTTCGGACCTGTCACAACCTTTCCGAACTCAACACCGCGAGCCGTCTCTACGATGACACGGTCTTGGGGTTTTAATCTCTAATTTCCCCGGTGAGAAAAATAGATCTTTCCCGCCTGGCGGAATCTTACTCCGATTACTTTTGTCATAAATCTAGTTCTCCTTTATCGTCAGGAACAAAAAGCTCCATGACCAGATCAAAGTTAACATTTGCTTTTAATCTGGCTTTTTTGCTTTGTCAAGGCTGTCCAGAATCGTCTCAATTCCTTCATAAGAACTGTGTTTTGCCTGCTCACGCATGCAGTCGATCTGATCTTTGAATACAACCTTATCTATTTCCCTTGTCGCTTTATATAACAAGACATCTCTGTACCATACCATGATCAGGTCAAGATAGTCGTTGATTTCAACTTTATAAAGAGTGCAGCGTTTCACTGCCTCCACAAGCTCACTGATATCCATCTCATTTATATGGCGCATCAGGTTCAGGACTTCGTCCTTGAGCTCATTAAAATGCTCGAACCTGCCAGTTTGATAGCTTTCCCCCCGGTTTCCCTGCGCAAATGCAGCGCTGCAAACTTCAGCCTTGTAATCTGGTACTTCCATTCTCTCCATGAGATATTTTTTAATCAGTGCATCTTTGATGTAGCGAAGTTTTAACATGACACATCTGGAATTAATTGTCGGAAGCAATACGTCTGCATTTTCCGTCAGCAGAATAAATACTGCATACTGTGGCGGTTCTTCAATCGTCTTTAATAACGCATTCTGTGCCTGTACCGTCATAATATCAGCTTCCGGAATAATATAAACTTTATATGGGCCTGATATGGCTTAATCGCAACTGTATTATTGATCTGTGTGCGCACATCATCGACTCCGATGGATCCCGGCTTCTCATGTGTCACCCAGATAATATCCGGATGGTTATTCGATTCTGCCTGTACACAGGAATGACATTTATTACATGGTTCCGGTCCATGTTCTTCACATAAAAGTGCCATGGCAAATAACTTTGCCAGCATCTTCTTTCCGGTTCCGCGCTCGCCATTCACAATGTACGCCTGTGATAACCCGATTCTCGGCAACTGCATTCTGCAAATATTGAATTACATCTCTGTGTCCTACTACATCTTTAAAACTTCCCATATCGTATGTCCTCTATAATTTCATCTAAGCATCTTTTTTGGTCATCATTGTAATAACGCTTCTTTATTCCCGCAGCTCTCAGATGCTCCTCGGAAAAATCTTCCGTATCTGCGAGAAATCTTCTGCACATCTCCGCGTAACGTGGCACTTCCTGCTGCCGCTCTCGTAAGTGCACGGTTCAGCCGCTCGCCGTCCTCTACTTCGATGTACACCGGAACAAGATACGCCGCTCCGTAATATTTCTTTAACTTTCCATAGGACTCCAGCGTTCCGATCATCAGATAGTCGGATTCTGCCAGATTGACCTGTCCATCTTCTATTGTAGCATATTTCCATGCTCCGTGAACAGTATTATAAGTACGAAGTTCAACAACCTTTCCCTGTCTCTCGAAAATATGCATCTGTTCATCTGTCACAAAATGGTATTCGACGCCTTCTCTTTCACCTTCCCGCTTCGGTCTGGTCGTGTAAAGCGTCACTGTCTGAAGCATCGGCAGCTCTTGCTTGATTTTCCGGAATAATGTATCTTTTCCAGATGAACTCTTGCCCATTATATAATATATCTTACCCATGCGTCCATACCTCTATGTATCCTCCTTTTTCTACTCCCTGTATCTCATATGTTCTTTCCATATACCATTGAAAATGTTCCCGGATCTGCGCTGTGATCCGTTCCCCGGCACCAGCATCGGGATCCCCGGTGGATAGAGATACGCGTACTCCGCGGAAATGTAGCCTTCGCTCTGTGTCAATGGCACAACCTGAAACCCATCTGCCCCTGCGTCTTTCATGCTGATGACCTGCGCCGGTGAATAGATTACTTCCGCCTGTGGCAGATATCCCGGTTCTATATCGTAATTTTTTTTTCTTTCTTTTTGCGACTTTTTTGATTTCTCCCGGCACTATGTCTGAATCTACAGTGTTTATAAGCCCCTGTAAAGGTTTATATTTCTTATCCAACTCATAAATTGCTTTTATAAGCCGTTTCATTCCTTCATCGGTATCCCCGACCGAAGTCATGGCAATCACATAAGTCCCCGCGGCCATCTCCATTTGCAGGTGGTACTGATTTAATAAATCTTCCTGCAATTGAATACCTGTTGCTTCTGCACCATATGTATCCGCAAGTCCTTTCGTAAGTCCTGCTACTGATAATACAAGCTTTGACTTATCATAATGTTTGGTTTCTGCCAGCCGGATATGTTCACATTTTCCAAGTTCTTCTCTACATCTCTTCAAACGCTCCACATACGGGTCAAAAACTTCCTCGCAGTGATGATCCAGCATCTCCATGCACTGATCGATTCCCGCCATCAGAATATAAGACGGACTGCTACTCTGTAACATATGCAGATATCGTCTCACCTTTTCCCCTGTTTACCAGATTTCCATTCATGTGGAGAAGCGCTGTCTGGGTAAATGCCGGAAGTGTCTTGTGAACACTGTGGATTACAATGTCTGCGCCTTTTTTGATTTGCATTTTCCGGAAAATAGGGATGAAAACCAAAATGAGCCCCGTGTGCTTCATCCACGATCAGCGGCAGTCCTTTTTTCATGTGCGGCCTTTGCTATCTCGGCCACATCCGACACAATTCCATCGTAAGTCGGAGATACAATCATGACTGCTCGGATCTGTGGATACCGATTAAAAAGGCCTCCTCACATCCTCTGCGGATATCTCAATATTCAACTGTAACTCTGAATCAAACCTAGGATAGAGATACACCGGATTCAACTCATTCATGTAGATTGCATGATAGACCGATTTGTGACAATTGCGCGCCACAAGAATCTGATCTCCTTTACTCGTCACACCCGCGATAGCACTCAGAATTCCAACTGTACTTCCATTTATCAGAAAAATGTGTCTCATCTGCATGATAGATTCTGGCTGCCGTTCCTGAGCCTCTTTCAGGATTCCTTCTGCATGGTGAAGATCATCAAATCCTTCAATCTCTGTAATATCTACAGTATAAGGATCCGCATCCCAGGACATATGCATCTTACGCTTATGTCCCGGCATGTGAAATCCATAATAGTCAGAATCGCTATACGCTTTTAATTTTTCGTATATCGTTGCCATTCTTATAATCTCTTAAGAAGTTCTTCTCTTTCTTTCTCGTATCCTGGTTTTCCAAGAAGTGCGAACATGTTCTTCTTGTAGCTCTCAACACCCGGCTGATTAAATGGATTTACTCCAAGAATATATCCGCTGACACCGCATGCGAACTCGTACATATAGAATAACTGTCCAAGTGACTTCTCGTCCTGCGCCGGAATTGTCACTTTCAGATTCGGAACCTGTCCGTCTGTATGAGCAAGGATTGTACCGTTCATAGCACTCTTATTTACAAAATCCATTGTCTTGCCTGCAAGGTAGTTCAGTCCGTCAAGATCAACCGGTTCTTCACCGATCGTGATCTGCTCTGTCGGCTCCTCCACTTCCATAACAGTCTCGAACATAATTCTGCTTCCATCCTGAATGAACTGTCCCATAGAGTGAAGATCTGTTGTAAGGTCTACAGATGCAGGGAAGATTCCTTTTCTTATCCTTGCCTTCACTCTCTCCGAAGAGCTGCTTCCACCACTCAGATACATAATGAAGGCTTGGCTCATAATTTGCCATGATCTCAACCGCTTTTCCCTTACGGAGCAGAATGTTACGTGTTGCTGCATAAAGCATTGCGTCATTTTCCTCAAATGGATTCTCAAGTGCGAATTTTTCTTCCTTCTGCTGCACCTTCCATCAGCTTGTCAATATCAGCTCCGCTGACTGCGATTGGAAGAAGTCCTACAGCGGTAAGTACAGAGAAACGTCCTCCGACATCATCAGGAACTACGAACTCTTCGTATCCTTCCTCATCAGCAAGTCCTTTCAGAGCTCCACGAGCTTTGTCTGTTGTTGCATAGATTCTCTTAGCAGCCTCAGCTTTGCCATACTTCTTCTCCAGCATCTCCTTGAAAATACGGAAAGCGCTTGCAGGCTCTGTTGTTGTACCTGATTTGGAGATCATGTTAATAGAGAAATCTCTGTCTCCAATCACTTCAATCAGGTGTTTCAGATATGTACTGCTGATGCTGTTACCGGCAAAATAAATCTCCGGAGCTTTGCGGATCTCTTTTTTGATACTACATTATAAAAGATCCTGTGTCCAAGAAATTCGATTGCTGCTCTTGCGCCAAGATAAGATCCTCCGATACCGATTACTACCAGCACCTCTGAATCTGACTGGATCTTTGCAGCGGCTTTCTTGATTCTCTCGAACTCCTCTTTTATCATAATCTACCGGAAGATCCAGCCAGCCAAGAAATCATTTCCGGCTCCCTCCCTTCCCAGGAGTTCAGCTTTTCGCAGCCTCGGTAATCTTCTTCATAGATTCCATCTCATGTGCGCTGATAAACGCATCTGCCTTTGAATAATCAAATGTTACTTTACTTCCCATTGGACTCGTCCTCCTTATGCTACCTGTTACGTTCTAGTTCTTGTCTCGAAGAAATCTGTATATTTTTTCTTCTTATAAATGTGACAGCTCACAGACAGTCCTTGTTTCACAAAACTAACTTTGAGCCGTTATCTATATTTTAACAAATCAGTCTCTTATTATCAAGCCATAAAACTCCTCCAGGATTTCTCGGATACGCTGATTTCTGTTTGCCTCGTCCTGCGCGCCTTTGTCTCTTCCGATTCTATTGTTTTTTCTATTTTTTCTGTTTTACCTGGTTTTTTTTGCGATATAGCTGTCTTTTTTTGACTTTCCGGTCATCTTCCACCTGCAGCGGTTCTGTCTTATACATCGCCCAAAGCAGACTGTCCATAGATCCAGGAAATTCCTGCTTTGGTTCCTGCTTCTTCTGATTCACAGATTCGTCTGGCAAGTTATCACCCTCTGCCCTTCCTGCATTTTCTGGCATTCTGGTATTCTTCACAATTCCTGTATTTTCTGGCATTCTGATATTCTTCACAATTCCTGTATCTTCTGGCATTCTGGTATTCTCACCCATTTTCGCTTCTTCTGGCATTCTGGTATCCTTCGTCATTCCTGCATTTTCTTGTGTTCTGGCACTCTCCGCTATTCTCGCTTCTTCTGATCTTGCCTCTTCTGCCAGAACTTCTTTCTTGTATGTTTTTTCATAGCGATGCTGATAAATATTTTCCAAGTAATCTACCATATAATTTCGTACTGCCTCCAGCCGGTACTCCTCATCCGTCAGCATATGTACCAAGAATACGATTAACGCCAGCGCCACGCCGCTTCCGCCGATCATAGCTGTCTGCTCTGTCGCCCCTTTAATCCGATAACTTATGATTGCACCGACTCCGCCAAGAATCAGACAAAGTCCGGCACCCGCCATCTGTAACCGCCGCCATGCATGGAGCCTGACTCCACCAATCCGGTATTCATAGAGATACTTGTCCACAAATACGCCTACGTTTTCCACCTTTTCACTGATCATACAGGTGTGCTCGAATTTCGCCCGCACAAGCCGCATCAACGGATGATTACTCTTCCCCCCATACTTTCCGCTGCTGCCACCAGCTTCCTAAGTGTTCTTCCAACGACCACCTTTGACACAACTCCGGCAAATGCACTCATTCCCATCAGTACATAGATCACATGTCTGTCTAACATTAATTCTAACATGATAAAAGCCCTCCTTTTGGCACCAATTATAATGGATTTTCCAAAAGAAGGGCGAAAAACCGTTCCCCATAAAGCGACATCTGCACACCGCAGATTATGGTATTTTTTCTTATATTTTATCGAATCATTTATTCTCTGGTTTTAAATCATCGGGAGCAATTCCTTTACAAGCGCCACGCTGTGGGCAATTGCCTGTTTTTCAAACTCTGGATAATCCATCGTTGCACTGTTGTCAGCTTTATCAGAAATTGCTCGAATGATGACATACGAAACTTTGTTAAGATAAGCGGCGTGCGCAATTCCGGCTCCCTCCATCTCTGTGCAAAGAGCCTGAAAATTCTCCACGATACGTGCTTTCACTTCTCCGGAAGAAATGAACTGATCTCCACTTGCGACCCTTCCTGTAAATGTATGGATCTGCGGATTTGCTTTTTCATTTGCCTTCACTGCAAGCTCTACCAGATGCGGATCTGCCGGGAATGTGCGTGTATCCATTCTTGGCACCTGCCCGATTGCATCTCAAATATGGTTGCGTCCATATCATGATGCACCGCATCTGTAGAAATCACCATATCACCAATGTCAATTCTTGCATCCAGGGATCCTGCAATACCTGTATTGATCAGCATATCTACGCCAAATTTATCCACCAGGATCTGCGCGCAGATTGCCGCATTAACTTTACCGATTCCACTTCTTACAACAACCGTGTCCTTCCCACAAAGAGTTCCTTTATAAAATGTCATGGAAGCAAACTCTATCACTTTAGCATCTGCCATCTCACTTTTCAGAGCTGCAACTTCCTCTTCCATTGCTCCAATAATACCTATCATCCGATTTTCCTCCTGCTATGCATTTTTACTGTGCGATTCCGCACAGTTCCTTTATCCGACTGCCTTTTTCGCTATCATTACAAACATTTCCTGTTATCCTGTACATTATCCCCTACCCCATGCACAAATGTCAAGCATTGATGCTCTTTTACTGTACCTGTGTATTCCTCTTTGTATTCCTCTATGTACTCTTTTTTCATCCATATGATGTAACCGGATTGCTCCATTGCTATGCAGTTCCCGCAATCCTCGAACACCTCAAGCTTACATCATATTATTGGAAATCTTAATTTTTTTTTTACAAGTAGATTCTTCTCTGTTAGAATGGCTTCTGATATTCATATATCTGGTATAACACATAGGAGGGTATTTAACATGGATTATAAAACACATGGTGTCTGTTCCAGCATGATTCACGTAGAGCTGGACGGCGATAAAATTAAGGATGTAGATTTTGTAGGTGGATGCAACGGTAATCTGCAGGGAATCTCAAGCCTTGTAAAAGGAATGAACGTGGAAGATGCCATCGAAAGACTTTCCGAATCAAATGCGGTTCCAAAGCAACTTCCTGCCCGGATCAGCTTGCCAAAGCACTCCGCGAAGCAATCACTCAGTAAATTGATTCATTTACATAAAAGTAAGTCGCACAGAAAAGGACACGCAGCTTTTAATAGCTTGCGTGTCCTAAAAACTAAACTTACCTAAACTTACTTCTCTTGATTGTTATAATATTTTTTCTTTTAAATTTTCTTTGAACTGTCTCCAGTTCCTTCGCCCTTCAAAGCCCTGCGAACCAACGTAAGGGGCCAAATATGTAGATTGCTGTGGAAGAGCGTCTAATTGTTTCAATATTCAGTTGTTATTAAATTTCTAAAGTATTATGATCCAACCTACTAACTTTACCCGAAATTTGTTTTTAATTAGTTTTTCCATCATTATAATGGCCTTGCCCACTAATCTGATTGTAATTATAAATTTGTTAAATTCTTCTTTCGTTTTTACAAAATCTTACTTAAGGTTCCTCAATGTAAACTCCATCTGTGAAACTGCTGCTTACATCCTCATTAGCGGAATGAACACATCGAACACGATAGTAATAATCGCCTTCTACATCTAAATATTTTTTAGATGATGCACGATCAGTATTTTCTAAGAACTTATTCCAGGAATCATAAAAAGACCATTTTATATCTTCCTCTTTGGCTCGTTCAATAATGACACCAATCCCGATACGTTCTACTTCATGTGCAGCTAACGTTGTTCCTCCGGCATAGATTTGTCCCGAGCCCATCCGGACAATTTTTGAATATCCGGTCAGAAGATCTTCGCCTCTGGCAACTTTTTTGATTATAGCCGATGGATTCTGCATCTGTTGTAAGTTTTGATCCGTCGATCACCTTCACGCTAGATGCCGCCTGTGTATCCGTCGATACACCAAAGCTTAATCCCAAAAGCCATAGCAAACACGCAGCATATGGACATACATCGCTTCATCTATCTACCTCCCATCTTTCTCTATTTAGGGTTCCCTATATAATAGACACATGAGCTTAGAAAAACTGACGCATTTTTTAAAAAAAAAATATAAATTTTTTAAAATATTTTCCATTTCTTCCTTTGTCATTGTTCCTGTTAAACAATAATACAGATTATTATATTTAAATTCCGCTTTATACCTGTTTGTCTCTGTTTCAGGTGTTTTATATTCAGTCACTTCTATCGGAACATTTTTCTTTAATATAATAATGATCTATAATCTCATCTTCATTATCTGCCCCCAAAGACACCTTTCCATAAGAAGCACTAATTATAAATTCCATTTTTTTCTCTATCACGTATATAATCTAATTCTGCCACTTGAATATCTGTGTCTAATTCCATCTTTATAAATTCCATACCTTTTAAGCGCCAAATAATTCTTACTGGTTCAATTCCAAACTCTTCCCCTATTTTATCATAGGCCTTCTCTTCATCCTCTTCCTCGATAATCTTATTTTTATCGCTGGAATTGACTTTGGATACTTGTCTACCACCTACGGAGCTTTTTTTACAAACTGCAACATTCTCTCTGGTCCGCCAATGTTTGTCATTCCAACTGCCATTACGAGGATCAGCACTGCTGCCAGTGCTACAATTCTACAGGATATTGCGTTTTTCCGGTGCATTGTATAGATTATCTTCTCCTCGCTCTGATTCTTCAACATCTCCCGTCCAAGGCGAAGTGCTTCCTGGTCTTCTTCTGAGAGTTTCGCATACGCATCTGTTCGCTTCATATCTTCAGAACGCATTTCACGCTCACGGATTTTTTGATCCAGTGCATTTTTCATGCGGATCTTCAGCTCATTTGGAATCTCTTCATTATCGTTAAGTCCGACTTCTTCTTCTATCTGTTTCGCTTCTTTATTCAATTGATCTTTCAGGATTTCTTTCAACTGATCTTTTTTTCACTCATAATCTACCTCTTAACGAAATCTATCCTCTCTTTCTCTTGACCAAATCTCTCGGGAACGTATAATATAATTATATGCCAAAGTTGAAAATCTTTCCCTGTTTCGTAAAGTGTATACGAAGCAGAATTATCCGTACGGCATTCTTATTGTAACATATATTATCGAAAGGAGCTTTTTATGAAACGTATTATCTTAACCGGCGGCGGTACTGCCGGTCATGTTACACCTAACATTGCCCTGTTACCACGTCTTAAAGAATTACAATACGACATCCACTATATCGGCTCATATAACGGAATTGAGAAGGAACTTATCTCTCAATTCGGTATACCATATCATGGCATCTCAACCGGTAAACTCAGACGTTATTTCAGCGTCCAGAACTTCACAGATCCATTCCGCGTTATCAAGGGAATGGGTGAAGCACGTAAACTGATTAAGATTCTGGAGCCTGATGTTATATTTTCCAAGGGAGGTTTTGTCAGTAATACGTAACTGAAGA
>VOFJ01002618.1_pt1 | contig 12829 bp, 10 predicted proteins | sample 5384081 | NCBI WGS metagenome assembly VOFJ01 (sample SAMN12384729, study PRJNA508395) | human gut metagenome | isolation source: healthy gut I | host: Homo sapiens | reverse complement strand
ATCTTCGTTCAGTTACGTATTGCTGGCACCGGATGAACAGACCGTTTACAATATCTGCTTCCGAGTTTCAGAAATCTATAAAGAAGCCATAGAAGAACAGCAATACAAGACGACCAAGCTCCATGCTCCGCTAAACGAAGCATACCACCGATACGATTCCATAGGTTATCGGGAACACACTGCAGAGGATGAAAAGCGTGCGGAAATGGAATATGAACGGTGCAAAGATGAATACGAGGAGAAAAAAAACAAGCTGACCGAACTCTACGATCTGCAAAAACAGACCAGAGAGAAAGCCCTGCAATATGCAAAAAGCCGTTTCAATGAAATCTATCGGCTGGGCTGCCACCTCAAAGAGACATTGGCGAAATATGTATTTGATGAAACAAACGAGCCGGAAGAGCCAGCCGAACAAGAACCAAATGCCCCCAACATACAGGAAGAAGTGCTGGGAACGAAACAGACTGAGTATTTCAATATGGAACTGCTTTCGCTCATTCATGTAACCTGCGTGGGAGAACAGTTCGAGAATATTTCCGAACATGATTTCTATACCTGCATGAACCTGCTACCAAGCGACACCAAACCCCAAATCAGACCGAGAGAAAAAATACGTACCTGCTATCTGATATTCCTGATGAGCGAAAAACTGCCCAAACAGGACAGGGAGAATTGGAAGAGGAATATCCTGAAAATATTGGATATTGAGGAAAGCTACTACAAGTCAAAGTACAAGGAGCCTGTTTCAGATTTCCCCAGTGACAGCAACCAGAAATTCGCCAAAGAAATGGAAGATATATTCAGATAATCCGTAATATATCCTGATACATTACGAAAGTTCCACTTTTACCACTCAAATTAAATTTTTGAGTGGTATTTTTTATTATCTGATATTCAGATATACAACAACATATTCCATTTATATTAACCACATCCTTACCACTTACAACCCTACCTAATTTTGCATCGTTCGAGAACAGAGATAACAGCCAGTGCGCAGGGCTGATTGTTTAACGACTAAATAGATTGGACGATGACAAATCTTCAAGAGTTATTATCAAAACCCGTCTGGCAGATGACAGGCGAAGAGTTCATATTCCTAAGCAAGCACGCTTCCCGTCAAACGGAAACGCAGCCACAGCCCGTTACGGACGCAGAAAGGAAAGTATGTGTACGGAATACTGGGCATAGCCAAACTGTTCGGGTGCAGCCTACCCACCGCCAACCGTATCAAGAAAAGCGGAAAGATTGACAAGGCAATCACTCAGATAGGACGTAAGATTATCGTGGATGTTGAGCTTGCCCTTGAACTGGCTGGAAAGAAAACAGGAGGACGGAAATAACGGGAGGCATGGCTATGGACTATATGAAAGAGACTAAGGAAATATCGGCTGAAGAAGCCATAATCCTTTGGCAAGCCTCACGTTTGAGCCTGTCGAAAAGTTATGAGAAAGCACCTGAAATCCTTAAAGTACATGATTCTGTCATTGGGACATTGGGTAATTTCAGCGCATCCATCGGCAAAGCCAAAAGTAAAAAAACGTTCAATGTATCGGCTATCGTAGCCGCTGCATTGAAGAACGGCACAGTGCTGCGGTATGTGGCTGAACTGCCTGAAGATAAGCGGAAAGTGCTTTATGTTGATACAGAGCAAAGCCCTTACCATTGTCTGAAAGTCATGACGCGCATTTTGCGAATGGCTGGTTTGCCAGATGATAGGGACAATGAGAATCTTGAATTTCTTGCCTTAAGAAAATACACGCCTGAGCAGCGTATCAGGATTGTGGAACAGGCTATTTACAATACACCCGAAATCGGTCTTGTAATTATAGACGGCATACGGGATATGGTGTATGACATCAACAGCCCCAGTGAATCAACACGCATCATATCCAAGCTGATGCAGTGGACGGACGACAGGCAGATACATATCCATACGATACTGCATCAGAACAAAGGGGATGAGAACGCAAGAGGGCACATTGGTACGGAGTTGAACAACAAGGCGGAAACCGTATTGCAGGTAGAAAAGGACAAGGGCAACGGTGACATCAGCCATGTTTCAGCCATTCACATCCGGGCAATGGACTTTGAGCCTTTCGCATTCCGTATCAACGACAAAGCCCTTCCCGAACTCATTGAGGGATACAAACCTGAAACAAAGAAGCCGGGAAGACCCGAAGAAGAGAAGTTCGACCCTTACAGGCATATCACCGAGCAGCAGCACCGTATCGCATTGGAAGCCGTTTTCGGGCTGAAAGAGGAATACGGCTACAAGGAACTGGAAGACACCTTAATCAAGACCTATGTGTCGGTGGGTGTAAAGCTAAACCATAAAAAGGCGGTATCGCTCATCACCATGCTCCGCAACAAACGGATGATAGTGCAGGAGACAGGCAGAAAATACACATTCATGCCTGACTTCCACTATTAGCCCATTTCCCTGCAATCACTTCACTTTATTCTCGGGGTGTATATATTAGGAATATAGTGAAGTGCTTGGGGAATGGGACTAAATCACTTCACTTTATTACCGTATCCTATATATACGAGAATTTAGTGAAGTGATTATAGACCGTACTTCCTAAAAAGGTACGGGCAAAAAGAAAAATAAACCAATTCACCAACTACTAAAACAATCATTTTATGGATATACAGACAGCCAAGCAAATCAGAATAGCGGATTATCTGCATAGTTTAGGATATTCTCCCGTCAAGCAACAAGGTGTCAATCTGTGGTATAAATCACCGTTAAGGGAAGAAGCCGAAGCCTCGTTCAAGGTAAATACCGAACGTGAACAATGGTATGACTTCGGTTTGGGTAAAGGTGGTGGTATCATAGAACTGGCTGCACACCTGTACGCTACCGACCATGTACCTTACATCTTGAAACGGATAGCAGAGCAGACACCGCACGTGCGCCCGGTATCTTTCTCTTTTGGAAAGCAAAACTCTTCCGAGCCGAGCTTCCAACAGTTGGAGATTGTTCCGCTGTCATCTACTGCCCTGCTTGCCTACTTACAAGGTAGAGGAATTAACATAAAACTGGCGAAAAGAGAATGTAGTGAAGCACGTTTCACTCACAACGGCAAGCGGTACTTTGCCATCGCCTTTCCCAATGGTTCGTGTGGATATGAAATCCGCAACCGCTATTTCAAGGGCTGCATCGCCCCAAAGGAAATCTCCCACATCAGGCAGTCGGGAAAAGCGAGGAATACCTGTTATGTGTTCGAGGGATTTATGGACTACCTCTCCTTTTTGACATTGAGACAAGAGAGCTGCCCAAATTATCCGGAATTGGACGGGCAGGACTACATTGTATTGAACTCCGTATCGAATGTAAACAAGGCTCTCTATCCGTTGGGCAATTACGAACGCATCCACTGCTTTTTCGACAACGACCATGCAGGACTGGAAGCACTCCGGCAAATCCGCATGGAATACGGCAGAGAGCGGTACCTCCGGGACGCTTCGCAGATTTACAGCGGATGCAAGGACTTGAACGAATACTTACAGAAACAGATTGAAAGAAAAAGGCAGCTCCAGTCCGCCAAAGGGGTGCGCAGCCAATCACCGGAGAAGAAGAACGGCTTCCAGTTATAGCCCACTATAACTACACGCTTCGCTTTCGTAGTTGTGGGCTCTCCCGAGGGGATTAGGGCTTTGCCCTAATGACCCACTCAGGGCGTTTCACCCCTGAGAACCCCGAGCAAAGAGTGACCCTCTCTTTGCAATCTCCGCTTATGGGTTACCCCTAAGAACCCCTCTGCGAAAGCGAGCAAAGTAATCAATTGCAAACAAAGGAAAAGAAGCTATGGCAACAAAATCAAGCATACATATCAAGCCTTGCAACATCGCATCGAGCGAGGCGCACAACCGAAGGACTGCCGAGTATATGCGTAATATCGGGGAGTCCAGAATCTATGTCATTCCCGAACTTTCCACCGATAACGAACAGTGGATAAATCCCGACTTCGGCACTCCCGAACTGCGAACTCACTATGACAATATCAAGCAAATGGTCAAGGAAAAGACCGAACGTGCCATGCAGGAAAAGGAAAGGGAACGCAAGGGAAAGAATGGAAAGATTATCAAGGTGGCGGGATGCTCACCCATCCGTGAAGGAGTATTGCTTATCAGACCGGACACCACACTGGCTGATGTACGCAAATTCGGTGAAGAGTGTCAAAGACGCTGGGGCATCACTCCGCTACAGATTTTCCTGCACAAAGACGAAGGGCATTGGCTGAACGGTCAGCCGGAAGCGGAAGACAAAGAGTGCTTCCAAGTCGGTAACAGATGGTTCAAACCAAATTATCATGCTCATGTCGTATTCGACTGGATGAACCATGAAACTGGAAAGAGCCGAAAGCTCAATGACGAGGATATGGCAACCATGCAGACCCTTGCTTCCGATATTCTCCTGATGGAACGTGGGCAGGCAAAAGCTGTTACAGGTAAAGAGCATTTGGAACGAAACGATTTCATCATTGAGAAACAGAAAGCCGAACTGCAACGTATAGAGGAAACCAAGCGACACAAGGAACAACAAGTAAGCCTTGCCGAACAGGAACTCAAACAGGTAAAAGCAGAGATACGCACGGACAAACTAAAGAAAACAGCCACCAATGCTGCTACCGCCATAGCAAGCGGTGTAGGTTCTCTTTTCGGAAGCGGTAAGCTGAAAGAACTGGAACATCACATCGAGCAGCTACATCAGGAAATTACCAAACGGGACAAAGCTACTGATGAATTAAAAATTCAGATACAACAAATACAGGAACAGCATAGCAGACAAATTCGTAATCTTCAAAGAATACATAATCAAGAACTTGAAGCCAAAGACAAGGAAATATCACGATTGAGCACCTTGCTTGAAAAAGCCCACAAATGGTTTCCCATGTTCAAAGAGATGTTGAGAATGGAAAAATTATGCGCTGTTATCGGGTTTACCAAAGACATGATAGAAAACCTCTTGACAAAGAAAGAATCCATACAATGTAGTGGCAAAATTTATTCCGAAGAACACAGGTGGAAATTTGACATCAAGAATGATATTTTTAGGGTTGAGAAACATCCGATGGATAGTGGTAAGCTTATGCTGACCATAAACCGACAACCCATAGTACAATGGTTTAAGGAACAATGGGAAAAGTTACAGCAGAATCTACGTAACTCGGTGCAGAGAGAGCAAAAATCCAGAGGATTTAGAATATAGAATAGCCTATTATTAATAAAATCAAGTATCTATGCATCCAAACAGATTGTTTTTATTACAGAATCAAAATCCTAAGAATTTATAAAAAATGAAGCCTAAAGAAGTTTTGGAAAAATGGATAGATTGCTTTAACAAAGCAGATGCTTATCATATAGCAGAGCTGTATGCTACTAATGCAGTAAATCATCAAGTCGCAAACGAACCAATAATAGGTAAAGAATCAATCTACAAAATGTTTGTGAATGAATTTGCCACTGCTAAAATGGTTTGTATGGTGGAAAATATTTTTGAAGATGGCGAATGGGCTATCATGGAATGGAAAGACTCTCTTGGACTTCGTGGATGCGGATTTTTTCATGTAAAAGATAACAAAATCGTCTTTCAAAGAGGGTATTGGGATAAACTTTCATTCTTGAAGCAACACAATCTTCCAATTGAATAAGTACTATCAGAATACGGACTGGGAAATTGAAATACCCAGTCCGAGTTATATAATGAATTTTACTTGTTAAACTATTTAAAGTCAGTTGGATAACAAACCATACCTTTCACATTCTCAGTAGCTCCAGGTATTAATTCAGCCACCATGCAATATTCATGAGAGACTTCGAAAGGAAATTCAATTCCTAAATCGATAGCCTTGCGATAGCCAAATCGAGGATAATACTCTTTATGCCCCAATACGACTGCTGTGCCGTAACCCAAAAGTGCTGCCCTCTGATGGGCTTACTGAATCAACATCCCCCCCCAATTCCCTTACGCTGGAATTCCGGCAAGACTGCCAATGGAGCTACACTCAGGGATGTGACAGACTGGGTGTCACTGTCTATCTTTACTTCTGTAAGTAAGATATACCAGACAATTTGTTTTTCTGTCATTTTCTTGTTCTTATCTAATTGTTAGGCTCATTGTTGTTATACATTGTTTAATTATAGATAAATCGTGAATATCCTTCTCTCTTAAATCGTAGCCCGAATGGAATACTTGTTGCCCTTTTGCAGAAATGCAAGGGATGCTTCTGCCTTCAAAGACTGCTGTTCCAAAATAGTCCGGTTGAAATTCATACCAGCCTCCATCCAAGTCGGCTTGTTTGGAAGTGCCGTCCGCATTCAAGACAAAAGGATGGATATCAATATAGCCTAATTCTTTGCTATACAGTTCCACACGGGTGGGCAACCAATTTGTTTCAATTTGATATCCTCTCTCCTGCAAAAGATCAAGGAGTTGGTCTGTATAATTGGCATCAAAATCAATGTCAATATCTCTATGCAAGCGGGTTTGCTGTCCGTACAAGACATCCACTCCCCAGCCTCCATCCAACCAAAACTGCATGTCCAGGCTTTCCAACAAGTCCAAAACTTGAAATAACTCTGTAATCGTAGTGTGTTCTTTCTTTGTCATATAATAATTCTTTAATAAATAATACTATGCGTAATTATCCAACTGCTTGATTGAAGAAATAAAATTTGCACCCACTCCAATCAGAAAGATAACCCATCCGCTGATCATAAAGACGGATGTGATACCCCATGCTTCCACCCAATATCCTGAAGCTACGATACCCAGCATTGATGGAAAGGTACTCAAACTAAAGATGAGAGAAAAAGTCCGTCCAAGCATGTCCGAAGCCAAGTTCTGCTGAATAATAGCGATGAAAAGCGCATGGTAAATGGAATAGGCTATGCCTCCTGTAAATGTTAGGCAAACAAAACCTATAAATGCGCTTGATGGTAAATAACTGGCGCTAATCAGATACAATCCCAATATCACATAAGCCGTATGCATCACTAATGTTTGCTTGCTTTTCAAAGCCTTACAGGCAAGTACTAAACCGCCCAACAATGCCCCTGAGCCCCAACCCATTTCCACAACTCCCATTTGCAAAATGTTTCCGTTGAAATGCAGAAGCGTCATAAAAGGAAATAACGTAAAAACAGGCATAAGGACAAAAGTCACCAGCGTAAAGCATACGAATAAAGGCAAAATGCCCATTGTACGCCGCAAGGTATGCCAACATTCCGTCAGTTCTTTTTTGAAATCTGGAAGAACTTTCGTTTTTTGAAGAGAAGGAATCTGGACACAAAGTAAGGTCAGACAAGCAGCAACAGCTCCGATCACATCTATGAGCAGAATATACTGTATGGGAAGCCAAACAACGAGGCTTGCCCCTACAACGGGAGCTATCACCTCACTGAAGGATTGAATGGAATGGTACAAACCTGATACCCTGACAAGATGGTGCTTGGGAACCAGTAGAGGGATGCTTGCCTGTAAAGCAGGTGCATGAAACGTACTGCCTATTGAACGACAAGCAGTCAATAGATAAAAAAAAGAAAGGTCTTTATAACCCTTGGTTATCACAATAAAAAAGACATAGGGTACAGAACGCGATGAACAAGTCCGAATAAAACATCGTTTTCTTTCGATTCCATCTGTCAACATAGACCCCGGCAAACAAGCCTAATACAAATTGTGGTAAAAATCCAGCTAAAATAGCCAGAGATAAAGCTGTCGGGGATTTAAATTCGTTGCTAATCCAAAAAATAATGGAGAAGCCAACAATCGTACTTGTTAAAATAGATATGAGTTGGCCTATTCCTATCACGGCCAAAGTTGATTTCCAATGATTCATTGTGCTAATATTTCATGCGTTTATAGATAAGTACTTTCGTACATTAAGCAAAACGAAATTCTATCCACACAAAAAACTTGTATTATAATCCACTCCTGACGTTGGAATACAATAACAAATACTTTCAGGACGATGTAAAGTCCTGAAAAATCAAAGTGAATGGATAGATAAATATTAGTCTTTTCTCATCGGATTCTTTTAATATCGCTACTCTTTTATTATGTAGTGGTTGTATTATCTTAAATAAAACAAAAACACCAGACTTTACATTCTTGGGTGTAAAACTGGGTGTTTGTTTTGCAATCTGCTGATTTTCAGCGTTTGTTGCGGAGAGGGAGGGATTCGAACCCCCGGTACAGTTACCCGTACACCGCATTTCGAGTGCGGCCCGATCGACCACTCCGGCACCTCTCCTTTTCGGTCGCGGGAGGAGGACTTGCGCCCGCTCTCCCGACCCAAAACCGTTGTTTTGGGACTGCAAATATAGACATATTTTTTATTTTCGCACATTTTCGTGCGGAAAAAATCACTTTTGGTTGAAAAAACGCCTCCGGAAGCCGAGGTTTTACCGCTTTTCCGGAATTATTCGTACCTTTGACTTCGTCGAAGATACTCCCGCTCGGCAAAGTGCAGGCAGGCTTGCTTTTGCTCCCGCTGATTCGTATCTTTGCGGAGGATAAACCTCCGCTTAGATAGGCGGCGCCTCGGCATAGTCAAATAAATTTGCCTCTGCTCTCGGCTTGCACTATCTTTGCAAACGAACGGATCCGCATTCGCGCATGCAGTATTTCCCGTGCGCGGCCGTTTATAAGGATGAACGATACTAAAACCGGTACGGTTTTCGTTTGGTACTCGGAGAACTAACGCAAACATGATGTGCGCTATGAAAAAGTTGAAAATTTTATTCGGAACCGTCATCCTGTCCGCAGGCCTCGCAAGCTGCTCGTCGGCTTACTACGCCTCGGCGGGGTATGCCTCCGACGACCTCTACGCTGTGCATGACAGGACGCAGATCGCCCGCAGGAAGCAGGCCGAGGCCGAGGCGCAGCGTGCTGCCGCCGAAGCCCGCAAGGCCGAATGGGAGGCACGGATCGCCGAAGCGAAGGCCGCAGCCGCGGAAAATAGCTATTACGAATACCGCTCTGCGGACGCAAATCCTTACGAGAGCGTGTTGGCCGACGACTATGAAAGTGCTTACGCCCGTCGTCTGCGCGGATTCGAGTCGCCGAACTACAAGATGCCGTCGAGCTACATCAACGCCCGTTACAGTTCGGCCTTCAACTACGTGTCGGCCTACGACCCGGCGTTCTACAACATCGTGGTCATGGGCGACCAGGTGTGGGTGGAACCCAAGTACATTACGTCGATGTTCGGATCGTGGGGAACGGTGATCTACGGCGATCCGTGGTACTGGGGCTGGAACCGGCCGTGGGGGCCGAGCTTCTCGTTCGGCAGCTGGGGCTGGAGCTTCGGGTGGAACTCGTGGCACAATCCCTGGTACGGACCCGGTTGGGGACCGTGGTACAGTTCGTGGTACGACCCCTGGTACGGACCGGGCTGGGGCTGGGGGCCCGGATGGCACGGCCACGGCCACTGGGGACCGAGCCACGGCTGGGGCGGCGGAAGACCCTACCACTCGAACATCGTGCGCCGGCCCAATCCCTACACGTCGCCTTCGGGAACCCGCTACGGCGTGGGATCGCGCTACAACTCGCATTCCACCGGGTCGATGCGCGGCGGCGGCAGCAGCGGCCGGAATACCTTCGGCGTGCGTGACAACAGCAGCGGGCGGAACTCGTCCGGCGGACGCTATAATTCGGGCAGTTCGTCGCGCAGCAGCGGCAGCCGTTACAACGACAGCAATTACCGCAATTCCGGCGGCAACACCTACGACCGGGGCAACAGCTATAACAGCGGCAGTTCGTCGTCCTACAACCGCGGCAGTTCGTCGTCGGGCGGCAGTTACGGCGGAGGTTCGCGCGGCGGGTCGGGTACGACCTCCTCGGGAGGCAGCTACCGCAACTCCGGCGGCCGTTAACGGTTGACTTTCTTAATGTGTAAACGACTATGAAACGACTGATAATCACGCTTGCGGCCGCCGCGACGGCGGCCGGGGCCTCGGCCCAGCAATCGGGCGGACTCCTGATGGACAAGGACCTGCTGATGCCGACCGATATGATCGAACTCTCTCGCAGACGCAGTTCAACTTCGGCACGGCGCGGGCCATGGCCATGGCGGGGGCTTTCACCTCGCTGGGCGCCGACCTTTCGTCGATGTCGATCAACCCGGCAGGTCTGGGCATGTACCGCCACGGCGATATTTCGATCACGCCGATGATGTCCTTCGCGCGGAGCAAGAGCAACGCCCCGGAGTACGGGCGCAATTCGCGGGACCGCTTTTCGATGGCTAATATCGGCGTCGTGATCAATGCCTACGAGGGTTCGCGCTCGCTCATCAGCCTCAATATCGGCTTCGGCTATAACCGCATCGCCGATTTCAACTACGACTACGGGTTCGTGCGGCAGAACCAGGGCGGTACGATCGGCGACGCCTATGCGCGCCAGCTGAACTGGAGCGGCATGTCGAAGAACGACTTCTACAACGGAGGCGGCTCGGGCGACTGGAACTGGAACAATTTTGCTCCCGAATACTGGAACGCCGCGCTGGCTTACCGCGGATTCCTGATCGACCAGACCGATCCCGACGATCCCGGGACATGGAAGCCGACGTGGGTGGCCCCGAATGCGGGCGTCGATCACTACACGATGCTGCGGAGCAAAGGCTCGGTCGGCGAGTACGTGCTTTCGGTGGGCGCCAACATCAACAATAAAATCTACATCGGCGCGTCGCTGGGCATTCAGAGCGTCTACCAGCGCAAATACATCGACTATGTCGAAGAGTATTTCTACGACACGCCGAGCCAGAATACGCCCGATTTCGGGAACTCCGGGCTGGACTACCAGCTGCTCCGGTGGAAGCTGAACCAGAGCGTGATCGTGGACGGCACGGGCGTCAACTTCAAGGCGGGCATCGTCTACCGCCCGACGGCGAACCTGCGCCTTGGTGCGGCGATCCATACCCCGACCTACTATTCGCTCGACCGGAAATTCCAGAGCGCCGCGGCGGACTGGCCTATGCCAACAACGATACGGACCCGAACGTGAAGCCCGACAAGGAGGGTTATATCTCGACGGCCGGCGACCCCAACATGACTTCGCCGCTGCTGGTCGACGACGGACCCAACGGCTGGTCGTTCGTCTCGCCGACACGGCTGATGTTCCGGTGCGTCGTACATCGTTCGGCGAGCGGGGCGTGATTTCGGTCGATTACGAGCGGGACTGGTACAACGGCATCCGCATCAAAGGACAACCCCCGGGGCTGGATTCGCAGTCGTGGTACAACGATTCGTTCCGCCAGAATTTCAAGGGGATCCAACATCGTGCGCGTGGGCGCCGAGTTCAAACCCCCTGCCGGTGCTGTCGCTGCGTGCGGGCTTCGGCTTCAGCGATTCGATGGTCAGGACGATGAGTTTCCGCCGGCATCGCCCGTCATCAAGCAGACGACCTATTACGGCGCCGGCGTGGGGTTCGTCCTGGCCCGGGCGTGCTGCTCGACCTGGCCTATCAGTACATGTCGTCGAAGACCACGGACTACCACCTGTTCTACGCCGAGGACAAGGCAGGGCCGAGAGTGCCGTCTATTCGACCGAGGTGAAGCGTCACAACGTGGCGCTGACGCTGATTCCCGTTTCTGAAAAAGCAGGTATATATTCAATATAAAGGTCCGTCTTTGCGACGGACCTTTATTTTTTTGTATTTGCGTCCGGAATAAAGTAAAAATTAGAAAGTTATGGCAAAGGAACTGAAAGACCTTACGAAGTCCGACGAGAACTATTCGCAATGGTACAACGATTGGTCGTGGAAAGGCCGGGCTGGCCGAAAACTCGCGGGTCCGTATGGTCATCATCAAACCCTACGGCTACGCCATCTGGGAGAAGATGCAGGCCGCGCTGGACCGGATGTTCAAGGAGACGGGGCATCAGAACGCCTAGCTTCTCTCTCTGTCCCAAATCTTCTTTTTCTCGAAGTGAGGCCCACCTCATGTCGAGGTGGATGCGAGTGCGCCGTGGTGACGCATTACCGTTCTTTTTGGGCGGACGCGATCTGGAGAACGCACGATCGAACTGGTGCGCCGCTGCGACACGCTTGAGAAGCAGACCGTTTCGTGAGGGGCTCGGGATGCATCGAGGGGCTGATGACCGAGATCTGGTGAAAGTAAATATCTATGTGCTGCCTGATTACCGCGAGTCGATTACGAAGCGCACAATGCGGGAGGAGTTCGCTGCTCGACGAGAAGGGGAGGCTTCCTCCCGCGCACCGGGGACGGCACGGTGGAGACCGAGGTGCGATCAAGGAGTGCCACGAAGGCCACGATCCGCTGCATTCCGGTCGATGCACCCGACGAGGAGAGGGCGTCTGCGTTTTCCGGGAGCCGTCGCACTGCCGCGCCGTTCGCCCGCAGCGCTATTGATTTCCGATTTTATAAAGTATTTTTGCACTTGCCTCGTGTGGCGCAAATGGGACGTACCGAAGTACTACCCATGCGCCGCATTTCGGTTTAAATTCAGTTTCGAGATAATCCAAAAAAACGTATTTTTGAATTTCAATCTTTTGAGCCTATGTCCAGCGAAGCGGAAATTCGAAACGTAAAAATCTACCGCGTGACCTTTGTGGGGTTCGTGGTCAACCTCGTTTTGTCGCTGCTGAAGCTTGCAGCCGGAATCGCCGGGCGGGCGATGGTCGCCGATGCCGTTCACTCGTTCTCGGACCTGGCGACCGAGCATCGTGGTGGATCGTCTTCGCGCGGATTTCAGCCAAGCCCCGGATGACGGCCACGATTACGGCCACGGGAAATACGAAACCCCTCGCCACGATCATCATAAGCCTTGGTGCTGGGGATCGTGGGTGCCGGGATTCTCG